>Ga0209542_10015738_pt1 | contig 12649 bp, 17 predicted proteins | sample RifCSPhighO2_01_FD_184028 | JGI IMG/M metagenome (GOLD analysis project Ga0209542, IMG submission 184028) | Soil microbial communities from Rifle, Colorado - Rifle CSP2_plank highO2_0.1 (SPAdes) (version 2) | ecosystem: Environmental > Terrestrial > Deep subsurface > Rock core/Sediment ...
TCTGAAATTGAGTGGAAGAGTAAGAAGTCTAGGTACAATAGCTACTTATCTTTGTCAAATACAATTGTTAGGGGAGTTTAGGAAAAAGCCATTCAATGAGTATACTAAAATTGACATTGAAGAATACTTTATTTATTGTCAAAGAAAAACTGAAACTTACAATTCAAATGGCATTTGTCAAAAGATGATAGTAATCAAGACCTTCTTCAAATGGTTATACCAAACTGATGGCTTTCCTGATGTTGTAAGATGGTTAAAACCAAAACTAAAACCTAAGATTTTGAGATATGAAGAACTGATAACTTGGGAGGAAACAATTGATTTGATGAGATTTTGTTACAATTCAAGAGATAAATGTATCTTGGCTTTGTTAAGAGATGTTGGTGGAAGATTAGAAGAAACAATACTTAGACCTAAAATTAGAGACTTAATAAAAGATGAATATGGCTTTAAGTTGAGGATTTCAGGCAAGACTGGGGAAAGAGTTGTAAGGATGACAAAGTCAGTTCCTTATATGGTTGAATGGCTAAATAATCATCCATTATCTGATGACCCTGAAACTGCTTTATTTTGTGTTATAATATCTCAAAAATTTAGGATTGGGAAAAATAAATTTGATGTTAAGTTAGGGCAGCCAATATGTTATAATACTATTCAATCTTTATTTAAAAGACTAAGAGAAAGAAGCAATATAAAGAAACCTTTACATCCTCATGCTTTTCGTCATGTTTCTGCTACTGATAGAGCATTACAAGGATTTCAAGAAAAGGAACTTAGAGTGATTTATGGGTGGTCGGCTAATTCTAGAATGACTGATTTGTATTGTAATTTTGATTCAAGACATGTAGATGAAAAAATTCTTGCTAAGGAAGGCAAGATAATAAAGAAAGAAGAAACAAATGAAACTATAAAACCTATCCTTTGTAAAAATTGCGGGAAAGAGAACATTCCAAGTAATTTATTCTGTTCGGTTTGTCATTCAGAGTTAAATCAGAATACAATGAATGTAGAAATGGAAAAAACATTCAAACTATTATTGGAGATAATGCAGAATCCAGAATTATTGAAAATGTTGGAAGATTTTAAAAAGAAAGTTTAGGCAAATAAAATGAAAGTAGCAATTTACTCTAGGGTAAGCACAAAAGACCAGAGAACAGAAACACAAACAGAGAATTTGAAAGAGTATTGTAAGCGTATGACCTATGAAATTTATGGTATCTATGAAGACAAAGGACAAAGTGGTTTAAAGGATTCCAGACCAGAGTTTAACAGATTAATGAATGATGTAAGATTAAGATTATTTGATGCAGTTGTCGTATGGAAACTTGATAGAATAGGAAGGTCGTTACAGCACTTGTTACATATACTTCAAGAATTTAAGAATAAGAATATTGATTTTGTTAGTGTAACTCAAAACATAGATACAACAACAGCATCTGGAAAATTGATGTTTCAGATTATGGGAGCATTTGCGGAATTTGAAAGTAGCTTAATCAGTGAAAGAGTAAGAGCAGGTAAGGAAAAAAGCAAAATCAAACAAGGCAGAAAAAATAAAGCTGTAAATTTAAAAAAAGTATTGGAACTAAAGAAAGAAGGATTATCCTTAAGACAGATAGCAGGTCAGACAAAAGTAAGTTATGGCACAATATATAATTTATTAAAAGGAAATGGTGCATAATCGTTTGATTTAAGCCTATTTCTTAATTTTTTTGTGTTTTGTTTGATTTATAAATAGGTTTATATACCACCTTCCAAATTTAATCCTTAAATGAAGAAAAAAAGGAGATATAAAAGGAGACATACAAAAACCGAAAAAGGAGCTTTAGTAAAAGGATTTCTTGAGAAAAAAGATAGAAAAGGTTTTGAACTTCTTTTACCAAAGTATAAAGAAGTTATTGGTGATAGTTCTGGCATATATGCTCTATACAAGGGTAAAAAATTAGTTTATGTTGGTATTGCTCAAAATTTACTTTGGAGAGTTGATGGTCATAGAAGAGATAGACTTAAACATAGGTGGGATAAAGTAAGTTTTTTTGTAATAGACAAACATAGGTATAGCAAAGATATAGAAACAGTAATATTAAGAATTGCAGACCCAAAAGGAAATGAAACAAGAGGAAAATTTGAAGGACATTATAAACTTCAAGATAAACTGAATAAAATAAGAAGGGAAATGAAAGATTTAATGAAAAGAGTATAAAATTTAATTCTATTTATCAAACGTTAATGTAGTAGAACCTGTTAAAAAATATATAGGCATTAATTTTAACAGATTTTATATATAATTATGATTGTTAATAAATTTAAAAATTATTTAACAATATTATTAAAATTTGGTTTTATTCTATTCTCCCTTATATTTTTAATTCTCTTGATTAATTTTTCTTCACCTAATATTTTTTTCATTTGAGTTAAAAGTCCTTCTATTCTTGAAGCTAGAGGTTCTCCATTTTTTTCTAAAAGATATAGAGCTGAGTATGTATCTAAAGAATAACGCTTAAATAAATCTAATTTATCAAATAAGAATATATTTTCTTTTGAAAAAAATGGCATTTTGTTGTAATTAGTAATGATATCAAAGTTAAACCTCATTAAACTTAATAGATTATCAATATTGGCACTATTATTAATGAAAGGGTCATTAGAGTAAGAGACATCTTGAATATCAGCACAAATTGTCCCTATTTTCCTGATAACACATCCAAAACATGTACCATCGTGTTCTCTAAATCTCTGAGAAATACAAGAATGGGTGTTTGGAATATATTTTTTAATTGGTGAGTTAGAAATAACTTCTGCTTTAGTTAAATTTTCAAATGGAGTTATAATATTAATCTTTCTATTAAGCATTATCTCTATTATTTTTTTTACTTTGTTCATTATTATAGGATGAGTTGTCATTGTAACTTCATCATACGGGCTAAATCTAGGTTGATACATGGTTGAGCCACATTCTGTAATTAGTAAGTTACTAGAATCAAAGATGTTTAAGTATATAGAAGCAGATAAAAAATATAAAAAACCTCTTGTTTGAGAATAACCTTCACTACCTATACTAGGTGCATATATAGTTTCACATCCAATTTGATTTGGTACTAAAACATTATTGATAATCTTATTGGTTATATTAATAACCCCTTGTTGGTCAGAATGTGCAATAAATACTCCCTTAACATCCTTGAAATATTGTTTAGCATTAAATATGCCAGAAAAACTATCAATACCTCCAGAGAATAAACAAACATTTTTGCTAGTTTCAAATTGAATTTTTTTTCTTTTCTTGTTTTTTGTTAAATTCTTATTATTGATTATCACTTCAGTTTTATTAAAAAGAACTTGTATCAACAAGTCTTCTAGTTCTTTTTTTAAAGCGTTGACATTAATATTCCGATAAGTTGAATTATCCATCGTCAAGACCAATCTACTAATATCATGACCTTGCTTCAACAACTTTTCTATATTAAATACACTATATGCAATGCTTATAATATCTCTCTCTAAAGTAAACTGCCTATAACGAAGAAAACGCATTGATTTTTGATGCGGTATATGTAAAGAAAAATTGTAAGTTTCATTTTTTATCTCTGTCATTTATGTACCCCTCAACAGCATCATTCATTTTTCTTTCATCTGAGTAAATTTTCTTAGACTCTTTCCAGCAATGAGGTAGTAATCTATCATTTATTTCGCTTTCATCTAACCCAATTCCTTTTTTCTGGTAGTGGTAAAAAATTTCTCCTATAACTTTTGAAGTAATCTTGGACCTAATTTTTATGTCTTTTTCAGCTTCTCTTTGTTCTTTTTCTACGTCATCGCTATCATAGAAATCAGAAGAATGGTCTTTTGCTCTTAGTGCTTGGAGGGCTGTTTCTTCAATTACACTAGCTATCCCTATCTCAAAGCTTTCTTGCTCATTTTCAGAGAAGGATTTTGGCTTAGCCATTCTTAATCCTCCTTCTTAATACTCGAGCTGCTGAAGAAACAAATATTTTATCGACTTCTCTGGGGGTTTTTACTTTTTCTTTGGACTTCATATCTGTCCATAATTTAGAAGCATATTCCTCGCTTTCATTCTTACCCATTCCTTTTTTTTCTGCGGCTTCTTTAGCTACAACACTCATTAATTTTATAGCTTTGGCAATATTAGTTTTTGCTGGTTTACTTTTAAAAACCAAATCAAAACTAGATAGGGACATTTGTTTTGTGTCTTTTTTGTTAATAGATTTAGTAAGATTTATCTTTGTAGAAACATTACCTTTACCAAAAATCTGTCTGATTGTTTTACTTCTTCGTCCGCCCATTTTTAAATCTCATCATCAATTTGCTTTATTAAATTTCTAAATTTTTGGTCTTCTTTATTAGCATTTAGAATCTTAAAACATACAATGATTATAAGGATTATTGGAATTAGAACAAAAACAGAATCAGAGTCTAAAATCGATAAATATTCAGAAAGTTTCCATAGTTTAAAATGAAATAAGTATGAAAGAATACCAAATAAGAAACAAGAGATAGTTAAATAAACTGTATAGTTATATTTATCAATATTTATTTTTTCTAAAGCTTCTTTTGATTCATTCAAATCTTCCAATAATTTAATCTGTTGGTTAATATCCTTATGTTTCATTTTTCCAGCCCTCATGAGATTCATATAAGATTTAATCTTTTGTGCTGGTGTTGAACTCCTAATCATTGCTCTTAAATTTTCCCATGTAATCTTTCTCTTTTTCATGAACTGCCTTTCAAGCTGTTTAGTCTCCTTTTGTGGCGTCCTAATTTGGTCACTCCATCCTAAAAGTGCTATAAATAATGCAACACCACTACCCAAAAGGAAAATTGTTATTTCCCCCACCATTTTGGCGCATTAAGTACGATTAAATATATATAGTTTACCATATTGTATTGTAAACAAATTTAAGAAATGTATAGATAACAGGGAAACTTTTAAAGCTATAGAACGCAGAGCTTCAGAATAAGGAAGAATTTAATAATTGGGCAATATTTTGTGATAAAACCTAAGAATATATTTTCTCGACGACAAATTACGCAATATTATTAAATTCCAAGCCCTTTTATTGCTTTAAAGATGGCAAAAGTTGATAGAAGAATTCCTTTAATTGTTAGAAAGGCAAGATTAAGGGATTACCATCTAAACAAAGAATATGAAGAAAGAAACAAGAAAAAGTATCCTGAGTGCATAGGTTCTTTTCCTGAATGTTCTAATTTGAAGATTGGAGAGACTTGTAATGATTGCAGTTCTTGTCCTTTTTTCTGTAAAGAATCTTTAGAAAAATTGAATGGAGGGATTGAAATGAAAAACAAAGCAAATAAGAGAATAGAGAAATCGGAAATAGGGAAAGCAAAGCCTAAAGTGGACAAAGAGCAGGAAAAGAAAGAGAAAATAAGGCAAATGCTGGAAAACTATGATAAGTTAAAGCCTGCTTCAAAAGCTTGGTTAAAAATGTGGGCTAAGAAAGGATTAGTAGATATGGCAGAGATTGAAAAGATTAAGGCAAAAGCGTAAGGAAAGTAAAATGAAATACGAAACAGCAAAGAAAATTGGCGAAGAAGTTTTGGAACAAATCAAGCCTTACATAATCAAAGGTGAGATTGCAGGAAGCATAAGGAGAAAAAAGCCAGAAGTGCATGATATTGACTTGGTTATTATTCCTAAAAATGAATTTATGATAATGGGGAATATTAAGAGTGCCCTAAAATCTTTTGGCAAATTTGAGATGAAAGGCTATCAAATATTGAGAGTTAAGGGCAAAAATGATGAAAAGATAGACTGCTATATAGCAAATGAGAAAAACTATGAAGTCTTGATTTTGATTAGAACAGGCAGTGTAAATCATAACATCAAATTGGCAAAGAAAGCGATATCTCTTGGAATGAAATTAGATTTCTCTAAAGGATTAGTAAATAGCAAAACAAGAAAGGTTATCGCTAATACTGAAAAGACAATTTTTGAGATTTTAAATATGGCTTATGTTGAGCCTGAAAATAGAGATTAAAGATTTTTGTTAATCCTAAATTACAGATTTAGCAATCTCTTTAATTGCATCAACACAACCTACACATACAGGTATTTTCTTTTTACCATATTGGGCTATTTCTGGCGGATTAGTTGTTTCATCTTTAAAACATCCGCACAAATGACAGTTCATCATTTTTCTCACCTCCATTATAAAAGTTTAATTCTTCTTATTTATATTATTTTCTTCTTTTAATTGCTAAACATCTCTTTATTTTTAATATTACTTGCTCCCTTTATTTTTGTTACTTATCCAAATATTCCTAAGCTTTTAATTAGTATATCTAAAATATTTATACTTGGTTGTTGCTTTTGTTCTTCGACTTGTTGTTTTAAATTTTCTACACATGCCTTATACATAATATTTACTCCTTTATTATATTCATTCTTTATTGCTATATCAAAATTTTCTTGATCCATAAAAATTCTCTTATTTTGATAATTTACTCTTGCTTCATCTACAAGATTTATTAACATAAAAATTACTATAGAAGAAAAAACTGCCAGTATAAGAGATGCTATAAGTCCATATTTATATATTTTATACCTTTTAAGTAATTCTTTTTGTTTCATTTTTAATCCACCCTACATCAACATATTAAATACTTCTTTTTCATTGGTAGCCCTAGGTATTTATAAATTTTGTCTATCTTTTGTCAATCTTTCTTTTATAGAGCTTTTGTCTATCTTTAAACATGCAAGATAAAAGCTTCTGGAAGTTGTATGCTTGGACAATTAGAGGTAGTCAAAGGAAGCTAGCTATGATACATTTAGATAAGCCAATGATAGTGACGGATTTAAAAAAGAAAATAAATGCCAATGTTAAGCCACCGCAGAAACAACTCAGTTTGAGAGAGGTAAGTAGGCATCTGACAAGTTTTAAGAAAAAAGGACTTGCAGAATGCTTAAATCCAAATGAGGCATTAGGACATATTTATCAATTAACAAAGAAAGGTATTCTTATCAGAGAACAGGTTATAAGGGATATTGAACTCAAATAATGTGGGTAATTGTTCTCATTAAACATGGAAAAAATGCCAAAATTCCAGTGTTTAACTTCTTAACTATAGTTTTATAGGTTAAAAAAAAATCACACTCTAAATAAGGACTTTTTCAATGTTAATAGGCTTTATAATTTACAAATAAGGGTAAATCCTTCAAATTCTTTAGTTAATTATCGTCAAATAAAAAAGTTTCTTAACAACTTCAGACTATCCCTCCTATAAGCCAAGTTCAATCAGGGCAAACTCAATCAACGCAATCTCAAACAATATCTCAGCAAATAGAACAGCTTCAGGCAGATCAACAGGCTGCAATTCAGCAATAGAACAGCTTCAGGCAGATCAACAGGCTGCAATTCAGCAATAGAACAGCTTCAGGCAGATCAACAGGCTGCAATTCAGCAATAGAACAGCTTCAGGCAGATCAACAGGCTGCAATTCAGCAATAGAACAGCTTCAGGCAGATCAACAGGCTGCAATTCAGCAAGGTCAAGAACAACAAGCTCAACCTATAGATACACAAAGGTATTCAATACCTCATAAAGCTATAGTTCAATTAGACGGTAGAGATTTAGCTTTTGAGCTATATTTCAATAGGTTTAAGAAAAAAGCGCTCAAATTTGTCATTTTTACAATGTTAAAGCTTAAATATCGATGTCAATTAACCCCACATTATCAAAATGGACACTAAACTCCTTAAAATTTTGGAAGAAGAAGTAGCCAAAGAAAAAGCCAAGAAGAAAAAGAAGCCTGTATTTTCATTGAAGAAAGAGAAAACATTAAATTATTATTCTGGCTGGCACAGAGGCAAGCCAATTAAAGAAGAAAAAACAGAAAGGCAGACAAAACTCAATTAAACTTACAAACATGGAAAAAATGCCAAAATTCCAGTCTTTTGTTTCTTATCTATAACTTATAAGCACTTGCAAAAGATTTGCTCAAATTAAAGACTTATTCGATGTTTAAAGGCACAATATTACTAACTTTAAACTCTAAATCTATAAGATTGAGCAGAAAGGTATTGGTATATGACACATTACATTAAAATTTTTTGTAAGTAATTTTACTGACTTTAAGTAAAATTCTATTATACTAAATAATAGGAATTTTACTTAATGTCCTTGTTATAAAATATTACATTAGCATTTCCTCTTCTTTTGATTGTAATACCATAAGCCTCAAGAATATTAGAATATTTTTTTAATTTATCCCTTACTATTTCCTTTACTTTTAATTCAAAATTAGCGTGGTTAGGGAACATAGACAAAGTCATTTGCTTCCTTACTTTTTTCCTACTGTGATCATTAAAATTATTGTTGTTTAGAAAAGTTCCTAAATTCATTTCCTTATTTACTTGCTTGTGAATACGTCTTATTAGCGAAGCTAATATTGAAATATCCTTACAACTATGTTCATTCCATTCATATTTTCTCCATAAGTCTTCAAATAGCTTTGGGAACTCTTCAAACTCTCCTTCACGCAGTGGCTGGATTATAAATGGCATATAAACATTTGGAATATATAATAAATCTCTAACTTTCTCAATTTTAATCCCCCAACAGAATGCGATGGATTTTTCATTTCCTGCTGAGTCTTTTATTCTCGTAACATTGTTAATAAATGTACTGCGTTCTTCAATTCTGTTTAGTATCTCACTAATTTTTTTAACATCACTTATAGGGGTGTTATCTAAAATTATTTTACCCATGAAATTTAAAGCGATTGTAATATAACTATGTTTAGGAATATTAGGTGGCATAATAAAAACTCCTCTTCTCTTTTTCTGTTCAATTCCTCTCAATTCAGAATGTCTATAGTAATGTTGTATACTCAATTTATTTGATATGTATTTATTTAATGAAGCTTTAATTGTATCTTCATTTTCAAATCTATCTAGAAAATTCTTAGCACGTTGTTGCAAGGAAGTATCCCTGTAAAAAATATTTGCGCTTACTTGTTTTGTATCAGCTACAATTAATAATTTTTTGTTTGTACCTAAAATATCTCCACCTTCTCCAAAAGTTATTCTTTCTGTTGACTGACCAAGCAATTTACTAAAATCAATTTCATAGGGGTATCCAGCATCTGTGATAACGATAAGTTTATTTTTAAATATTAGAGGTAACTTTTTCAGATTATCAAGATCATTCTTTTCAAATGTTGTTAATTTTATATTATCCCCATCCTTGATAATAAAATATTTTTCACATTTAAGAATTAGAGCCAACTCTTCTAATAAGTCTGTACGATAACCTTTTTTATTTAATTCTTGAATATGTCTCCATATAACCTTAATATTTAAATTAAATTCTTTGATTTCATCATGCCAAGTATTATTAAATGGTCCCAGATATTTTTCTTTTTGCGATTTTTCCAACATGCTTATTTTATCTTGTATTTCTAAAATTGTAAACCCAACTGCTTCCCAAAATCTATCTTTCATAGTGTTATTAAGATTAAAAGCTTTTGAATATGGCAGAAATTTCTCAAAATCCCTTTTCATCATTTCTATTCTATATTTAGCTTTAGTTTTAATAGTGATATATCCTTTCTTAAGTAGACCCATTACAATTTCATCCAGAATTATAACATCCGAATCCAAAATGGCATTTAACATCTTTTCATTTTTTAAAGCCCCAACTAGTTTACTGTAAGTTAATACTTTTATATCATACCTGTTCTTGACAAACTTTTGATAATCACATTTAGGATATTTACACTTTCTACATTTTAGACAAAATTTCATATTTCTAAGAGAAGGATATTTTTTACATTCATTTGAAAGTTTTAAACAAAATTGTCTGTTATCAGTCGCTTGAATTATATTTATATTGGGTTCTAATTCTTTTAATTTGTTGATTATAGTTTCTTGAGCTATTGCATTTGTTGGGACTACAATCAAAATCTTTTTCTTTTGTCTATAAGCATTTAAACATAAGCTTATTGTAACCCCAGCTCCTCTGACTTTGAATAATTCTATTATTTTATCAGTTGGCTTATTAAGAATATCTTGCGCTACTTTATTATGTAATTCGAAAGAATTATCCATCTTAATCACTATCCTCAATAACAATTATATCAGAATTTGATATAGAAAGTCTATTTCCAAATTTATCTATAGCAAAAATATCTGTTTCATAAACATCTTTAATGGTTAAAGTGTAAACATTGTTATTTCTCAGAAGAACTTTAACTCTTTTATTAAGAAATTTCAGAATTGTTGCCTTCTCCATCTTCTCCCTCTCCAATTAATAAGCCTTCTTCTTTCCATCTTTTCATCACATCTATATCACTACACATTAATTTAGTAAAATAAAAATTCCTAATGAGTCTCACCTCTTCAGGAAAAAGTTTTTCCTTGTCGCCAAGATGCGTGAGTTTGGTTATTGTCTGCCTATTTTCTTGCATTTTTATTCACATATTCCCTTATTGCTGCTCTTACAACATCAGCCATTGAAACTTGCCTGGCTTTACTCAATTTCTTTACTTCCTGATGTAATTCAGGCTGTATCCTGAAATCAAATGGAATCCCAATTTTTCTTATCATATGATATTAATATAAACAGTTTTAACTAATAAAATATTCTTGATTTTCATATAAAAGTAAATTTCATCTAAAAGTAGAAAATAATTCTACCAAAAACTATATACTATAAGATGACAAAATTTATAAATAACCAAGTTATTCCTTGTGATATTAATATTAATATCGTATAAAAGTAGGTTTAAATGGACAATAAAAGAATAAAGGAAAAGAGAATAATGTTTAAAGATAAAAAACATCCAGATGATTTCTTTCTAAGAAGACCTATTTATTTGAAAATAATATCTTTGATAGCTTCTGGAAAAAACACTGTGAGAAAATTAAATGAGGCTGGAATAAAATCTAACACATTAAGAACTAACGAAATAGAATTTAAATGTGGTAAAGATATTGGAAAATGTAAGGGCATATTAAATTTTCTATGTGTGAGGGGAATATTGACAGAAGAACAATTTATACAAAGGGAAGGTAAATCTTATTTCATTAATCACGATTTTTTTATTCAATTAATAAGGAGTATGATAAATAAAATGCACGCTAAGAACTCAGATATCGTTAAAAAAATAAAAGACGACATTAAAATTTGTAACAATAAGATAAGAAGAATAAAATTGGATATAGAAGAGATAGATAATCAGATAACTTCCACAAAGAAAAATCTAATCAAGTTTCAAAATTTATTGAAAACTAAAGAAATTAAAGATAACAAAACTTTAGGTGATTTAAGCGAAATAAAGAGAATAAAACGTAATATTAGTCATTATGAATATAAGTTATATAACTTTAATAAATTCAAATTTCTTTATGAAAATCGTAATAGTGATGAACAAGCATTAAAAATTTGGAATGAAAAGTCTGATAGAATTTCTAATACTATTCAGAAACTTCAAAGGTACAAAAAATCCTTGGAAGATCATCCATATATAAAAGAAGAAAGATATACCTTAACAAATAATGGTAAAAATGAAAAAAAGGTGAATTTCTTTTTTGACTATGAATTTTTTACTAGTGTAGATAATGAGACCTATGTAATTTACAATATTCTTGACAATTTCTTTAAAAAACACGCTGAATACTCCATTAAACAAGAGTTAGGAATTTATGAAGCAATGGAGAGTTTTTTGTATGGAATAGGAACTCTATTGTTTGACCTGCGATTCTTTGATATAGATAAAGGCGCTGCCAATTTCTCTAAAGAAATGGCAAAAGATTGGGATGATGAGACTGCAAGTGCAATCTATGATGGGATGTGTGGTACTTTGGAAAACCTTTATACCATAGCCAAGGACTATGTAGTAATTTCAGGAACTATAAATCCTAATGAAGAACTTGCATCAATAGCCCGAATAGTATTTGAAGGATATATTGAAGATTCATTAAAATTGCCTGTGAATGAGGTAAATGTTGGAGGTGGTGCTTAAAAGGCTTTATAAAGAGAATTGGTATATTTTGATTGCACATCCACTATAAAATAGTAAAAATTATATGCACTACTTCATTTAAGCATTAAAATGCTGGACTTCCTTAAGAAAATATTCCAAAACGGGGAGCAGGAAACAAAAAAAGCTATAGAGATAAGGCTGCCTATCCTTGAGGAGTGGCTAAAAGAAAAATCAAGGCCGCTGATGGAGGATGCAAGAATCCGCATTGAAGAGTTCCTGATGAAGCTGAATGAGGAACTGCAAAGAACCAGGTTTAACGTTGAGGTTCTTGAAAATGCCAAGCTTCAGAACCCGAACATACCTTTCAAGGCAAAGCAGTACATGGAAGGGAACAGGAAATCGTACGCAAGATATGTAAACTCATTTCTCGGGCGCATGGAAATAAACAACAAGGACTATTTTTACCTAAAAGAATTCTGCAGGCAGTTTGACGAGCTGCTGGATGAGCTTAACAAGTCAACACTAAGGAGCTATACAATACTTCAGGAATTCTTCGCGAACGAAGCAGGTAAGATTGCCGCCAACATTAAGAACTTTGACCGCCTTTTCTTTGAGCTTAAATCTGCCCTTAACGACAAGAGTATAGTTGCTGCAAACAGCCTGATAGAAAAAGCAAAGGCGCTTGAGG
>Ga0209542_10015742_pt1 | contig 12648 bp, 17 predicted proteins | sample RifCSPhighO2_01_FD_184028 | JGI IMG/M metagenome (GOLD analysis project Ga0209542, IMG submission 184028) | Soil microbial communities from Rifle, Colorado - Rifle CSP2_plank highO2_0.1 (SPAdes) (version 2) | ecosystem: Environmental > Terrestrial > Deep subsurface > Rock core/Sediment ...
GCGCTAGCCAAAGCAGCCGCCAAAACCCAGGCTGACTTGGCCAAGGCCGATTTGAATGAAATATTTGCCGTGGGTGTTGGCATCAGCGTAAGCAATGCCACGTTTATGAAGGACGACATTGTAAGTCTTCCTTCTGCGACCCATTACTTTGACGCGGCAAGTTTTACCGACTTGAGCGCGATTCTGGCAGATATCGCGGAATGCCCAAATGGCGGCTAACACTGGTTCTCTGACTGCTCTGAAGCTCTTTACCCCTCGCTTTCGCGAAGAAGGCGGGGGTGTAAGAGTTTTATGAAGATAACACCGGTAAAAATTGGATATTACTTGTTCATCGGGTTTTTGGGCGTGATTGCCTTGACCATTTTAGCTTCGATCTTTCCCATTACCGGAAACTACAAGATTTTGGTGGTTCAGTCGGGCTCCATGGAGCCCGGCATTCCTGTAGGCTCGACCGTGGTGGTAAAACCCGCGGCGGAATACAACGTGGGCGACGTGATTACGTTTGGCCCCGTCACCAAAACAAAACCTCCGACGACCCACCGCATTGTGGGCATAAAAGGGGAGCAGGGAAATGTGTCGTACGTAACGAAAGGGGACGCCAACGAAGATTCAGACCCAAGGGCAGTGGCCAAAAAAGACGTATTGGGGAAAGTGTTGTTTTCCGCCCCCTATTTTGGATATATCATTGATTTTGCGAGAAAGCCGCTCGGTTTTATTTTGATTATCGGCTTGCCGGCCGCCGTGATTATCGGAGATGAAATCCGGAAAATTTTCGCGGAAACAAAAAGAATGCTTCGAAAAAGGAATGAGAACAATTGATTGTCGACAAAAGAACATCCCGATTAGGCGCAAGGCAGGCAACGTTGCGTTTGAGCCTCCAAGCCCCGTGGATTGCAGGAAGCGGAAGCGCGGGCGCTCTTTCACCAAGATTCTTGTTTTGTTTTTGCTGATCGCGCTCAACTGGTTTGGGCTTTCCGCGATTACCGGCACTGTCGCGTATTACTTTGACAGCGAACTTTCAGCCGGAAATTTGTTTGACGCCGCCCTCCTTGACTTTGAGCTTTCCTCGCCCGGCGATTTTGCGCCGGAAGTTTCCACGGAGCAGGAGGCCGCGCGGCAGATCAGCGTGACGGATGTTCAGAGCATTGCTTTTCATTACAACGTACAGGCGGAGAATTTTTCTGGCGGCCTTTGCGAACTGCTCAATGTGCGCGCCACTTTGGATGGCGATCAGAAATATCTGGGGCCGCTTATTGGTTTTGAGGCGGGCGATTTTGGCTTCGCGGATCCGGAAGATTGGGATTTTGAAGCAATCTTGACCGCGAGCAACTCGGGCGCGGCATGCGAGTTTGATTTTGTTTTTTCCGGCTGGCAGATTCCGTTTCCCATTATTTTCTCCGGGTTTCATGACGTGGAACGCATTCACAGCACGATTGGGACCGAGGCGGCCCAGTGCGACGCTTTGTCCATTGGCTATTGGCGGAATCATGAAGGATGCAGCCAGAACGCGGGCGCTTCGGTTTGGGCAGCGGAAGTAAACAACTTGAGCTCGACCTTTTCCGCGGCGTTTTCTTCGATTGATGGGGCGCAGATTTGTCAAGCTCTGTGGATTCCCAATTGCCCCGGGGGGAATACCGCAGAGTCGAAATTATGCAAAGCGAAAGCTCATACTCTTGCCGACGAGCTGAATATAGTTTCCGACCGCTTGCAGCTCAACGCTCTGGTGGCTGGCGCAGATGATGGAACCGAAGCCTTTGATAATTTGGGAGTGTCGGAGAATTCTACGATTCAGGAAGCACTGGTTATTGTCGAGGCGATATTGGCGGATTCCGCGGCAACAATAGCAGAGCTTACCGACGCCGCGTATATCGCGGAAAGAATATACGCCTTCTACGAAGATGAGAATATCAATTGGCCGGCATGCGTATATGACTTGGGTGGCGGGGAAATCCAGTCGAGTGTCGAAGAACCCGCGGAAACGGTCGTCGAGCCGCCAGCGGTAACGGAGGAAACACCAGTTGAGCCGTCCGCGGAAGCAGAAGAGCCTGTGGTTGAACCCTCCGAACCCGCACAAAATCCTCCAGAGGAGGAGCAAGTAAATGAAGAATAAAATCGTACAATTTATCGGGAGTGTTGGAATAAGCTTATTGGCGGTAAGTCCCGCGGCGGCGCTGGCCGCTAATTTAGTGGTGGAGTTTGAGAATACCCCGCTTTTTTCCGAGGCGAACTTTTTGCCTGGCAGCGAAGTTACGCGTTTTGCGAAAGTTACCAACAACGCCACGAGCACCCAAGCCATTATCGTGGAAGCAATCAACGTGTCTGACCCCGATGGGTTTGGCGGTGTGCTTGAGCTAAAGATTACCGAAGGGGTAAACGAACTGTACGCGGATACCCTTTCCGCGTTCTTTGCGGCAGGCCAGGTCTCGTTGTCGGAACTCGCCGGAGACGGAGGCCAAACGGAATATGACTTTACGATTCGATTTCCCGCGGAGGCAGGCAATTCCTATCAGGAAAAAAGTTTGGGCTTTGATCTTTTGATCGGATTCCAGGGCGGGGGTGGGGAAGAACCAGAGGAAGAAGACAAGGGTGATAAAGGCGACAAGGACGATAAGGGCGATAAAGGGGACAAACCAGATGGGACATTCCAACAGGTTTTAGCGCAGTCAATAAGGGAATTTCCATTCGTTGAAAGCATTTCCGATGCTCTTGCGCTTTCCGACAAGAATGATAAAGAAAAAGTAGCGGGAAGCCTTTGGCTGTTTGGGTTTTTGTTTGGAGCAGCAGGAATTTTGATTTTATTCGGTCTTTCCCATCATAAAAGGTCTAGAGAATAATAAAAACAATAAACCATGAGAAAAATTTATATAGCGCTTCTTTTGCTTACCGTTGCGTTGAGCGCGGCTCCGGTGGGGGTGGAGGCGCAAACGGCAGCCGCCCAAGAGGACGAGCCTCGCCCAACTGAAGTTGGGCGGGAGCTAACTGAAGCTCAAAAGCTTGCACAAATCGCTGTCCAGCTTCAAGATATTGAGCAGGAGGTGAATCGTTTGACGCTTTTGGCAACAAAAGTCGTATTAGAAAGGCAAGCCGCGGATCTTCAAAGGCAATTAGCGGCGATGATGCCTTCGCAAGAATTCGTCGCTGCCGCGCCGGTAGCCGCGCAGCCCGCCAAAAGTCCGGCAACGCCAGACATTCAAGCGGGCAAGGAGCCTGTGGCAAGTCCACAAGCTGGCGGGGATGCATTCGCACAGCAAGAAAGGGATGACAGCAGGGCGTCTGGTTTTGCCGCCGCGTTGGGACCGCTTGGAAATTTGGGAACGCCAGAAGTTGTAGCCTTGATTATTCTTGCTTTTCTCGCGGTGTTTGTCTTGGTCCGAAGGATGAGCGATCGCAGGAAGAGTCCTTTGCCGCAGCCGAGTCAGACTCGGCTGCAGTCCAAAGTAGTTGCGCCTCAAGTTTCGCAAACTCCGCAGCCGTCTTCACAGCCCCAGCCGAGTTTGCTTCAAGAGGGACGGGCAGAGCTCTCGGAAAAAGTAGCCTGGAAATAGGCTTTGCCCTCCGTAGCTTTAGCGAAGGAGGGGCTGTTGATAAGTTATTTGTGTTGCGCGGGATGTTTCCCGTATAATTGGGATTGGTTGCGTAAGGTCGAGCACTATTTGTTTACAAATATTTCAATTCGGAAAATGAACAAAGAAGAACTTCTCTCGAGTATGGCCGCAAAGGCCAGCATTACCAAGAAGCAAGCGGGCGAAGCGCTTGACGCGGTGATCGACGGTATCACCGACGCTTTGAAGAAAGGCAGAACAGTCGCTCTCACGGGATTTGGGACATTCCAGACATCGAAGCGCGCCGCGCGAGATGGCAGGAATCCCGCGACCGGGGCGAAAATCAAAATCCCCGCGATGACCGTTCCCAAATTCAAGGCCGGCAAAGGCCTGAAGGAGGCGGTTCGATAGGTCGTTTTTTTCGAATCGCTCTTTTGTAAACAAAAACTCCGCTTTCTGGGCGGGGTTTTTGTTTTGCCCGAAAGAAAAAGCCCAACGTTTGTTAGACACTGGGCTTAAATAAGAAAGGGCTGAATTCTTTCCTATTCTTTGTTCTAATCAAGAAAACATATTAGGTGCTGGTTTGCGGGATTTTTTCTCGCCGTTCTGCAACGGTAAATTTTGCAGCGCCTGGTGGGCAGGCAAACTCGAGGGTTGGTCGCAAATTCGAGAAAGTGTCTGAAGCATCTTCAGCGATCACTATGAGCAAGGCTTCCAGACAAGTTTCAGGATCTTTTTGCGCTTCTTCTTCGTTCCCGTATTGCGCAAATATTTCCTCGAGCAGTCCTTGGATTTCGGGTCGCAGTCGTCGTGGTCTTGGCATTTGTCTTCTCCTTTCCTAACCTATTTGAGTTTCAATGCGCTGCACGATGTTGATGTTCAGGTTGAAGAAGCTCGTTATCCATATTTCATCTTCCCGTCGTCCTGTGGCGAGTACTTCGTTCCAGAAATTCCGTACGAGATACCCAAATCCAAACAGTGCGCAGTCGTCTACCCACTTGGAAACCTCCTTTGCGATCGGTTCAAAGTACTCTTGAACGAACTCGCGTTTTTGCCTTGGCCATGGCTCAAGGGAGGCCACAAAGCGACTTTTCTCCTGTCGGCTCCATGCTCTCTGGCCATCCAACCGTCTGGGATCTCCAATAACCCAATCGGTGATAGCCTTGTGCACATCATAGCATCTTCTTTGGGATGCTTCCAGAAGAAAGGCTGTAGGCGGGCGAAATAGTATCCGGATTACTTGCGTTCTTTCTTCGTTAAGCATATTTGTTTCCTCGTTCAGGAACATCCCGTCCACTTCATACATTGACCAACCCTTGAAGTAGGTGCGGTACATTTCAATCCGCTCCAGTGCCTCGCTGGGACGGATTCTCCTTCTCTGCACAGTTCTTTCTCTCTCATACTGACGGGGATCGAACAGGTTGGGATAGTCTGCCAGTTCGAGCAACAAGCTATTGATGTGTCTCCGGAAGTAACGCTTCACCCTATCTTCGTGAAGTCCGCTATTCAGAGCTCTAAAGATTGCCCTTTGATAGACCACCCTTTTGGGGAAGTATATTTCCGCGAATATCCCACGCTGGCGACGGGTAAACACATAAGGAGCAGTGATTTGTTGCATGGCTCTTTCCTCCTTTCGGGGAATCAGAATTCTCGGAGCTGAATTGTAAGTACCATTAAATTTGTATAAAGTCAAGCGTTTGTGCTGGACGGGGCTTTTTCTTTGCGAACCTGTGTAAAACCAGTTGTGTGAAACCTTTGTGTGAAACCTGGTTTCACACAACTTTGAGAAAGGTGTATGATAGAGAAAGGATAGGTATCGAAAGGTCGAGAGATATATTTTATGATAACTTCAACTATGCGGAACATTATTGTAGTTTCCATACTTGGTCTTTCGATTGCGATGTTCGCGGGAGCTCAAACTCCGACGGACAGCACAACGGGTTCTTCGACGAGAGAGCAAATGCGCCAAGAGAGGCAAAGCCAGATTGAAGCAAAAAGGGCAGAGCTTCAAGCGAGAATGACGACCATTCGCGATGAACGCAAAAAACAGGCCGTGGAGCGCATCTACACGCAAGTAAACAAGCTAAACGAGCGCATGACCGGCCACTTCACGAATGTTTTGGACCAGATTGACGAAATGCTTGATAGAGTGGAGAATCGAATGAGCAAGGCAGAGGCAAACGGCCTGGACGTTTCTACGGTAACGCCTGAAATTGCCAACGCCGAAGCCGTAATAGCCTTAGCGAGAGCATCGGTACAAACCCAAGCTGCAAAAGTATACGCGGTGCAGACAACGGGAGATGAGACAACGCTTCGATCAGAAGTAGGAAAAACGCGGCAAGCCCTCCATGCCGATTTAACGGCAGTGCGCGAGAAAGTGAAGGCTGCGCGCGACGCAGTCAGAAAGGCGGCGGTGGCATTGGCACAAATTCCGCGGGCGAATGAAGTAGAGGTACCACCATGAACAAAAATATTATTATTGCCATCATTGTTCTCGTCATACTTGTGCTGGGAGGAGTGTGGTGGGTGCGATCGAACAAAGGCTCGAATTACGTACCTCTACAGCCAAACGACACCACGGGAATGATTATACAAGACGCGGACGCGCTTGACATGGGAGATATTGACAAGGAGTTTCAAGATATCGATAAGGATTTGCAGACGCTATAGGGAGGATTTTTAAGAAACAAAAAGCCCGTTGAAAAGCGGGTTTTTTGTTTTGTGGTCGGGGTGCCGGAAATCGGATCCGGGCCATACCCACCCCAAGGGTACGTACTACCACTATACTACACCCCGAGTTACTTCGCTCGGGCGGCGGCTTTCATGCATTTGGTGCATGCTTTTACTCTGCCGCCCATAGCTAAAGGCATCCACTGGAGATTTGGCTTTTGATCGTGCTTTACCGTGGGATTATACTTTCCGCGAAGTTTCACGAGCCTCCATGCCCTATTCTTTGTTTTTCCGCAGATCGCGCATTCTTGTGCCATATGAAAATAACTATAGCAGAGTTTGGAAATTCTTTCAAGGTGTGGTACTCTTAAGTGTATGGATATTGTGTTTTTCATCATTATTCTTCTTTTTTCCGTGATTCTTCACGAAATGGCGCATGGGTATGTAGCCCTGTCTTTGGGTGATCCGACTGCCAAGAACGCGGGCCGGCTCACGCTCAACCCCGTTCCGCATGTCGATCCCATAGGGTCTTTGCTAATCCCATTTCTCATGATTCTCTTTCACAGTCCTTTTTTGTTCGGCTGGGCAAAGCCGGTTCCGGTGAATTACTTCAATCTCCGCGATCAAAAATACGGTTCCGCAAAGGTAAGCTTCGCGGGGCCTGCTGTGAACTTCGGAATTGCCATCGTATTTGGCCTTTTGCTGCGATTTTTCAGCGCACCGCTTTTAGCTGTATCGCCAGACCTCATTTGGTTTTTCCAAAGCATTGTACAATTAAACCTTGTCCTGGGTATTTTTAATCTAGTGCCGATACCGCCGCTCGACGGCTCCCATATTCTCTTTGATTTTCTGCCGCGGCCGCTCTATCCCGTTAAGCGATTCCTTACACAATACGGCATTTTTGTTCTGCTGTTCTTCATGTTTTTCTTGTTTCAATTTTTAACAAAACCTATCGCGTGGCTTTTGCGCCTTCTTGTCGGTTTCTAGCGGGGTTGACCGTAGAATAGTAATTTGCTACATTAGTTGTGTTATGCCAACCATTCGGCAATTGATCAAAAACCCAAGAAAAAGATCCGCGAGGAAAGACAAAACCCCCGCGCTGTCTTTTGGTTTTCGTTCACAGAAGAATAGGTTTGTAAACTATCCCTCGTCATTCAAGCGAGGTGTATGCATAAGGGTATTTACCGTAACTCCCAAAAAGCCAAACTCCGCGCTCCGTAAAGTAGCAAGGGTGAGATTGTCCAATGGCATGGAGGTAACCGCCTATATCCCGGGGGTAGGACATAAACTTCAAGAACACTCCGTCGTGGTTATCAGGGGCGGAAGAGTAAAAGATTTGCCTGGAGTCAGATATCATATTGTCCGAGGGGTACTCGACGCGGGCGGGGTGGAAGGAAGGAAGCAAGAGCGGTCGAAATATGGGACAAAGCGAGAGAAAACAGCAGAGAAGAAAACTAAGTAAAATCGTATGCGTGCAGATTTCGTGTATAATGACACGACAGTAGAAAAGTTTGTTAATCAGGTGATGCAACGGGGAAAGAAAACCGCCGCGAGAAAAATCGTGTACGGCGCTTTTGAATTGATAAAAGCACAGTCAAAGAAAGAGCCTTTGGAAGTATTCCAAAAGGCAATCGAGAATAGTTCGCCCTTTTTGCGGGTGCGTTCCCGGCGCGTGGGTGGAGCCACGTATCAGGTGCCCATGGAAGTGAAGCCCGAAAAACGAATGAGTCTGGCGATGAAATGGATTTTGGCGGCCGCGCGATCAAAAAAAGGAAAGCCAATGCGAATGAAATTGGCGGAAGAGTTGCTCGCGGCGTATAAGAACGAAGGGGCCGCGGTGAAAAGAAAAGAAGAAACGCATCGTATGGCCGAGGCCAACCGCGCGTTCGCTCACTTCGCCTGGTAGTTATGCCCAGACAATATCCAATCGAAAAATACCGAAACATTGGAATTATTGCTCACATCGACGCCGGGAAAACTACAAGTACCGAGCGAGTTTTGTTTTACACCGGAATGTCCCATAAATTGGGGAATATCGACGAAGGCACAACTATTATGGATTGGATGGTCCAAGAGCGCGAGCGCGGCATCACGATTACCTCCGCGGCCATAACCTGTTTCTGGGTGCCTACGTATTTGCCTAATGAGCAGGCGAATAAGTATCGCATTAATATCATCGACACGCCCGGCCACATTGATTTTACCGCGGAAGTACAGCGCTCGCTTCGCGTGCTCGACGGAGCGGTTGTTATTTTCGATGGAGTAGCGGGCGTGGAGCCCCAATCTGAAACCGTTTGGCGCCAAGCAGACAAATTTGGCGTGCCCCGCATTTGCTTTATCAATAAGATCGATCGCACTGGGGCTTCTTTCGAGAAAAGTTTGGGCTCGATCTGGAAAAAACTTACGAAAAACGCTGTCGCCCTCCAAATTCCTATTGGTGAAGAAAGCCAGCTTAAAGGCGTGGTTGACCTTCTTTCGATGAAAGCCGTATATTTTGAAGGCGATTTTGGGCAGATTATAAAAATTGATGAAATCCCCGCAGAGCTTCAGGAAAAGGCAAAGGAATGGCACGATAAAGCCTTGGAGAAAATCGCCGCGGAAGATGAGGTTTTGATGGAGAAATATTTGGGCGGCGAAACACTCGCTTTGGCAGATTTGAAAAAGGTTCTTCGGGAAGCCACGCTCAAGGGAAAGCTGGTGCCTGTGTTTACGGGATCCGCTTTAAAGAATATGGGTGTGCAACTCGTGCTCGACGGCGTGATCGATTATTTGCCAAGCCCTGCCGATGTTCCCGACATCACAGGCCTGGATCCCAAGACAGGAGATTCCCTTACGCGAAAAGCTTTGGATACCGAGCCATTTTCCGGGCTGGCGTTTAAAGTAGCTTCTGATCCTTACGTGGGGACTTTGACCTATTTCCGCGTCTATTCCGGTACTTTGCAAAAAGGTTCGTACGTGCTCAACGTCACAACCGGCGAAAAGGAGCGCATCAGCCGAATTTTGCGTATGCACGCCGCCGAGCGCGAGGAAGTAGACGAATTGTACGCGGGGGATATCGCCGCAACCGTGGGTTTGAAAGCAACGTCTACCGGCCATACTCTTTGCGTGGAATCTGCTCCCATTTTACTGGAAAAAATCAGTTTCCCGGAACCTGTTATTTCCATTCGCATTGAACCCAAAACGAAAGCCGACCAAGAGAAAATGGGCATGGCGCTCCATCGCTTGACCGAAGAAGACCCTACGTTTCGGGTAAAGTCAGATTTGGAGACAGGCGAAACTATTATTTCCGGAATGGGGGAGCTACATTTGGAGATTATCGTTGACCGCATGCAACGTGAATTCAACGTGGGCGCGAATGTGGGAAGGCCGCAGGTAGCCTACAAGGAGACAATCCGAGCCAAGGCAGAGGCCGAAACCAAGTATGTGCGCCAGTCAGGAGGCCGCGGCCAGTATGGCCATGTATTTCTCCGTGTGGAGCCCAAGGGAGAAGGTGAAGGCTTTGAATTTGTGGACGCGATTAAAGGAGCTGCCATACCAAGAGAGTATATTCCCGCGGTACAAAAAGGAGTTCAGGAGGCAATGGCTAAGGGAGTGCTGGCCGGGTATCATTTAGTTGATGCAAAGGTTACGCTATTCGACGGATCGTATCACGAAGTAGACTCTTCAGAGTTCGCCTTTAAGATTGCAGGTTCCATGGCATTCCAGGATGCCGCCAGAAAGGCAAGCCTTGTGCTCTTGGAGCCCATCATGCACTTGGAGGTAACGATTCCTTCAGACTTTTTGGGCGATACCATCGGAGATCTGGCGGCGAGGCGCGGCCGCATTGAGGAAACCGAAGATCGCATTGACATGAAAGTTATTACCGCGAAGGTTCCTTTGGCCGCGATGTTCGGATACGCCACCAATCTTCGGTCCTTGACGGAAGGCCGGGGAACATTTACCATGGAATTCGAGCGATACGAAGAAGTGCCAGCAAATATCACGCAGGAGATTATAGAAGGTAAACGCGCGTAAACATGGATTTTCAAGAAATAAAAGATATAATTCAGAGAGATGGCGGGAAGATTATTATTGTTGAAAACGATAAACCCCAGCTTGTGGTGATGTCGTTTGAGGAGTATAAGAGAAAGAGGCAGCCTGTCTCGCCAATCCAAAATGCGCCTGTTCACAAGAGCGATGACTTGGCTGTTGTTCAGGAAAGGGAAAGAGAAGAGCTTACTATTGACGATTTGCCTCTCTCGTAATATACTAGCTGCAGAACTAATAAACCTCTAATTTTTTATTCGTATGGCGGAAAAGTTTGAGCGTACCAAGCCCCATGTCAATGTAGGCACTATTGGCCACGTTGATCACGGCAAGACCACCTTGTCCGCGGCAATCCTTCATGTGTTGAAACTGAAGGGCTTTAAGGCAACCGATAAAAGCGTCGACCAGATCGATTCTGCTCCAGAAGAGAAGCAGAGAGGGATCACCATTTCTCTTACGCATTTGGAGTATGAGACTGCGAAGCGCCACTACGCGCACATTGACGCTCCTGGCCACGCCGACTACATCAAAAATATGATTACGGGAGCCGCCCAAATGGATGGAGCCATTTTAGTGGTTTCCGCGCCCGACGGCCCCATGCCTCAAACACGGGAGCATATTCTGCTCGCGCGCCAGGTGGGATTGCCTTCTATCGTGGTGTTTTTGAACAAAGTGGATATGGTAGATGACCCTGAAATTATCGATTTGGTGGAATCTGAAATCCGGGAACTTTTGAAGAAGTATAACTATCCAGGAGATACGGTGCCAATCATCCGAGGTTCGGCCTTGAAGGCTTTGGAGGCAAAATCCGCTGATGACGAGTCCGCGAAGCCCATACTCGATTTGATGGCGGCTGTTGATGAGAACGTGGCGGAACCGGTTCGCGAGATTGACAAGCCATTTTTGATGGCGATCGAAGATGTGTTTTCGATTGAAGGCCGAGGAACCGTGGCAACTGGAAGGATAGAAAGGGGAGTCGTTCGTCCAAACGACGAAATCGAAATTGTCGGCATGAAGGCAACTTCAAAGACTGTGGCCGTGAGCGTGGAAATGTTCAACAAGATGCTCGACGAAGGAAGGGCAGGGGATAACGTGGGGATGCTGCTTCGCGGCTTGAAGAAGGAGGATATCGAGCGCGGACAAGTGCTCGCAAAGCCCGGATCTCTTACGCCTCATACTGAATTTAATGCCGAAGTGTACATCTTGACCAAAGAAGAAGGAGGACGGCATACTCCATTCTTCAAAGGATACAAACCACAGTTTTATTTCCGTACAACCGATGTGACTGGAGAGGTGGAGTTGCCAGAGGGAACCGAAATGGTGATGCCCGGCGATACCATTACATTCAAGGTGAAATTGTTGGTGCCGATCGCGATGGAAGAGCAGCAAAGATTCGCTATTCGTGAAGGCGGAAAAACGGTTGGCGCGGGTGTCGTAACGAAGATCATTCAATAGAGAAATGGCAAAGGCGGCTCGCCCAGCGGCGGAAGAAAAAGTAACACAGCAGAAACTGCGCATCAAGATTTCAGCGTATGATCACAAGGTGATCGACGCTTCTTGCAAGCAGATTATCGACACGGTTTTGCGCCAAGGCTGTGAGCTGGTGGGGCCCGTACCTTTGCCTACCGCTATTAAGAAATACACCGTAAATAGGTCTTCCTTTGTGCATAAAGACGCCAGAGAACAGTTTGAAATGAGGACGCACAAACGCTTAATTGATATTTTGAATCCAAATCCTAAAGTGATTGACGCCTTGACCAGTTTGAATCTTCCCGCCGGCGTCGACATCGAAATTAAGATGTAGATCCCAGCCCGCCCCTAAGGCGGGTTTTGGCTTATTGTCTGCATAGGGCGCAAAGGTCGCTTGACTTTTGCTTTCCTGCTAGTAAACTTATACTAGTATGGAGATCAAAGGAGGAGTAGATGACTATCCTTGCAGAACGGAATCTAGTGATCCGTGAACGCTCATTTTGAGGATGAAGGAAAACATGATGTAGAAGAAGTATTGCGCGGATACACGCCAAACGTGAAGTGGAGAGCGCCAGCACGCGGAATCGCCCTCGAGGGTCTTAAGGCAGTTGGTAAGAATTATCGGCAGATATTCCTCTCGCTGCAAAATGTTGTGTTCAGGACTGTCAACCGCTGCGCGGACGACAACTCCGTAATGGATCATAGCGTCGTTACCTGCTTCTATGTGGGAGGCCTGGAGAACTTCCCGGTGCCTGCGGGGTCTCACATACAGATGGATCTCTACCACTACTTTGAAATAACCCCAGAAGGGCTCATAAGCCTCGAGGTTGCAGGTGAGTTTCCCCGAGTAGTGTATCCCAGATAGCGTCACACCCAGTGCATACCAAATACAAGGGCGCCTCTTATAAATCAGGCGCCCTCTTTTTTTAATCGAATTGTT
>Ga0209542_10015743_pt1 | contig 12648 bp, 8 predicted proteins | sample RifCSPhighO2_01_FD_184028 | JGI IMG/M metagenome (GOLD analysis project Ga0209542, IMG submission 184028) | Soil microbial communities from Rifle, Colorado - Rifle CSP2_plank highO2_0.1 (SPAdes) (version 2) | ecosystem: Environmental > Terrestrial > Deep subsurface > Rock core/Sediment ...
TCAACACGAAACAATGGAACAGGATACATTCCGCAAGTTGATGGGAATAGGGAGTGCTGAACCGGTACCCGCAATAGCATAAGAAAATTTTTGGTGCGCCTGCCTGGACTCGAACCAGGAACCCCGGAGGTATAAGCTCCGTGCTCTAACCAATTGAGCTACGCGCGCATTTTGTGTTTTTACTATACTCTATTTGACAGCAAAATGCCATTCTGCTATCTCTAAAGGAGGTTGAAAATCTCCAAAGGAAGGAAGTAATCCAATGTCTGAACAAGAGATGTCCTATGTATCTTTTGAGAAAATAATTCAAGACGATCGCGAATCTCGTGAAAAGAATGACTGGAACGGGACATTTTTGCAATATTTGCAAAAAGTTCAAGAAAATCCAACGATAGTAAAACTTGCTCACGCGCGTCTTCACGATCTTATTATGAACTCCGGATCGAGCGACATTCTTGAAAGCGACGATTCGAAAATAAAGCGCTTGTTTAAGGACGAGACCGTCAGGGTCTACAATTTTTTTGCCGACGAGTTTTTTGGAATTGAAAAGGTAATTGCGCAGATCGCGCGTTACTTTCATTCGGCGTCGCTCAGGGGTGAGGAGAGTCGGCAAGTGCTGTATTTGATGGGACCAGTTGGGTCTGGCAAAAGCTCTCTGGTTTTGAAACTTCAAGAGGGCCTCGAACACAGCTCTCCTATATACACTCTCGATGGTTGTCCAATGAACGAAGAACCACTACACTTAGTTCCGCGGCATTTACGCAAAAAATTTAACAGCATGCTTGGCGTGACGGTTGAGGGCGATCTTTGTCCGGTGTGCCGATTTCGTCTCAAAAACGAATTTGACAACAGGTATGAAGAGTTTCCGGTGCGTATCGCTGAATTTTCTCGGCGCAGTCGGCGTGGTATCGGCATTGTTCCGCCGGTTGATCCGAATAATCAAGATACCTCGGTGCTGATCGGCAGCGAGGATATCTCAAAGTTAGATGTGTATGCCGAAGGAGACCCGCGCGCGCTTGATCTCAATGGCGCACTCAATGCGGGGAACCGCGGCATAGTAGAATTCATCGAGGTTTTTAAGAACGAGACCGAATATTTACATGCCATGATCACGGCGACGCAGGAGAAGACAATCCCAGCACCGGGCCGCCACGGTATGATTTATGTTGATACGGTTATCGTCGCGCACTCCAACGAGGCAGAGTGGCAGAAGTTTAGAGCCGACCATACCAATGAAGCGATTCTGGATCGCATTGTGGTGGTGAAAGCGCCATATAACCTCCGGCTTTCGGAGGAAGTGAAGATTTATCAAAAGATTATCCGTAATTCTGATTTCAAAGCGCACGTCGCTCCGCATACGCTTGAAATTGCTTCGATGTTTGCGGTCTTGTCGCGGCTTGAATCGAGTGAGAAATGTGATTTAATGACCAAGTTGAAACTATATAATGGCGAAGAAGTGGTTGAGAAGGGTAAGACCAAGAAGATAGACGTACGTGAACTGCGCGACGACGCGAAACGCGAAGGGATGACTGGCATCTCCACCCGCTTCATCATGAAAGCGCTCGATAACGCGCTCTCCGACAACGTCGCTGGGAACTGTATCAACCCCATCACCATCCGCGAAGCGCTTATCAATATGATCAAGGAAGCCGATTTACCTGATGATATCAAAAAACAATACCTCGATTTTCTCCAGGATATTTTGCACAAAGAATATCTTGAGGTTCTTGAGAAAGAGGTTACCAAGGCATTTGTGTATTCGTATCAGGAACAATCAGAATCGCTGTTTCAAAATTATTTGGATCACGCTGAGGCATATGTGAACAAAACCAAGGTGAAGGATCGCAACACCAAAGAAGAATTGCAGCCGGATGAGGGATTCCTCAAATCCATCGAGGAACAGATTGCTATTATCGGATCGGCGGTGGATGGTTTTCGCCAAGAGGTAATCGCGTATTTGTGGGCGGCAACACGGCGTGGCGAAAAGATCAGCTACCGGAGCTATGAGCCCCTCAAAGAGGCCATTGAGAAGAAATTGATGACGTCCGTACGCGACTTAAGTCGTATTGTGACGAAGGCAAAAACGCGCGATGAGGAGCAGCGCGAAAAATATGATGCTATGGTCAAGAATTTATTAGGGCAAGGATATTGCGACAATTGCGTTGATGTTGTGTTAAAGTATGCAGCCAACAACCTTTGGAAGGACTAAGGAAGGACTAAAACGAACTGGCTCTCCGCGCCGCACGCTGGGAGCTTTTTTATTTTGTCAAGAGCGGCATTTGCGCACATTGCCCTTTTATGATATGACAATATTAAAAGCAACTTGAAAATAAGGAGAGCAATATGGAGCAAAGTATTTTTAGACCATACCGCGCTTCAGGCGCGGAGCGATCAGATCGCGCTGCCGGAGACCGCCTACGCCATCGGAAGAAGGTTCGACAAGCAATACGAGAAAACATTGCCGATATTATTGCGGAAGAAGCAATTATCGGTAAAGATCGTAATCGAATTGTTAAAGTTCCTATTCGCGGGATCAGGGAGTATCGTTTTGTGTATGGCAAAAGCGCCCCCGGCGTTGGGCAAGGGAAGAGCGATGGATCTACGCAGCCCGGCCTGGTGGTCGGAACTCTCAAAAACGATACTAAGGACCAACCTGATAAAGCGGGCGATCAGCCCGGCGAGGATTATTATGAAACCGATGTTACCATTGATGAACTTGTTGAAATTGTGTTTGAGGACTTAGAACTTCCTGATTTGGAACGGAAAAGATTACGAGAAGCACCAGTTGAGACAATACGAAAACCAAAAGGAACGGTTCATAAGGGCATACCCGTTCGATTACGGAAGCAACGCTCCGCGAAAGAGCGGTTGAAACGACTTTTTTCTATCAAACGGTCTACCGATGAACTTGCTTTGCGTATTGGGAACATGCGCCGCCAAGAGAAGGATTTGAGTGACAGCGGCAGTTATGCTGATGCGGATGAGCTTCGCAAAACAGCAGACGAGCTTCTTGCGATATGGCAGCGACAACAAGAGCAGCTCAGTCGCTATCACGATGATTTGAAACATCATCCCGAGCGCCTTTCGGAAGAAGAACGCAATGCGGCGCGTTTCCCGTTCTCCGAAAAAGACCTGCGCTATTCCCGCCGGAAGGTCGATACGCGATACGAGTCCAACGCAGTTGTTGTTTGTATGATGGACACCTCCGGATCCATGGACATACTGAAGAAATATTTAGCGCGTGTTTTTTTCTTTTTACTGTATCAATTTGTGAAAAGCAAATATAAGAATGTTGAGTTGGTGTTTATTGCTCATCACACGGAAGCACGTGAAGTAACGGAAGAAGAATTTTTTCATAAAGGCGAGTCGGGCGGGACATTTATTTCTTCCGCATACACAAAGGCGCTTGAAGTGATTGCCGATCGCTACGCTCCTGCGCTATGGAATATTTACGCATTTCATTGTTCGGATGGAGATAATTTTGCCTCCGATACCCCAACTGCTATAAAACGAGCACAAGGGCTTGCTCGCATTGCCAACCTGTTTGGTTACGCGGAGATTAAGCCCCGCGGAGCATCACAGTACGAAAGTTCTATGTTGAAGGAATTTCGGAAAATTGAGGATAATAATTTTCAAACAGTTCTTATTGAACGGAAAGAAGACGTGTTCCCGATGTTTCGAGCGCTTATCAAAAAAGATAAAACCAAGTATTAAATAAGAATAAGCGCGCACTGTGGCGTCGTGGCATTGCCATGGCGCCCTTTTGTTGCTATAAAAATCATAAATACGATTTTTGACAAAAAAGGAAGATCTATCCTATGGGACAGATATATGATATTGAAGATATTGAGCGATGGGATGAACGTATTCGGGAAAAAGCAGAGATGCTCGGCTTATCGTGGTTCCCGCAGGATTTTGAGATTTGCGATCATCACGGGATGCTTGCGTATATGGCATATTCCGGTATGCCATCGCGTTATCCGCATTGGTCGTATGGCAAGGCGTATGAAAAACTCAAAACGCTATATGATCATGGCGTAAGCGGCATTCCGTACGAAATGGTTATCAATGCCAATCCGTCGCTTGCATATCTGATGCGCGACAACTCGTTGTTGCTGCAAATTCTGACTATCGCGCATGTGTACGCGCATAACGATTTTTTCAAAAACAATTTTGCCTTTCGCGGTACACACCCAGAGCACACTATTTCGATGTTCAGGGCGCATGCCGAGCGCGTTCGTAGGTACATCGAAGACCCGAGCATTGGGTTGGATAAAGTGGAGGCATGGCTTGATGCGGCGCACGCGTTGTCATTACAGTGCCGACGGAATCTCGCTATTCGGAAGCATTCTCCAGAGGAATTGAAACAGGACGCTCTTGATACGGCCCGTCCTCGCATTGATCCATTTCAATCCATTCATAAACGGCAAGAATACAAAGAGACGGACTTAAAAAAAGTCCCTTTGGAGCCGGATGAGGATATTTTGCTCTTTATCCGCGACCACAATCCGTTTTTAGAGGAATGGCAGAAGGACATTATGACCATTATCCACGAAGAGGCGCAGTACTTTATTCCACAGATTGATACAAAAATTATGAATGAGGGGTGGGCGACGTATTGGCACAAACAAATTCTCGAAGGACTTCGTCTTCCGCAGGACCTACATTTCGAGTTTATTGTGCGACATAATCAAGTCGTGCGCCCATACCCCGGGAGCATTAATCCGTATCATCTTGGGCTTAAGATATGGGAAGATACCCGCCGTCGTTACGATGATCCTACTCCCGAGGAATTGGAGGAATTGGGGCACAATCATCCAACCGGAACACACAAACTCTTCGAAGTGCGCGAAGCGGATCGCGATGTTTCTTTTCTTCGCCGTCACCTGACGGAGAATTTGATTCGCGAACTCGATTTGTTTGAGTACAAACCGAAGGGCGAGCATTTGGTTATCAGTTCTATTGCTGATAAAAATGGATGGAAGGCGGTGAAAGAAACAATGCTCAAAAACGTTGGTATGAATACGGTGCCGGTGATTAAAGTTCACGACGCCGATTTTAATGGCCACAGGACCCTGTATTTGGTGCATGATCACGATGGGCGCGATTTAGAATTGAAGTATTGTAAAAAGACCTTGGCATATGCAAATCAGCTTTGGGGACGCGCTGTTGTTTTGGAGACCATGGTGGATACAAAAAGAACGCATTGCACATACAACGCAGAAGGATTTAATACAAAAACCATAGAGTGATAAAAAGTTCCTGCTATGCAGGGGCTTTTTTTCTTTGTATTTATTGATATAGTGCATCTATGGCTGTTGCGCAAAAACCTTATTTGCATAGTGCACACGCGACCGATCTTACGGGACGTGACTATATACTCTATCGCGCGCTCGAGATAGTGCCCGGAGCAATTTCGTGGGCGACGCTGGGAGGAATGGTGCTCGCGTCGTACGCGGTACCCACTGCCGCGGCGTTTTTCATCATCATTTTTGATATTTATTGGCTGGTGAAGACGATTTTTTTATCTTTTCATTTGCGGGCAAATATGGCGCGTATGCGCTCTCATCTCGACACCGACTGGCAAGCACTTCTCGGACGTATGCGATGGGAGCATTTGTGGCAGTTAGTGCTATTACCGATGTCGAAGGAATCATATACGGTGGTTCATGACTCGGTAGCATCTCTTACACAGTGCTCGTGGCCCAAAGATCGGATGGTGGTGGTGCTGTCGTATGAAGAGCGCTTTGGCGAGCATGGGAAGGAGATTGCGCGGCGTATGTACGAAGAGTTTCAAAATGAATTTCCACATCTGTATATTACGGAGCACCCCGCGGGATTGCCGAGTGAGATGCCGGGGAAGGGAAGCAACGAATCATGGGCTGCGAATTGCGCACGCACAACCTTCATTGATCCACGCGCCATTCCGTATCATGACATACTTGTCTCCTCGCTTGATATTGATACGCGCGTCCCGTCGAACTATTTTGAGGTTGTCTCGTGGCATTTTTTGACTGCGCGCGATTCGTTACATACGTCGTACCAACCGGTCCCCGTTTATAATAACAATATTTGGGAAGCGTCCGCGCTTTCTCGCGTGGTAGCGACCTCGGGCACCTTTTGGCAAATGATGCAGCAGGAGCGCCCCGAACGGCTTACTACCTTTTCTTCTCATTCAATGAGTTTTAAGGCGCTCGCGGATCTTGGGTATTGGCAAAAAAACATGGTGTCCGAGGATTCGCGTATTTTTTGGAACGCGCTGTTATACTATGACGGCAATTATACATCAACCCCTCTATCTTATCCGGTGTATATGGATGCAAATATCGGCGGGTCGTTTTGGGAAACGGTTAAAAATGTCTATCGGCAACAGCGGCGATGGGCGTGGGGAGCGGAGAATTTTCCGTATGTTGCGTTTGGATTTTTAAACAACAAACAAATTCCGCTGCGGACGAAACTTTATTATATGTTTAATCTTTTGGAGGGGTATTGGTCATGGGCGACGAATGCGCTTTTAATTTTCGCGCTCGGATGGCTTCCGCTGATGCTGGGGGGGCGGGAATTTAACGAGCTGGTGCTTGCGTATAATCTTCCCTATGTCACGCGCACCATTATGACATTTGCGATGGTGGGGTTGGTGACCTCTGCTATTATGTCGCTCAGGCTTCTCCCTCCGCGTCCTTCGGGTTATCCGCGGCGAAGATTTATTAGCATGGTGTTGCAATGGATTTTGGTTCCTTTTACCATCATTATTTTTGGCGCGATCCCGGCGCTTGATGCCCAAACTCGCCTCATGCTCGGAAAATATATGGGCTTTTGGATTACCCCTAAACCCCGCAAAATTGACAAGCCGGGCTTGTCAATTTAACATAATGGATGTATGCGCAACATATCGTTAGTAACTGGCGAGATATACCACGTATGTAATCGTAGTACCGAAGGACTTAAAATTTTTGAGAAACCTTCTTTTGCTGGCCGTTTCGTAAAAACGCTTTATGAGTGCAATTCAACTGGCGAGGGAATGCGTGGTTTTTCTCGGCATCCTCATAAATTGGATTACGAAACGAACAACAAATTAGTGAACGTGTTGGCGGTTGTTATTATGCAAAATCATTTTCATTTGTTAGTACGACAAGTAATTAATGATGGTATTACCCGTTGGTTACATCGTTCTTGTACAAGTTTTTCGCGGACTTTTAATCTTGCAAACAACCGAAAAGGAACATTGTTTATGGGGCGATTTAGGGCCATTCGTGTTTTGGAGGACAGTCAATTGTTTCATCTTTTAGTTTACATTCATGCAAATCCACTCGATTTAATATCAAAAAATTGGAGAAATGGAGAAATGCGTGACTGGAATAAAGCAAAAAAGTTCTTAACAAAATATCAGTGGTCCAGCCTTGGTTTATACTGCGACGATTTCGAAGTCGCAAAGGGAATAACGGATTTGATAAACACCGCGGAGATTAAAGATTTCATAGATGGATGGGGGAGCATTGAGCGCGGTATTAAAAACTGGAGCGAGCGCGCAATGGAAGACATTGAAGGCCTCGTTCTCGAATAAAATTGACAAGCCCGGCTTGTCAATTTTTGATGAAAAAAAAGAGCCCAGCACGGCGAATATTCAACCGCACAGGACTCTCAGAGAAAACTTCATGCCTCATTGGCTAAAACCCGTAGAGCCGTGCAAGCTCTGGGTCTCGTGCTGCTAAGAGTTTAGCAAGCCTTATTCCTTTCTATCAGCACAAAATTGACAAGCCGGGCTTGTCAATTTTTTGATTACTCTAAATGAATCGGTTGAGTGGAGAGCCGATTGATTTTGTCTTGAAGCAGCGGATAGCGGCCGAGCGTTTTGCTCTCGATGAGTTTTTTTGCCTCATGTCGCGCGGCTTCCACCATTTTGATGTTTTTGAGCGCCTCCATGCCGATATCAGAAAATCCCCATTGTTGCGATCCCGCGAGTTCTCCGGCTCCTCGGAATTGTAAATCGTATTCAGCAAGCTCAAATCCATTTTTTGCTTCGATGAGCGCCTTGAGGCGGCGAAATACCGGCGCTGAATATTTGGTTGGGACGACAAAGCAGTACGATTGTTTGTCGCTTCTTCCCACCCTTCCGCGGAATTGATGAAGTTGTGCCAGCCCAAATCGTTCGGCGCCCTCAATTATTATAATAGTGGCATTGGGCACATCCACGCCTACTTCAACGACAGACGTTGATACCATAATGTTCGCTTTCTTGTTTTGAAATTCTTTCATTGCGGCTTCTTTTTCTTTTGGCGCGAGCTTACCGTGCATCAGCGCGATGGCAAATTCAGGGAATATTTCTTTTTTAAGTTTCGCATATTCTGCTTTTACCGATTTCATTTCTATCGTTGCGCGATCGGTTTCTTCGGGCTCTTCAATGCGCGGACAAATTACAAATGCTTGTTCGCCTGCCGCGAGCCGTTCTCGTATAAACTCATAGGTTTTTTTTCGATCCGCGGGGCGAACGAGCGCGGTTTCAATTGGCTTTCTTCCCTCGGGCAACTCGTCAAGGAGGGTCAGATCAAGATCTGCGTAGATTGCAAGCGTAAGCGTGCGCGGTATCGGCGTTGCTGACATGCTTAAAAAGTGCGGTATTTTGGGATTCTTGGTTCGAAGGGCCGCGCGCTGAAAGACGCCAAAGCGATGCTGTTCGTCAACCATCGCAAGCGCCAAATTTTTAAACGAAACGCGCTTTTGAATGATCGCATGCGTTCCGATGAGAATATGTACCACGCCTTCATTAAACCAGCGGAGCGCTTGTGCGCGCGCAATGTGCGTGGAACGATGCGGATCTACTTTGGAAGGAAATTTTTCACATTGCGATGACGTAAGAAGCGCAAGGGTAAGGTTGCTATGAGCAAAAAGTTTGCACAAACCCTCAAAATGCTGGCGCGCAAGAATTTCGGTAGGAGCCATATACACTGCTTGCATGCGGTTGCGGGCGACGATATAACTCGCGCACGCGGCAACCGCGGTTTTGCCGGATCCCACATCGCCCTCGAGGAGGCGGTTCATGGGGACGTTGCTTTCAAAATCGCGGATGATATCTGAAATTGCGCGCTGTTGCGCTTTGGTGAGCAGAAATGGCAGGAGGCGTTCAAATTCCTCCGCGTACTCTTTTGCGTTTGCGAGAGTGAATGAAGGATTTTGTTTGACCATCTCTTTTTGCGCAAGTCGCGACAGCTGAAGCGCAAACACCTCTTCAAACGCAAAGCGTTTTTTCGCGGCTTCTGCGTGCGCGAGATTTTTTGGGCGATGAATAAGGCGCAAAGAAACCGCGCGATCTGGCAGATGGTACGCTCGAAGGATTTCTTGCGGGATGGGATCAGGAAGGTCGCGGAGCGCGACAAAGCGAGAGAGAACTTTTTGAATTGTTTTTTGAAACCACAGCGACGAAATACCCTCTGAGGTCGGATAGAGCGGTAGGAGGCGTTGTGCGGGAGCTACAGAGGAAAATTGAGGAATAATACTACAGGGGACTATTTCGTAGAGCGGATTTGCCAGATACAAAGCCCCTTTGCGCACCGAGATTTTGCCCGCAAATATTGCACATGATCCCTCCGGAAGCATTTTCGCGATATAGGGCTGGCGGAACCAGACAAGTTTTATCCGCCCGGTCGTGTCTTCAACCGTGGCATAGGCGATATTCATTTTTTTCTTCCAGGTTTTTTCGTAGTCAATTTTTGTTACTTTTCCCCAGACGCGCACGCTCTCTCCCGCCGAGACATCTTTGATCCACTTAAAATCAGCGGGATTTTCGTACCGATACGGAAAATGTAGCAGAAGATCTTCGATGGTTGCAATGCCCAGTTTTTTAAGCGCGGATTTTTGCCTTTCGGTCAGCCGAAACGCTTCTTCAATCGATGTATGATCATTCATTGTCGCATTGCGCGCCCACGAGGAATTGAACCTCGATTTCAGCCTCCGCAGAGCTGCGCTCTATCCGTTGAGCTATGGGCGCATGTATATTAAAACCTAACAAGTCGGGAGAGATTGTCAATAAGAGAGTCCTCTTCTTCAATTTCCGGCAGAAATGTGACTAATATGTCGTGGAGAGCAGATGGATCAATGTTACCGAGATTAATTTTGAGCGCGGATAAAAGCGTTTTTTTGGGCGCAATCACGAGCTCCTTGCGAAGAGGCGGATTGTAAAATATCCAAAACGATCGAAGATCATGCCACGGGTATAGGTGATCCCCAATGAGAACGCCCCGTTCTGCGATGGAGAACGAGAGCATCTGCGGCGGGCGGACGGCATAGAGCGCGATGGCAAACCATCCGAGCAGTATCACCAGCACAAATAAAAACGATCGCTGCCACAGCGCAAATCCCAGAAGGACTAACGCAAAAAATCCCACCCACCAGTACCAGTCGGTGCTTTTTTCATAATACTCGTATTCATACGCAGACCACGAAAACAGGATCTTCCCGGCGTGTGGATGAACAACTTCACGCTGCTTTTGTTGCTGCGGCGCTTTTTTTTCTTTCTTTCGTGACTGTTTTATTTCTGGCATATTTTCATTAAAGCTCACTTTCACCTATTTTGGTATACCGCTTTTTCATGACCCCGCAGAAGATCGGAGGGGGCGAGATTCGAACTCGCGAGAGGGTTTCCCCTCTACGGCTTTTCGAGAGCCGCGCCTTCAACCGCTCGGCCACCCCTCCGATCTTCTGCGGGGCGAGGCGGCTACATTTTATTATTTATCCGCCCAGTAGGAGTTGAACCTACAACCTTGTCCTTAAGAGGGACCTGCTCTGCCAGTTGAGCTATGGGCGGTTATTTATTTTATCATTTTTTTTAAAAACCTTCTTCCGGCGGCGGTTTTAAAGTATTGTTCTCTTTTTCTGGCATCGTTCACATTATCAAATTCTTCAGTAAAAACAATTTCGAATTTTTTCATCCGCGCCGTTGTGATTGTCTTTCCAAGGCGATGTTCGGCTAATTCTTCTTGACAAATTATTTGTCATTCCTTTGTATAATTTCCCCGATATATCTTTCAAAACGCAAACGGTATACATAAGCATATAGGAACCTGCTCCCCGCCCGAACGACTGACGTCGTTCAGTCGGGCGGGTGCCAGTTGAGCTATGGGCGGGAAATTATTTTTTATACTACCAAAAAATTATCGAAAAATCAACCCCGTCCGTCTTTCATTTTTTGTTGTACTGTGCTACATTATTTGATATGGAAGATTTTGTTGCGTTGATTGTGCGATACATGCCCTATGGGCTTTTGTTTGTTTTGGTGTTGACGCTCTGGGCGTTGGTATGGCTGGGGCTTTGGGGACGCAAATGGCGGATGTTGTTTCGGCATGGCGGGGCCAATATGGAGGAGGTTTTGCGCGCCATTCGCGCGCATCAAAACGAATCTGACGCGGAGCGCATAGCACTGTGCGCACGAATTGATGCGTTGGAGAACGCGATGCCTCAAACCATTCGCCGCACGGGATTGGTACGTTTTAACCCGTTTTCTGATGCGGGGGGAGACCAGAGTTTTTCTTTGGCATTGCTGGATGATCGAAAAAATGGTGTGGTTATTTCTTCGCTCTACGGCAGGGAAATCAACCGCGTCTACGCAAAGCCGATTGAAAATGGCTCATCCACCTACCAGCTCTCCGACGAAGAGAAAGAAGCGATTGCGCGAGCCACTAGCTCGTAAAATACGAAACTCTCAGCGATAAGCTTTAAACAAAGGGGATTTGTTTTATTTTTATGACTCCTCAAGGCCACAAAATAAAAGAGACGAATGTAGTGCATCGCCCTCCCATTGTTGTGGTGATGGGTCATATTGATCATGGCAAGACAACGCTATTAGACACCATTCGCAAGACCAGCACTGCTGTTGCGGAGGCGGGAGGAATTACCCAACACATTGGCGCATATATTGTCACGCATGGGGACAAACATATTACCTTTATTGATACGCCCGGACATGAAGCGTTTGTACAGATGCGCTCGCGGGGTGCCGGGGTTGCCGATATTGCCGTATTGGTGGTTGCCGCAGACGATGGAGTAAAGCCGCAGACGAAAGAAGCGCTGGGTGCAATTACGGCGGCGGGAATTCCTTTTTGCGTCGCGATGAACAAAATTGATAAATCGAACGCCGATCCGGAACGGGCTAAAAACGAACTTGCTGCCGAGGGAGTTTTTTTAGAAGGGAGAGGCGGAACCGTGCCATGTGCGGAGATATCTGCAAAACACAACACCGGCATTGATGGGCTTTTGGAGATTATTGTACTGCTCGCGGAGCTCGAAGACCTGCATTACAATCTCTTTGCTCCCGCAACAGGCGTGGTTATCGAGTCGCACCGCGATCCCAAGCGTGGTGTCGCCGCAACGCTTTTGGTACTTGACGGGGTTCTCAAAAAAAATAATTTTGTTGTTGCGGGGGTTTCCTATACCAAAGCGCGCATTTTGGAAGATTTTAAAGGAGCATCGGCGGATACCGTACGTGCGTCAGAACCCGCGGTGGTAGTTGGTTTTGACGAATTGCCGCAGATCGGCGCTGAATTTGTCGCATTGAGCAACAAAAAAGCAGCGCTGGAAAAGCGCGATTCCGCGCGGATTGACGCTGATAAAGCATCAATGAGCGCGGATACTGTGCCGATACGCGAAAAAGAGCTA
>Ga0209542_10015745_pt1 | contig 12647 bp, 11 predicted proteins | sample RifCSPhighO2_01_FD_184028 | JGI IMG/M metagenome (GOLD analysis project Ga0209542, IMG submission 184028) | Soil microbial communities from Rifle, Colorado - Rifle CSP2_plank highO2_0.1 (SPAdes) (version 2) | ecosystem: Environmental > Terrestrial > Deep subsurface > Rock core/Sediment ...
TTCCGAGCCGCTTGAAACTGCTCTCGATCACCGTTTGCCAGCGGTAATCAGCACCTGGCCCGGCTTGAGGTCACCGGGACGAAGAGCGCGACGGCCGGCGTTGGGATTTGCGGTGCGATTGTGGTTGGACTTGCCAGCGCCGGGAGTCATCTTGGCGAGAAGATCGTCGGCCTCCTCCGAGGTTATCGGTTTGAGATCAACTGGTTCCGCCGGGGCCGTGCCAGGAGACCACTCCACCGAAGCGCCGTCGCCATTACCGCTCATGGCTTTGGCGACTTGGGCAGCCGCTTCGTCGTAGAAGCGCTTGCTACCCCAGCAGACGACCCAGCCGTCCTCGGCGATGAAGAACACATCGTCGTCGTTCTTCGGGAACCGCGTAAGAAACCTGTCCACCAACTCGGGATGTTCGGCGCCTGACTGGATGAACCTCCCGGGGAGGTTCATCGAGAGACGAACGACTTCCTCGGAGCCTGTGGTGATCACCTCCGCGTAGGGTTTCTTGTACTTCCCCCGCGGCGGCACGTTGGTGACAGTTCCAAAACTCACGGCAACGACGTCACCATTCAACAGTCTGATTTTATTTTTCATTTCAGGGAACATGGGCAATGCTAAACCTCAAGTTTCAACGTCGCCTACTGCGACAATTGTCCACGCATCCCCGTGGATAGGCGGGCATCACACAGCTCAATACCTTTCAATGTCCATTATAGCATAGAAGTACGCTATCTGTCAATAGCGCACTCTTCTCTTGAGAAATCCCTTAAAGTTATCCTTTTGCCTAATAAGGCTCGAAAATATAGGCATAAAAAAGAGCCTAGGGTGCAAATCTAGGCTCTTCGTGGTTCTCCCCGTTTTACCGGGTTACGCTACAGGTACCGTTTCGGGTGCCGGTGCGCTTTCCAACTGTGCCGGTTCAGCCACAGTCGCAGGAGCATCAGTCTGGACTGGGGCAGCGTCTGCGGCTGCTACTTCCGGCTCTGACTCCACGATCGCGGGTGTGTTGCTGAAACCTGCCGCAGCCGATTTCACCTTCTCGATCACCTTGCGTTCTTCACGCTGAGGTCGGTCCTTTCGCTCATTGTGGCGCTTGGCCGGGCGCGGATCCCACAGCAAGGAGTCCTGCACGATGGAGATCACCTGCCTCTGAGTGAGCTTGAGCGCGACATCCTTATTCAGGATACCAATGGCCTCCCGCCAAAGGTGTAGCGGTCCCACATCATCAGGCAGTTTAGCCCCAGGCTCTTCGTACGCACGAGGCACCGCCTGCTTGCAAGCGCGAAGATTCCACACCGCGAGCCGCCGGAACATCTCTCCCACGGTCGCGAGAGGGATCGGGCCGCCCTTGCGAGTTCCGAAGAAAATGGTGCCGTCGCTTTTGAGGGCGAGAGCGGCATCAAACTTCTTACGGAATGCGACGCTGGTGAACACCTGCTCATCCGCCCGTATGATTGCCAGCCGGACCGGCTGATTGGTGTACAGGTGCAAGTGTTGCGTCTGCGCAACTTTTTCGAATTCTTGCATGGCACCGTCGAAGAAGTTCTCAGCTTTGATCTGCATGGCCTCAGCTGCCTTCGTCGCCCAATTGAAGACCTCATGGTCTTCCGCTCCCATTTCCACCATGACCTTCATGATGTTGGCGACGTGTCCCGGCACATTGCCTTCGAACTCCTGTGGGGTGCGATCCATTCTGCGGGTCTCTTCGAGGAGGCGCTTCCAGTTCTTGTCCTCGAGAAACCCGTGCAAACCTGCGGCGAGTGTCGCTGCACAGTGACCAGCCACTTCGCCTCGAGAGGGCGTCTCGTGCTCGTTGTAGGGGCTATCCCCTGCGCCGATGACAAGCAGTCCCGCCTTGAGGTTCGCGAAGGCATCAACTTTCCCAAGCGTCTCCCGGTCAATGAACACGGCTTCAGCCGTCTTGATCCCTGGGTAGAACTTGCCGGTATTGCGTCTCAGTGCAAGGTCCGTCACAACTTCATCGAAGTGTACGCCCTTGTGGTAACCCAACCGTTTGACGGGATACTGTCCCGGCATCACTTCGGTTGTCCCAAACATGATACCGCCATTGGGACCTTTGAGGTCACTGATCTTGATTGGTGTTTTCAACTTTGCCTTTCTTGGAGGAAGTCTCCTCCGCTGTGGGGTAATCACCCCATCGTTGTGGTTGTGGAGAACGCGGCTTGCACACGCAAGCTCGTCCTATCTCCTTAAATTATAGCATATCAAAATACAAAAGTAAAGCCTCTTTGAGGCCTAACTTAAGGGGTATTTAGAGCTACGTAGAAACTAAACGGCATATGCTACTTGCTTCAGCATTAGCTGATTATTTACAATTAAGCAATGAAACCAGGACCAAAACCCAAAGGGAAAGTAGCTATTAAATGGTCGATCAGATTCGCCTGCGCAATTGGATTACTGGTCGCCGATGGGTGGCTTTCCAGAGATGGAGGGCATATGTCACTTACGTCAAAAGACAAGATACAGGTTGAAACATTCAAGAGATGCCTGGGACTAAAGAATAAAACGAGTACCAAGCACTCTAGCAACTGGAACCTCGCCTATCATACTCAATTCGGTGATGTGCTTTTCTACAAATTTCTAAACGAAATCGGGGTCTTGCCGGCTAAGTCAAATACCATCGCCTCCGTAATAGTACCTAACGAATATTTTCTTGATTTTCTCAGAGGATACTTCGACGGCGACGGTTGTAGTTATTCCTACTACGATCCCACTTGGAAGAAGAGTTATCGGTTTTATATATCCTTTACTTCAGGTAGCCAGAAGTATCTTGATTGGTTACGTGATAAGCTCTTAACGTTGCTACATGTTAGAGGTTATCTTAGTTACAATAAAAACAATTCCTATGTGCAATTAAAATATTCTAAGAGGGAGGCATTGGTACTTTCAAAGCAGATGTATTACTCAAAGAACATTCCTTTCCTGAGAAGGAAGTACTTGAAAATCAAGCGTACATTGAGCATAATCGAATCAAGCCGAAGTGGCGAAATTGGCAGACGCGCTGCGTTCAGGGCGCAGTGAGGGCAACCTCGTAAGGGTTCAAATCCCTTCTTCGGCAAAAACTACTTCCCCAAGGCTTTCTCCTTCTCCGCGACTGCAAGTAGAGTCTTAATGATGGTGTCGGGATTGAGTGAAATGCTCGTTATCCCCCGCTCCACAAGAAACTGCGCGAAGTCCGGAAAATCAGAGGGTGCCTGACCGCAGATACCTATGTACTTGCCACGCTCGTTGCACTTCTTTATCACCTCTGCGATAAGCATTTTTACTGCTTCGTCTTTTTCATTGGAGATTCCCGCGACGATACCTGAGTCTCTATCAAGCCCGAGCGTGAGCTGGGTAAGGTCATTACTGCCGATAGAAAAACCGTCGCAAAGATCTAAAAACTGGTCAGCTAGGATAACATTGGAAGGAATCTCGCACATCACATAGAGCTTGTACGAAGCATCATTCTCTTTGCTCAATCCATTCTCTTTGAGGACTTGGGTGACCTTGCGCAGTTCTTCGGGAGTGCGGCAAAAGGGTATCATCGGTATGACATTCTTGAGACCGAACTCATCCCGTACGCGTTTAAGCGCTTTGCACTCAAGCGCGAATGCTGCTTTGAATTTCGGATCATAATAGCGAGAAGCCCCTCGCCACCCGATCATAGGATTCTCTTCTTTGGGCTCATAGAACTGTCCGCCAACCAAAGTCACGTACTCGTTGGTCTTAAAATCAGAAAACCTGATGATGACCTCGTGGGGATGGAACGCTACACCGATCTTAGCAATGCCTTCGGCTAATTCATCGACATAAAATTCCGCTTTGTTTTTGTATCCGGCAGTTCGCTTATCTATTTCCTGAACTACCGCTTGTTTAACTTTATCCTTGGTGTCTGCCTTGAGCTTCTCATACTCCAGAAGGGCATTCGGGTGAATACCGATGTGCGAGGTGATGATGAACTCAAGCCGTCCGAGACCTACCCCCTTTGCCGGAAGAAAATGCTTGGCAAATGCTTCGTCGGGAGAACCGATATTGACCATGATCTTCGTCTTCGTCTCTGGGATTTTGTCGAGCCGGTGTTCCTCGGTTTCGAATGCAAGCTTCCCTTCGTACACTACCCCCTCTTTGCCGGAGGAACAGTCAACGGTAATGTCTTGTCCTTCCCGCAGCACTTTTGTCGCATTGATCGCACCTACGATACACGTAATGCCAAGCTCGCGGGAAACGATTGCCGCATGGCTGGTACGCCCGCCCTTGTCCGTGATGATAGCCGACGCTATCTTCATGATGGGCTCCCAGTCGGGATCGGTAATCTCGGTCACCAACACTTCCCCTTTCTTAAACTCACCAATGTGCTTTACGTCATGAATGATGCGCACGGGGCCACTCGCGATTTTGGTACCAACCGCCGTTCCTTTTACTAATTCCTTTCCTTTTTGCTTAAGTACATACTCCTTGTACACGTTCTTGTCTTCCATAGCCCGCACCGTCTCAGGACGGGCTTGCACGATGAAAAGCTCCCCTGTCTTACCGTCTTTCGCCCACTCGGTATCCATCGGCTGGTAAGCCCCTCGTTTTTCAGAAAAATAGTTCTCGACGCTTACCACCCATGAGGCAAGCTTGACCACTTCATCACGGGAGAGGCTCCACGCCGCCCGCTCGGCAGGAGTGGTATCCACTATTTTTGTCTTGTTCCCCGCGTACACCATCTTTACCTCCTTGGGACCAAGGTCCTGCCCGATGATAGCCTTATACCCTTCCGCGAGCGTCGGTTTGAAAACAGTGAATTCATCCGGCGTCACTTTCCCCTGCACCACCATCTCGCCCAAGCCGTACGCGCTGTTGATGACGACTACCTTGTCAAAACCAGTTTCCGTATCGATAGAAAAGGCAACGCCAGAAGCCCCAACATCGCTTCGAACCATCTTTTGAATACCGACCGAGAGCGCGATCTCGGTATGGGCGAACCCTTTATCCGCTCGGTACGAAATAGCGCGGTCGGTAAAGAGCGAAGAAATGCACATCTTGGTCGCAAGAAGTACGGCCTCGATACCGGAGATGTTGAGGTAGGTCTCCTGCTGGCCCGCGAACGACGCACCCGGAAGGTCTTCCGCTGTCGCCGAGGAGCGGACCGCCACATCAACCCCTTTACCACACTGCTTCTCCAGATTTGCATACGCTTCCGCAACTGCTGCCTCCAACTCCTTAGGAAGCTTCGCTTTGAGAATGAGTTTGCGTACTTTTGCGCCACGCTTCTGGAGATTCCTCATATTCCCCGTGTCGAGGTCGCTCAGAACCTCCCGTATCTTTTCTGTCAGCCCTGCACCATCGAGAAATGAGCGGTACGCGCGCGAGGTCAAGGCAAAACCGTTCGGCACCGCTATACCGAGCTTTCCCAGGTTCGAGTACATCTCCCCCAATGCCGCGTTTTTGCCACCGACAAAAGGCACATCCTCAATGCCGAGCTGGTCAAACCATAAAATAAGAGCACTCTGTTTATCCATCCCAGTTAGAAATTTACGAGTAAATAATTCTGCGCAGTGCGGGTACCGAATAGGTACGCCCCGTTTGAGGCGAAGCGCTGCGCCGGAGAGAGGGATGAGGCTATTCGCCTCTCGCGCTTCGCGTGGTACTTGTTTTGTAAATTTCTAACGGGATCCATAAAGAAAAATGATGTGTTCATTCTAACACATCATTTTTCCCTGTTTTCAACACGGATTTATAGATGCTTTCTGAGCGCGTGGTTGATGTGCTCTATCTGCTCATCGCTGAAAGAGTGATGTTGTCTATGTTCACGGAGCCAATCTACCGTACGTTCTACCTCGTGCTTGTCTATGCCTTTCTGGCTCCCCTCCTCATGCAAGCTCCAGTGAAAGTATCCCTCAAGCTGTTCAAGCTCGCGGTGATTGAATCCTTTCGCGTGCAAATCGGATTTCACCTTGTTGTGAAATTCATCGCGGGAGACATGCGGTCCTCTATCTGGTCCAAAAAATCCCATAGTGATTTAGCTTGTTATTTGAGTCCAGCAACGCCTAAATTGTTAATAAACCAACGATTAGAACCGTTGGTACAGTATTTGACACTAGGCCCCTCAAATGTTGGATTTGTAGGACACCAATGCTTCCCGCCAAGCAATGAAACGGATACTGAAAATTCTTTATCTGATGCACTACACTGCACACCCGCGTCACCCTGAGTAGAAACTCCTTTCGCGGACAGGATAGTAGATATGATTTGAGACAGACTTGAGTTAATCTCCTGATTTATATACCCTCCAGAACATAACTCCTTGTAACCCCAACTATCGTAAAAAAGAAGCTCTGCTTGAATTCTCAGTTCAGTTAAGCTATCAACGACAACATTATTGTTGTTTTCTGCACTCCTTCTAGGAGAAAACACAAAGTATGCGCTAGCAATCCCGAGAAGTGTCACGATAGCCACAAATCCTACAACTATATACTCTCTCTTGTTCATGTTTGATAAATGTTAGCACGCTATTCCGCTATTTCACAAATACAAGATACTTTTTGCGCGTGCCAGGAGTCGAACATGTCTCCTTACAAGGGCAGTACACTTTTTGGATAATCTTTTCGCTTCACTCAATATTACCTCAAAAAGTCTTTCAGTGCTCCAAATATTCGCACCTCAACCTCCCGATTACGTGCCCCATAGCAAATATGCGTCAACACTTATTGCGTGTGGTAGGAATCGGACCTACGGCCTCCGTCTTATCAGGACGGCGTTCTACCATTGAACTACACACGCATATTTTGCTTTGGGGTCAGTCGAGCGCTCTCACCAGCTGAGCTACACGCGCATAACCCATTCCTCACTTCTCTTCATAAATGCCTGAATCGCCATCATAAGTGTCGTTCTCTTTTGTTCCCCAAAAGCGTAAAGACTGCAGGTACCATGACGAAAAGATTCTTGGTAGGAGAAACTGCCTTTTTTAAGAGGACGGATGGAGGATTTATAAAATTGGCTCTTCGTTAGCCCCAAACTCTTTTGCCAAAATCTTCGCTCCTTCTCTGCAACCATCGTCTCATAGAGGTGCAGTTGTACTCGCAACTTCTCACGGGGTATTTCAAGGAATCTTTCAAGCCATTTTATGAAGAAGCGTATAGTGCGATAGTCCGTATTTGCTAGTACAATACTAGATGCCTTATGTTTGGCACCTTCCGCTAAATATAACATCAGCCCTGCGATAAATAAAGACTTGTCGGAAATCCTACCAAGTTTTCTATACTCGGACTTGAATACTGATTGTTCCGCAACTTCTCGCTTAGAACGCATGGTTGCCCGATACAACTCACGACTTACTTCTCCCTTCTGCCAACCTTTCAATCGTAGCTCATATATCTTCTCGGAACTTAGGGGATAATCCTTAAGCCAATAACTTAGAGTGCTCTTTGAGACACCCAAGATGCGCTTAATTGCAGAGTAGCTCTTCTCGCTTTTTACTCTTAATTCAATCGCCTTTTGTCGCAATACCTTATTCATATTGGATGTGTGTCAATTATACCATGAATGGAGCGACGTGATAATCAGTTGTTCGTAAAAAGATTAAGCGCCCCGTACCACTCTGTGGTCGGGGCGCTTAAGGTGAGGGTGCCTTAAAGCACCCAGATGATTTCATATCGCCCGGCGAGGATTTTGTCCTCGGTGACTTTGTCAACAATCGGCTTGCCGCTGGCGTCGAAAACCTGCACAATTTCTTTGGTCCCGTTCGACTTGTGAACGACGGGCATATGTGTCCCGTCGTAAAACAAGGCGACGCAGAGAATCGCAACTAGAATGGCGATCGTAGTGAGAACAAGCTTCCTCAAGTGACGGTTCTGTTGCTTTTCGTGCCAACGGCGTCTTCGATTTTTTCCATTTTTCATGCGATTACCTTTCGTTGAGAGTTGACTGCGTAGAACAAATTACTTCAGCCTTAATTATACAACCCTTTATACCTATATGTCAACTATGCAAAAACCGCCAACTAGGGCGGTTTTTGCTACCATTCTCTGTTTTGTTCCGTTCTTGCCCGAGCATTCGCAAAGCGAAGTGCTTTAGGGCTACCGGTCTTTCCCGATTTGTCCTGCAGTTTCCGATACTGCCAAACGCATCCGCGACCGAGAGCCTTTCGGCTTGGTCAAGAGGCGGATGAACGACCTTATCAGTCCCCCGCTTGTGACGGGAAACAATGATCCTTGAAATAATCCACGAGCAGCTTCCGCTACCCGTGCCTTGTTACGACTTACTCCCTGTTACTGAGCTTACCTTAGGCCCACATAAAGTGAGACTTCGGGTACTCCCAGCTCCCTTGAGTTGACGGGCGGATTGCGATAACTATTGTTTCGCGTTCCCTTCTGGCTAAATTACCAGAACCATACCGCTTCCCATCATTCACGGTTTTGGACGTAGCGAGCGGATTTCCCGCACTACGCGAGTTCGACAATCTATAAATTATCGATTTTGTCCTTCCCCTCGATAAAACATCGGGGTACTATGACGCAGCTGACTCCCAACATTGAATATTGGTTGGGTATCCCTGGGTCATTTATGTTTCTTTTCCAGACATCCTAATCGAGATATTTCTCTGCGCTTCCCTATGACTCACCGCACAGGTCGCACATCTCTTGATTGATTAGGCTACCTTTTGCTACTAGGATCCTTCGGTCCTATCATTACTGATTTAGACCTACCCGTTCGCTACATCCGCTTGTGACGGAAGAATGGATTTTAACCACTTAGATGCATAAACTGCCAGGCGCTTTAATTCTGAGTACAAGACTTGAGAACGTATTCACCGCGGCATGCTGATCCGCGATTACTAGCGATTCCGGCTTCATGAGGTCGAGTTGCAGACCTCAATCCGAACTGGCGCCGTCTTTATAAGGATTGGCTCGGCCTTTACGTCGGCGTTGCATCCCGTTGTTACGGCGATTGTATCACGTGTGTGGCCCAGGGCATCAGAGGGCCATGCTGATTTGGCGTCATCCTCACCTTCCTCTCCCGTGAGGGAGCAGTCTCGCCAGACATGTAAAACTGGCAACGAGGGTTGCGTTCGTTACCCCACTTAAGGGAACAGCTCAAACCACGAACTGACGACAACCATGCAGCACCTGTCCAACCGTCCTTGTGAGACGCTTAAAGTTTCCTCTAAACTTCGATTGGATTTCAAGCCCTGGTAAGGTTTTTCGTTTGTCATCGAATTGAACCACATGATCCACCGCTTGTGCAAGTCCCCGTCTATTCCTTTGAGTTTTAACCTTGCGGTCGTACTACCCAGGCGGATGACTTAACGCGTTAGCTTCGTCTCTCAGAGGGTCGATACTCCGAAAAACCAGTCATCATCGTTTAGGGCGTGGACTACTGGGGTATCTACAATTTGTTACTGCGTAACAAATTGAGTTTAAAGTTGAAAGTTACAAAGTTTCAAAGTTAAATTCAAAATTATTACTCTTGCACACTTTGTTGAAGGGGTGATAAACCGATCCCTTGGAAGGGAGATTTATCACCTTGACGCCTTTCGGCGAGAAACTTTCCTCCTAGTTCTTGAAACATAACAAGGAGGTGAGGGTGGACGAAGAACTTCCACGGTCGCTGTTCCCATGGGGAACAGACTTATCTGAACTATCGTTCGACCAGTCTTTTTGTCCAAGTGATAGAAGATAGGTGGACCAGCACTGGTATCTACCATCACCTGCCTGCGACTGTTGTCTAAAAGGATAGCCACATCACCATTCTTTACGATCTTTCCATCTATGTCTTTCATAATTCCTTCAACAAAGTGTACAAGTTGGGCAAGACATTTCTGCTTGCCTCTGCATGTCGCCATGCAGTTCGGACTATATCTTCCGAGCAGTTGCTCGGTTTGGCGTATAGTCTCTGAGGGTTCTTGCATACTAGGTAGTAGAGCGAACCGAATTGCTTCGGTTTGCCAGTGGATGTTCCTCTCAATTTGCGGAACGTGCTTTCACCTTTCCTTCGCTTTTTAGGGCTACAGGTCACGGATAAACAGGGGTAATTACTCCCCCGTCGCGAGTTCGTCCAATCAAGAGTTCTCCACTACCTAATATGCAAGTCTTCCCTGCTGATCGTCTGCATCGTCGAGAGATTGTTACCTTTCGGTACTCTCGCATTCGCAGAGTTTCCAGCATACAGCCAAATTTTTCCTTTCTAAGTTCCAAAACGAACTTAAATTGGAGGACTATTACTCAACGTACCCCTACGTTCCGCTCTCTTGTCTTTAAACTCAAGAGCGAGCATATTCTTTTTCAAAACCTCGCGAGGCGCGACTGGCGCCGAGCGGAGAAAAAATCTAGCAAGATTTTTTCGTGTTTTGTAAAAGAGATATACGAGCGTCAATCCCATTCGCTCCCCACGCTTTCGTGTTTCAGCGTCAGGAATGCGCCAGTGTGCTGCCTTCGCATTTGGTGTTCCCCTAGATATCAACGGATTTCACCCCTACACCTAGAGTTCCGCACACCTCTCACATCCTCATAAGCAGTGCCGTATCCCCTGCGGACCCCCGGTTAAGCCGAAGAATTTCACAGAAGACTAACACAGCCGCCTACACACCCTTTACGCCCAGTGATTCCGGATAACGCTTGAGGCACTCGTATTACCGCTGCTGCTGGCCAATTTTTCTTGTATCGCTACAAGGATCGGACTATATCATCATCCAGCACTGATTTTTAAACTCTTGACATAATTGAATATAAATCATAGAATCCTCTCCAGAAAGGAAAAGACCTATGAAATACTCTGATTACCTCCTACCGTACCTAGCTCTAGTCTCCGGTTGGACTTTCGCCCAAATCATCATAATCATCGTTCAACCAGAATATCGGACACCTAATAATGCTTTGGTACATTGGTTGCCAGGCATTGCGGGAATTTCTGTCATATATTTGGTACCCACTCTGGCCCTCTACATCCGGAGGAAACTAAGAAGATAATCAATCACTGCCACGTACATGGGTACGCGGCTTTTTTGAGTTTAAAAATCAGTGCTGGAGTTCGGCGTCTGATAGCACCTGCTATCTCACTGTGTTGAAAGCAGTTTCCTGCTTTCTCAAGATCAGTCTCTGAGGGGTCACTATAAGCTGTCAGCTACTAGCTGTAAGCTTTTAGGACTTCCCTGCTGATTGTCTGTGAATCCCTAAAAGGGCAACACATCACAGAGTTCCAGCCCCGCCGGTCAAACACAGTATTGATTTATTAATCAAACTGCTCCCGACGAGTTTCCCAATTTGCATTCCTACTGGTCTCACGACCAGCGGGATTGCGATTTGTAGCTACTCGCTACACTCGCAGACAAATCGGGAACATATAAGCCGAATTATGCATTCCGCCTTACGGCGGAAAGTCGCACCACGGATTTCTACGAGTACAAGTTCGTCACTTGTTGCCAAACTTTTTTGTTGTACGAGTTTAGCAACCTCTTATTCATAGGGTAACGTCATCCCCCACTTTTACAGTCTTGGCAATACTTCTTTGTATTCTCTTGCGTAAATGACCGAAAGCAGATTTATGTTGTTTCAACTTCTTTTCTCGTTCCAGAGCGTCGAGTTTGGATTTGTATATTTCGCAATAGATACACTCTACTGGAAGATATTTGCTTGTGTGAGGACTCAATCCTTCACTATGTTCATCCAAACGACGTTTTAAATTGTTCGTTGAACCAACATACAATAGGTCATTACGCATGCGCAATACATATACATAATGCATTGAACAATTATAACCAAAACTACAAAAGTGGGGGATTCCTCCCCTATAAAAGGTCTTTACATCCCGAAGGACTTCATCGACCACGCGGCGTCGCTCCGTCAGGCTTTCGCCCATTGCGGAAGATTCTCGACTGCGGCCACCCGTAGGTGTATGGACCGTCATAGTGTTTTCTCCGATCACTCGGAGTATCAGACTATACCTTCATCCTCACTGAAATCAGTGAGGAGCCAACATATTAGCTACTGCGTTAGTCCCTTATCGGACATTTCAGCAACTCTTTCGCCGAAGCGAAAAGTCGTTACGGGGTTAATCTTGCACTGAAAGAAAGCGCGGAATAGTTTTGTGGTATTCCGCAAAATTGGAGGTTGGGTAGGATTCGGACCTACATAGTGCCACGAGTGGATTTCACGCTTTCGCCATCCCAAATTAAGAGAGGATAAAGCATATCTCTTTCAATGCTGAACAATTATCATCTTAACTCCTAACAAACATGGCTTACGAGTTACCTCGTTCCAAACCTTCTTTCAGTGCAAGACAACTTCCCACGGTATTGTCTGCCTTTCGGCAGATTCCACCGTTATGAGTTGGTTTTTTCATGGAGATTACTCTCCAAGGAGACAGTTGCTCTTGCTCCAAACTCTGGAGCGAGCATCTTTTTGAACAAACATTGCGAAAGGCAATCTGAAAATTAAGGAGGCAAACAGAGAAATTCATCTGGCTTCAGGAGCGAAGCGACTTATGAATTTCTCGTTGAGAGCCGACTATAATTTTCAATTACCGAAGCACGTTTGTGAAAAAAGATGCGAGCGTTTATCTCAGTTCCATCGGTGGGGAACAGGCTCTCACCCCCCCTAAGCGTCGTAGCCTTGGTAGGCCATTACCCTACCAACTAGCTGATACTGAGCAGGCTCTTCATAGAGCGGCTT
>Ga0209542_10015747_pt1 | contig 12642 bp, 15 predicted proteins | sample RifCSPhighO2_01_FD_184028 | JGI IMG/M metagenome (GOLD analysis project Ga0209542, IMG submission 184028) | Soil microbial communities from Rifle, Colorado - Rifle CSP2_plank highO2_0.1 (SPAdes) (version 2) | ecosystem: Environmental > Terrestrial > Deep subsurface > Rock core/Sediment ...
AATTGCACAATTGCACGAGAACGTGTAGACTGCTGCGCTTGGTCTTCCAACGGCTTATTCTCACGCAGATAAGCACAAACCCCGGTAAGACTACATCAATTCAAACGACCTTCTCTAGGGAGGGGATTCCTCGCGGCTCATTTTTCATGTATGGCAAAGAAAAAAATTAAGAAACGAAAAGTAACAAAAAAGAAAAAGCGACCTGTGCGCAAGGCGCGCGTTTCGCGTACAAGAAAGCGCGCAGCAGCCAAGAAAGCGCGCGCGGTCAAGCGCAGCGCAAAAGCCGCGAAAGCCCGCAACAAGAAAGCGGCTTCCGCTTCCGCCTCGACCAAGAAGGGCGCGGGCGACAAGCGGCAAAATAAAGTTGAGGCGCTCATTCTGATGGGTAAGGAGCGCGGATACATCACGTACGACGAAATTCTCCGCGAGTTTCCGACTATCGAGGACAACGTCTCGTTGCTCGAAGAAATTTACGACCGCTTCTCGGTCGCGGGTATTGATGTGCTCGAAGGTGGCGGCATGCTCGAAGATACTTCCGCCGATTCTGTGTTGGCGAGCAAGAAATTGCAGAACCGCCGCTCGGACGCGGGCTATGATTCCGTGCAGATGTATTTGCGCGAAATCGGTCAATATCCGCTTCTCAACGGTCAGCAGGAGAAAGACCTCGCGAAGCGCATCCTTCAGGAAGACAACGAAGCCCGCAACATTCTCGCGCGCTCCAACCTCCGCCTCGTCGTCTCTATCGCCAAGAAATACGTCAACCGCAGCCCCGACCTCACGCTCCTCGACCTCATTCAGGAGGGTAATTTGGGCTTGTTTAAAGCCGTGGATAAGTTCGACTATACAAAAGGCTACAAATTCTCGACCTACGCCACCTGGTGGATTCGCCAGGCCATCACCCGCGCTTTGGCCGACCAGAGCCGCACCATCCGCATCCCCGTGCACATGGTGGAAACCATCGCCAAGTACAAGCAAAAGGTGCGCGAGCTCAACCAGCACCTCGGCCGCGACCCGCTACCCGAAGAGATAGCCGCGGAAATGGGTATTGAGATAGACAAAATCTACACCATTCAGAAAATCAACCAGGACACCGTCTCCCTCGAAAGCCCCGTCGGTGAAGACGACGACGAACGCTCGACACTCGGCAGCTTCATCGCCGACGATACGATTGCATCGCCCGACATGGATGCTTCACGCAGAATTCTCAATGAGCAGATGACGGAAATCCTCGAGGAGCTTTCGCCCAAGGAGCGCAAGATATTGGAAATGCGCAACGGCCTCACCGACGAGGGGATTTGCTACACCTTGGAAGAAGTAGGAAGAGAATTCGGCGTCACCCGCGAGCGCATCCGCCAAATCGAAGCAAAGGCTCTAGAGAGAATAAGGTTCCATGAGAGAGCCAAGCAATTGAGAAGTTACTAAACATGGCAGACGCGGTGAACATCAAAGAGAAGCTTTCGTTGTTCAACACCTATTGGGACCCGAAACTTGTCGGGGAATTGAACGGCCAAGAAGTGAAGGTAGTCAAACTGAAAGGGGAGTTTGTCTGGCATGACCACAAAGATGCCGACGAACTCTTTTTGGTCGTGAAAGGACACCTGATTATTCATTTCCGAGACAAAGACGTGCATGCCGACGAAGGAGAGATAATAATCATTCCGAAAGGGGTGGAACATAAACCGGAAGCTCCGGAGGAAGTCCACATTGTACTGATTGATCCGAAAGGCACCGTCAATACCGGGGACGTTGAATCAAACCACACTGTCAAAGAACCTGAACAAATATAATCCCATTCACTTTCTAATTCGCGCGAATAAGCATATATAGTCAATCCCACTGCGTCACGTGCGAACGCATCCGCCAGATCGAAGCCAAAGCCCTCGAGCGCATCCGTTTCCACGAACGTGCCAAACAACTTCGCAGCTACTAAAGATGTTCGACACTTAGAGTGCAGAGTTGTTCCGCTGGTCTGGTTTTCGGCTCTCTGCAATTCGCTTCTGGAAGTAGATGAGTTCCATGAGCTTACTCAATTCGTTTTTGTAAAAACTCTCGAGGCATTGTTCAAGATTCGACTCATGAATGATATCAACGTAAAGTGCTCGTGAGTCAATCTTGCCTGTTTCGGGGTTCTTCCATTCGTAGGTTTGGTAGTACAACGCGTTTCGAAGCTCGTTTGCGTTTTGGTCTCGGATTTTTCCTCCCTTATATATGACAACGGGATAAAAAAGACCTTTTTTATTAAGGATTTCTTTTGTGCGCAAGTATAGCAACGCCTTACTTGCTTGATTAACCGCACCGAACAGCGAATCTCTATTCTCTTTGCCGTCATCTATATTCAGAGCAACACTGGATGCGTTGAAAAAGTGGAAGTTGTTTAGAGTGTAATCTAAATCTTGGGACCAAAATCCGTCGAGAAAATAAGCTTTTTTATTCTTTGGGTTTTCCCGAACGTATACCGTAACGTCGTGAGTCAGGAACTTTGTTTCAACAACCAATGCAAGTTGATTCCCTCGTGGGTTGTGACTTCGGGCTTGGATAGTGGCGACGAAATCAATCGGACGAGGTTTTACCTCAACATCGTCCATGTAACTCTGTTCAGGTACTGTTTCCCAGCCGCCCTTTCTTACGCGTTCCTCAATTTCGTATTGAAAAGGGATACCAGAAACATACGTCATATAATATTTTCACATGCTACTCCTTCATGAGTATTTGTCTAGAAATACCCCCGCCTCGGGTTTGCATGCCCCGTTAGATGCAATGCTATCTAATGGGGTCCAAAATGAGTCAGTTTTCGGGTTGTTTCTCCAGCACACACTCGAATGCGAGGTACTTCGGGAGAAGCATACCTTTCTCCGGCACCTGCTTGCTCTCGACCATGAATTTGATAAGGAAACCGTTTTTTGACAATAACTCGGAAATCTTTGTAAGACTGAAATGTGCTTCGTTAAAGACCATCGTGTTGCCCGCGTTGGTCTTTGCCTCCGAACGGTACGGGCTGCCCTCGTTGAAATAATTTGCCGGGTCGAAATTAACGGGCCTGTCGAAGTCGTCTTGATTGGGAGAGAGTATGAGTGGGTGAAGCACAGAGACGATAAACCTGCCGTCGGGTCTCAACATTTTCCGCGCCTGAGCAAAAAGTTCATCAAGTTTCTCAACGCTTCCGATGCTCGGGACAACCATATTTGCGAGGACGAGGTTCATTGAGCCGGGTTCGGCGTCAGCCGCAGAAACATCACCCACGCTGTATCGGATGTTTTGATGCGCATGCTTCCTTTGCGCCATTTCTATTTGCGGCGCGGCCAGATCCGTCGCTATGACATTCGCACCGGAACGGGCAAAAAGCTCACTGTACCGCCCATCACCGCACCCGATATCAAGCACGTTCTGTCCCCGAACTTTTCCGGCCATTTTCAAAATCATCGGCCGCAGGGTCAATTCTTCGGCGGTTACTCCCTCTGCATATGTCTCCACCGCCTTCTGTTCCTGGAATTCAAATCCCATGGCGAAATGCTATACCTCCTCGTCCTCTTTGTCCAAACGCATCTCCATTTCGGGGATTGGCACTCCACCTTGTCCAAAAAACGGACGGCCGGTGGAGAGCCGGCCGCCGAGATACTGGGCGATCGCGTTCTTGTGCCCGTTTACACGGTGCCGCGCCCACGTGTCCTTGTCGCGACGGTGTCTGTGATAGCGAAAAACCCGAAAGCACAGAGGACGGCCGCGGCAACGTAAAGAATTCGCTCGACGGGGTGGACGGTACTGTAATTGAAACTTACCACCGGCGCCCAATCAATGCCGATATGGCCACTTGTACCGAGTATTGCCATAGCCAGGGCGAGCAGCAGGAGCAACAGGGCAGCCCCGCTTAAGAGAGCTGTTTTCATGGCGTTTTCCTCCTTGGTTGACGCCTCCAAGTTGATGCTACTCCTTCATGAGTATTTGTCTAGAAATACCCCACACACCAACGTTGCAACACGCAAGTTGGTATGCGGGCAGGCCCCGCCTTGGGTTTGCATGCCCCGTTAGATGCAAGGCTATCTAATGGGGTTCAAATCGCCCTTCGCTTCTGTAGCGCGGAAAACGGTCTTGCTGTAGTATCCCAAAACGGCTCTTTGAGATTCACCCGTTGACCTGGAGGTGCGCCGATGAGGCCACTTTTCGCCTTAATGGTCGCGACCTGGTTTGGGAGCGGCCTGATTCCGCCCGTCCTCCTCAACGGGATGGCGGGCACCTACGGCAGCCTTGCCGCGATTCCTGTCTGCTACGTCGCGCTCTGGTCGAGCACATTCATGGCGGAGAGCTTGTTTCTGCAAATCATCTGGTACCTGTTCTTCATGTCGTGCATATTCTGCGTCGGCTTGTGGAGCATCCCTATTGCAGAAGCGACTCTTGGCGCCCGGAAAGACTGGCGGGGCAAGGTGAGGGAACACGATCAAAGCCAGATTGTGGTCGATGAAATAATCGGCATGCTGACTACCTGCATGCCGCTCTTGTGGATTCGTCACAATCCCGCCGTCGCGTTTTTTGCGGCGTTCGTGTTCTTCCGGCTTTTCGACATCACAAAGTTGTGGCCGGGACACTACTTCGACCGCATGGAGCGGCCGGTCGGAGTCTTGCTTGACGATGTCGTCGCCGGAATCTATGCGGCGATTGCCCTCGTCGTGTTCCTCGAGGCTGTTGGCTCGTGATACGTCGGGCGGTTTCTGAAGAAACCGCCCGACGCCGACTTTAAATACAGCTATAAAAAATTGTTATACCCCGGCCCCAGCTTTGTCCAAATCTTATCGGGATTCTCTGTTTTGGGCTCTTTTTGCCAATGCGATGAACTTGTGCAGCTTTGGCCAGGTGAGTATACCCAGTTGCAGGAGTCCGTTGCGTGCTTCCGCAAATGCAGCTTCTGCAGCCTCGTCGTCTTCCGAGGTCAGGGCGGTCTGGAGGTGTTCTTTGATGCGGATATTTGCGGGATTCTCAAGGACATCCTTGTACTCTCTTTGCAGGCGGGTTACGACGCCCGGACGGAGCACGCTGTCTATTTTCTCCTGCTTCGGCGTCTCTATGACCTTCTCGGATTTCATCTCATTCATACAGCCCATTGTAGCAAACATGCTCCCGCATCGAATTTGTCCAAATCGGACGGATGGCCTATAGTTGCCCAATGCATAAAACTATTTCCACGGACGAATTGAAAAAGAAGCTCGATGCGGGAGGGACGGACTTTGTGCTCGTCGACGTGCTTTCCAAAGAGAAGTATGCGGCTAGGCATGTGCCGGGCGCCAAGAATATTCCCGAGACGCTCGACTATGCAAAGACGTTTGAGGCGGCGCTCACCGTGCCGAAGGAGACGGAAATTATTGTGTATTGCAGCTCCGACACTTGCCAAGCGAGCGTGCGGACAGCGGACGCGCTTGAGAAAGCGGGGTACACAAATGTCGTCCACTATAAAGATGGTATTGCGGGCTGGCAGCAGGCGGGGCTACCGCTTGAATCTTCCAACTAGGCCAGCTCTCTAGCGGCGCTTCTTGCGTTTCGGTGCGCGGGCTGCGAGCATAGCCCGCTTGGCCTCAAGGCGTTTCTTGGTCTTTCGTGAACGCGACTTTTTGTTTTTAATATCCTGACTTGCTCTTTTTGCCATGCCCAGGATTATATCCTATTCCAGACTTTCTCCAAATCATCTCCACATCTATATTCTTATTCGCGCGAATTAGAATATAATAGTGCCTATGAAAGAGGCGGAAGGGGAACGGCTACTGAAGGCTTTGGCGAATCGTCGGCGACTCGCAATTCTAAACGTATTGGCGAAAAGGAAGGAAGCCAATGTGAGCGACATTTCAGAGATAATACGCCTGTCTTTCACATCGACCTCTAAACACCTGACGATGCTTGAGCGAGCAGGGTTTGTCGAGAAGGAGCAGCGCAGCCTGAATATGTTCTATCGCATCGCACCGGATGCTCCCACGATTCTCAAAGCTGTGAGTGCTATGTTCTAATTCGCGCGAATAAGCATATAAGGGGAAAGTAGTATGAAGAAAAAAGGGAGTTTTAAGAAAGATTCACTTCCCATCCAACACTGGAGCCACTCTTCGCTCATGGCATTTCTCCGCAATCCGCTTGCTTGGTACAAACGGTATGTCGAGAAAATCTATGACACGCCTTCCAATCCGTCATCATTCATCGGCCGCGCGGCGCATGTGGCGCTCCAGCATTACTATGGTGGTATCGCGAAAGCAGGTGCCGTTGAGCTGGGACTCGAATATTTGAGGGGCGTCGCGGATTTCGAGATTAATTTCGGCAAGGCGAAATCGCGCCGTGCGCAGAAAGAAAAACGCGCGCACATGGAGCGCGATTACTTGCAGGCTGTCTCTTTCTATCTCGCCCGGGCACCCAAACACAAAGTGCTCGGCGTGGAAGTCGTGGCGACGGCCGAGGTGAAGGGGCTCCCGCTTCCCATCAAGGCGGTTTCCGACCTCGTCGTGGAATCAAGGGTGGAGCCGGGGGCGGTGGATATCGTAGACCACAAATTCGTGGAAACCTTCAGTAAAGGCCGCGGGCAAAAGACACTCTTTGTGATGCAGGCTATTTTCAATTACTACACGGTCAAACAAAAGTACGGCAAAGAGGTGCGCAGGTTTATCGTACAAGAATGCAAGAAAAGGAAGAACGCCGACGGCTCATCGCAGATGCGCCGTTACATCATTGACTACACAACCGTTTCGGAGGAATTCGAGGTTTTCCACCGGCTCATCACGGACGCGACCACCGAAATATCCCGAAAAAGGCTCTACCTCCCGAACCCGTCGGATATGTTTGAAGGCGAAAACAGCTTCGATATCTACCGCCTCGGTTTGCTCGAAGACAACCTTAGCGACTCCGAACTTTGAGCTTGGTCTGGCGCTTCTTGTTGATCTTGGGCAGGCGGATCATGAGAATGCCGTGCTTTTCGGAAGCCTCCGCGATATCCACATCCACTTCTTCAGGCAATAGAATGGTGCGGGAGAAGGAGCCCCAGTAGAGCTCGCGTTGGAAATAGTTGTCTTCTTCTACTTCGCGCTCGTCCTCGCGCATGCCCGAAATTGTGAGCATTTCACGGGTGAGAGAAATATCTATAGATGTGGGCTGCACGCCTGCCACGAGCGCTTTGACCACGATGGCGTCGGGCGTCTGGTAGATGTCTACCGCGAGCTCGCCTTTGGGCTCATCGCCCGCCCAGCCCTCGTCGCGCGTATTGATATGAGCGTGCCGCTCTTCGCCTTCGCCCTCAAATACCGCAGGGTGCGAGCCGGCGCCGTCGAAGAAATCGCCGTACTCGTCATCGGCTTTGCCCGTGAGCCTTGAGAAAAAACCTGGTTTCTTTATGAGCGCCATAATCTTTTTTTAACAACGGGATGGATACGTTTGATATATTCTAGCACAGCCAGGAGTGCGACAAGCCCTATCCAGACGAGCCCGAAGGTCCGCAAGAGATGTTCTTCGGGTGTATTCAGTATAAGGAAGTTGAAGCTGCTGTGCAAAAGGACGGCGAGGATAACTCCGCCAAGCAGGTAGAAGCGCTTCGCCTTGCGCGGCTTATAAAATGCGATGCCTATCGCCGCGCCGATAACGGCCGACGAGAGCACATGCAAAAGCGTCGCGCCGACGAACCGCAGATTTCCCGTGAGTATCGTCTGAAGCAGCGAATCGCCCGAGAGCGGCGAGAGGAGGAAAAGCGTATTTTCCGCCGCCGCGAATCCGAGGGCGACGGTCACCATGTAGATGACGGGGTCTATCGGCTCGTCGTCCTCGCGCCTGCGCAAGACGGTGAGCTTGGCCATCACGTACTTGATGATTTCCTCCATGGCCGACCATATGATGAAGGTGAGCGTGGTCGTGCTCGCGGCGGTGAGGACCCAAAGCTCCTGCGATTTGAGATACGAGGCGGCGAATTTCTCCATCGGGATAACGACCGCGACCGCAACCATACCCGCGAGGAAGGCGAGAGCAATGAGCCGCCGCGGCTCAGGGTGGACACTGTCTTCGCGCCGCCAGAACCAGAGCCATGCGAGAGCGGGAAGCACCCCGCCCGCAAAAGCAGCAATAATAGGCTCGAGCTCGCTCATCGCCCTATTATACTGGCCATTTGGCGACCATCAGGAGGTCGCTCTCTTTTTTGGGGAGTTGCTGCCAGATGGCTTCGGTGACGAACGGCATGAAGGGGTGGAGGAGTTTCAGCGAGATAACGAGTATCTCGTGGAGGGCGGCGGCGCGGCTGTGCCGCGCCGCCGCATCCCCGCCTTTCAATATCGATTTCGACTCCTCAAGTATCTCGGCTGCGAAGCGGTCCCAGACGTAGTGGTAGACCAAGTCGGCCGCGAGGTCGAGACGGAAGTCGTCGATGTTGACCGACACTTCCTTCGCGACCGCTTCCGCCTCCGCAATTAGCTTCTTATCCTCCTCGGTAAGACCGTTGTCAACTTTACTTTGTAAAGTTGATTCGCCTGCCTGGTTTTCGAGGACGAAGCGGGTGATGTTCCATATTTTGTTGGCGAAGTGTTTGTACCCGCGTACACGGTCCTCGGAGAGCTTCACGTCGTTGCCCATTGAGGCACCGATGATGAGCGAGAGGCGCGTCGCGTCGGCGCCGTACTTTTCTATCATTGTCAGAGGGTCAATGATGTTGCCAAGCGATTTGGACATCTTGCGGCCCTGCCCGTCGCGCACGAGCCCGTGCAGGTAGACTTTCTTGAACGGGACTTCGCCGCGGAGGAATGTGGACATGAGTATCATGCGCGCCACCCAGAAGAAAAGGATGTCGTATCCCGTTTCGAGCACGGCGGTCGGGTGGTAGGTCTTCAGGTCATCCGTCTCTTCGGGCCAGCCGAGCGTCGAGAAGGTCCACAGCCCCGAAGAGAACCACGTATCGAGTGTGTCGGGGTCTTGCTCCCAACCTTCGCCTGGAGAAGTGACACTCACTTTCACCTCATCCCCCTTAAACCAGGCGGGAATGCGGTGACCAAACCAAATTTGGCGCGAAATGCACCAGTCGCGGAGATTATCAATCCAGTGGTAATAGATTTTCTCAAAGCGTTCGGGCATTACCTCCGTTTGCTTTGAATCCACCGCTTGGCGCATCCTTTCCTTTAGGGTCATTTTCTTCCCGTCGGGGAATGCGACTTCTTTATTGACCGCGATAAACCACTGGCGTTTTATCTGCGGCTCGATGATACCGCCGCCGCGGCTGTTGGTCGCGACGTTGTGCACGTAGCCTTCGTCCACTTTTGAGACGAGCCCCTTTGCCTTGAGCTTCTCGACGATGGCCGCGCGCGCCTTTTTGATGTGTTGGCCTTTGAATTCGCCTGCGATATCAAGGAGGATACCGCGGTCGTCTATGACGCGCTCGATGTCGAGATTGTGCCGCTGCGCTATTTCGAAGTCCATTACCGAGTGTGCGGGGGTAATCGTCATGGTGCCCGAACCGAATTCCATATCTGCCGCCTTGTCTTTAATTATTGTTGCCGTTATCGGGCCGTTTATCCATTCAAGGTCAATTTTCTGTCCGTGCTCGTACTGCTTGTACCGCTCGTCGTCGGGATGCATCACCACGTACTTGTCGCCGAATTTCGTTTCAGGACGTACCGTGCCGATGTCAAAGGGGCCGTACTTGAAATGATAGAACGCATCTTTTTGTTCGACGTACTCTATTTCATCGTCGGATACCGTGGTCTGCAATTTCGGGTCCCAATTCACAATGCGGTCGCCGCGATAAATGAGTCCCGCATTGTACATGCGCACGAACGCTTCCATCACCGCTGCGTAGCGTTTCTCGTCCATCGTGTAGGCGTAGCGGCTCCAATCGAGGGACGAGCCCATTTTTTTCGTTTGATTTATGATTGTCGTCTTGCTCTCTTCGACAAAGGCATCAATACGCTTCATCAATTCGTCGCGACCAAGGTCGTGCCGCGTTTTTTTCTCGCTCTTGTAGATGTCCGTTTCCACCCTGGATTGTGTGGCGATGGCGGCAGAGTCTGTGCCCGGCACCCATAGCGTTTTATACCCGCGCATGCGGTGGTAGCGGATGAGGATGTCTTCGATGGCGAGCATCGCGGCGTGGCCCATGTGAAGCGTGCCCGTTACGTTGGGCGGGGGCAATACTATTGAATAGGCCTCCGCATCGGGCTTGGTGATGCCTTTTTCGATACAGACATCGGGATTCGCATACCCGCTCTTTTCCCACATATCCAAAATGCGCGGCTCCGCATCGGCGGAGTTATAGGGCTTGAGGAATGGCTCAGGCGCCTTCGAGGGTTCCATTGGGGCATTCTAACAGGTTTTGCTTGCTCAAAAAGTGCTACGATATATCTATGGCAAGTCAATCCTTTGAGTCAAAATCTCCGTTCCGCGACAAAGACGGGAAAATCACAGATAAACGGATTGAGTACGAAATCGCAACCGCGGAAAATGCAGCTCGTGACCGCATCTCGCACGACATACAAACCTTGCGAGAGTCGCCGGAAACGCCTGAACAGGTGGCCGAGCGCGAGGGTCTCAGGTTCTACCGCAATAATGGAGTTGAGATACAAATGAGTGAAGTGCCAGAGAAGGTGTTGAGGGCGCTCGGGAACATTTACGAAGTCCGCATGCACTGGAAGTTAAACGAGAAGCGGAACGTCGAGTTCAGGCGGGTCGACGAGCCCGATGGCGCAGTCGGATATTTGATGTTATTTGACTTCAAGAAAGTCGGTGATGCATCGTTGTGTTTTCGCGTGCACGCGACGTCGGAGGGAGTCACCGATGAGGTACACGTCTCGACTTTAAGCAATTAGTAAATTTTTAGAGCGCGAGATTGCCCTTTGCGGCAAGTGTTTCAGGCGCTGCGAACTCTTTTTTGAGCGCATGGAAATAGCCGGCGAGGGCAATCATGATGGCGTTGTCGGTAGCGAGCTCGGGTGGGGGAATCAACAGCTTGCAGCTTGTAGCTTGTAGCTGGCAGGCTGCATCCAACTGCTTCCGGATGTATTCATTTGCAGACACTCCTCCTCCCACGAGAACGGTGTTCGCTCCATATTCTTCAAGTGCGCGCATAGTTTTTGTTACCAATACATCCGCAACCGCATCCTCGAATTCCCGCGCGATACCCATCCTGTCCTCATCAGACACCTCCTTGTCTTCCACCAGCCTGCGCACGGCGGTCTTGAGTCCCGAAAATGAAAAATCAAAGTTGTCCTCGTGCAGCATCGGTCGCGGCAGCGCGGGCGTGTGCAGGGGAATTCCTTGCCGTCGCGATTCTGCAGCGAGGCGCGAGACTTCGGGCCCGCCGGGATACCCGAGCCCCAAGAGTCGCGCCACCTTGTCGAACGCCTCACCCGCAGCATCGTCGCGCGTCTGGCCGATGAGCTCGTAAGTACCGAATGATTTTGAGAGCACGAGCTCGGTATGCCCGCCCGATATAAGGAGCGCGAGCAAGGGAAATTCGAAATCCGCGAGCTTCCCGGACGTTCTAACGTTTTGCAAAACGTTTGAATGTTGATCGGGACTTTTCGTGTCCATGAGCGACATGATGATATGGCCTTCCATGTGATTGACCGCGACGATGGGAACATCCCACACGGCCGAAAGCGCCTTCGCGAAATTGATGCCCACCCAGAGCGCGGGCTCAAGCCCTGGGCCGTAGGTGACGGCTATCGCATCAATATCGGGCTTTCCATGGTGTCTCAAAAAGGGGATGAGGCTCGCGTGCAATTCAGGTTCCCGTTCAAGAATCGAGTTGATAGTTGATAGTTGATAGTTGTCAGGCTGCCAACTGCCCGCTGCCAACTGCGTACCGCTTTTGAGCGCACGTTCGAGGAGCGGCACAAGATTTTTGGCGTGCTCGCGCTTGGCGAGATTGGGAAATACACCCCCGAATTCCGCATGCAGCGCGGCTTGCGAAATGAGAGCATTTCCGAGAATCTTCCACTCAAATGAAGGCCCAAAATCCCCCTCCGCTTCAATCAAGCAAACGGCCGTTTCGTCGCAGGATGTCTCGATTCCTAAGATGCGCATTGCTAGATTATGGCGCATAATGACCGATTATGAAATCTATGTGGCGCGATGACCTGCCGATGACGAAGAATCCGCTGCGTTTCTTCCTCTTTGCGTCAAAACCCCACTGGCGCGCAGCTGTGGTTGCAATACTTTTCGCTGCGGCGGGCAACGCATTCTCCGCGAGCGTCGCCTACGTTTTCAAACTCATCGGTGATGCGGCGGCGTCTCTTGCGACGGGCGGCTCGTACGACGCGCTCTTTTGGGCGACGGGTGCAACTATCTTCGTGCTCGCGTGCGCCAAATTTTTCTGGCGTATAGCGGGGTTCGCGGGAGCGCGGTGGGCGACGGGGACTTCCGCGACCGCGCGCTACGCACTCACTTCATACGTGACACTGCACAGTCGCACGTATTTTTCCGACCGCTTCGCAGGCTCCATCATGAACAAGATACGGCACGCGGCGACGGGCATGCGCGAGGTGGTGGACGTCTTTTTGTGGGAATTCCTTGAGCTCGGAGTAAACGCGATCGGGAGCTTCATCATCGTCTTCCTAGTGAGCCCGCTCGTCGCGTGGATATTTTTCGCATGGGTCGTCCTCATTCTCGCGGCCAACTTTTACCTCGGATTCCGCCGCGTGCCGCTTGCCG
>Ga0209542_10015748_pt1 | contig 12642 bp, 11 predicted proteins | sample RifCSPhighO2_01_FD_184028 | JGI IMG/M metagenome (GOLD analysis project Ga0209542, IMG submission 184028) | Soil microbial communities from Rifle, Colorado - Rifle CSP2_plank highO2_0.1 (SPAdes) (version 2) | ecosystem: Environmental > Terrestrial > Deep subsurface > Rock core/Sediment ...
CAGTGCGCGTGCGATCGAGCGACCGAGCGAAGTTTTTCCGACTCCTGGAGGTCCGACAAAACATAAGATTGACGGTTGATGTGCCGCCTTTTCCTCGGTTGACTTTTTCATGTTTTTTAGCTTCATCACCGCTAAAAACTCCAAAATTCGCTCTTTAACCTTTTTCAATCCGAAATGATCCTCGTCTAATATTTTTTCAGCAAGTTTAAGATCGATATTTTCTTTTGAAGCATTACTCCATGGCAATTCAACGAGCCAATCAAGATATGACCTAATATACGATGATTCGGGGTTAAACTGCGACATCTGAAGAAGACGTTTGAGTTCTTTTACCGCTTTTTCCTCAACTTCTTTTGGCATATTGGCGAGTTTGATTTTCTTTTTGTATTCGTCTATTTCTTTATTGTCACTTTTATCTCCAAGCTCCTCTTCTATGGTTCGCATCTTTTCGCGAAGAAATGTCTCGCGCATATTTTTTTCAAACTTCCGCTGCGTTTTACTAGAAATATTCTGTTCAAGTTCAAGCACCTTGATTTCCCTATTTATATACTCAACCTCTTTTGACAAACGGATTTTAAGATTAGTTGCTTCAAGCAGTTCTTGACGCTCTGAAGTCTTGAGGTCAAGTACCATTGCAACCTGATTTGAAAAATTGTCTGTCGAATTAATGTTTAAAATATTCATGAGAAACACAAAGTCGATAGTTTTCCCTAAGTTGATTGCCTTTTTTATCTGGCCGGATATATATTTTACGATCGCTACAACCTCTTCGTCCTGAGTTACAATATCGTGTATTTCGGAAACACGGCCGATAAAATATGGTGATCTTTGAGTAAACTCGGTGATTTTTACTTTGTGAAGCCCTTTGACCAGTGCGTTTATCTGACCTTTTTCGCCGGTTGCCACCTTGTCGATTTTAGCCAGAACTCCTGTATGGTAGATGTCATCAACGTCAGGTTCATCAATTTCAAGTTTCTTTTGCATTACTAATACAACATGTTTATCTTCTTTCATAGCCGCATTCATTGCGTCAACGCTTTTGTTGCGGCCAAAAACCAAGACATTTTCGGTAGCGGGAAACACTATCCCGTCTCTTATGGCAACAACTGGATACTGTTTTTTATCGGAAATTTCTGTGTTTGCGTTCATACATTTAGCAGTATAGAATATCAATTGCTAATTGTCAAGAAAATATTTATTTCTAACTTATAGGCTTCTATAAAAGGCTAAAACATGCATTCAGATAAATTCGTTGAGAAGTAAATCGATATCGGTGAAGCGCTTTTTCAGAATTAGCGGTTCACTAAGTTGAGGCAGTTCTTCGTGAAAGGCTTTTTTCTGAGTCTGATAGATTATACCTAGTGGAAATTTCTCCTGCAAAATTTCGACACTTTTACCCAAAGCGCTTTGAAAGTTTGTCGGATCGTAATTTTTTTCAAGTTTGTATGTGTGCTGTAAATAATAGTGATAAGTATTAACTTTATTAAAAGTGACACACGGCTGCAAAACATTCACCAATGAAAAGCCCTTGTGTTTGACTGCAGCCTTAATGATCTCAATAAGACCGGGAGTATCACCGGCAAAACCTTGAGCTACGAAGGTGGCGCCTTGAGTGATGGCAAGTGCCAGAGGATTTACCGATTGTTCGACTATTCCGCTTGGCGTTGAGGTTGATTTATATCCTTTTGATGCGGTTGGAGCAACTTGACCTTTTGTCAGGCCGTAAACCATGTTGTCGTGGACAATCACCGTTATGTCGTGGTTGCCGCGGCACGCATGTAAAAAATGATTTCCGCCTTCACCGTAGAGCCCACCGTCACCGCCGATCACAATTGTTGTCAGAACGTGGTTTGCGATCTTCATACCGACCGCAGTTGCAATCGCCCGACCGTGCAGCGTGTGCATTGCATAAGCATTAAAAAAATCATTCATGTTGCCAGAGCAACCTATATCAAAGGTCATAAATATGCTTGACGGGTCAAGGCCAAGCTGTTGAAACGCGGTTTTTATACCGATTCTAATGGCCCAGTCGCCACAACCTGGGCACCATGTAGGTGTGTATGCGTCAAATCCAATCGGTGTATTTTGTATTGTCATAATTGAAAATTACGCTGACATCATCCTTGCCGATAATTTTTTTAACATCTCCTCTTCCCGCTCCTTTTGATCAGGCAAGTTAGGTTTAGTATTTTTATTATTTTCCAAATTATTTACGGCAGTTTGTTGCTTTTGTTCCATTGGTTCACCCTTCTCACCAATTATATACTTCACAATTTCTTCCGGGAAAAAGGGTCTACCGTCATATTTCAAAAGTTTTTCTTTGATATCGATCCCTGTTTGCATCCTAAGTAGTTGTCCAAACTGAGCGTGTGAGTTATTTTCAACTAAAATATATCTCGTGTGATCGTTAAAATGCGATTTTACCAGCTCTTCATCAAAAGGATACATATGTGTAAAATGCAAAAAAGCGATATTTTTGTTGTGTTCTGACGCGAGCATTTTTTGCGCTTCCAAAACAATGCCTTTGGTCCCACCCCATGATACGAACACTGTATCGGCATTTGGATCGCCATAAATCTTTGGCCCCTCAAAAAAAACATTTCCGCCAACTTCCAACTTTTCACTTTTAACTTTTAACTTATTTAAATATGTGTCCCATTTTTTGTTACGTTTTTCAACCTGTTTTTTGCGTGGCTCGCTTTCTTCAGTTGTGTGGGTATCTTCAATATGTTCATAGGAATTAGCCTGATAAAAGGCACCTTTTTGACCTGGAATAAGCATCTCCGACACTCCGTCTTCCTCGTATTTATAACGTAAATATGGAGATTGATTGGTCTTTGCAACAATCTTTCCCCTATTTGGGGTATAATTTTTGAGTTTCTTTTCAATCACCTCTTTTAGAACATCTTTATACGACTCACATAAAAATTTATCGGAAACTACGATAACGGGAAGTTGATAAAAATCGGCAAGATCAAACGCCGTTAATGTGAGTTCTATCATCTCCGAAACGTCACCCGGTGCAAGAACAATTTTTGGAAATTCGCCATGACCTGCTTGGGTGGCAAAAAGCAAGTCACCTTGTTCGGTCCAAGTTGGCATACCGGTTGCCGGGCCCGGTCGCATTCCCAAAAAAACTACAATTGGAATTTCGGCAACTCCGGCATAAGAAAGCGCCTCAACCATAAGAGCAAAACCGCCGCCCGATGTACCGACCGAAGACCTCGCTCCCGCAAATGAAGCGCCAAGCGCGGAATTTATGACCGCAATCTCATCCTCACTATGGCGAACCACCATCTGCGTTTTGTCCTGCCAGGCGGCAAGAGACATAAGTATTGATGATGAGGGAGTCATCGGATAGGCTGCGTAGTATTTACAATCCGCGCCTGCTGTCCCTATGCTAAACGCGTCGTTTCCGGTAAGCACCAATTTTTCTGGCGTTTCGGATTTTTTTGACAAAATGTTAAGAGGAGTCACATTGTCGGCCTTGATCTGATCAAATCCTACCCGCGCGAGTTTAATATTAAAATCCACAACTTCCTGGCCTTTTCTGGCAAATTGATGCTTTAAAATGTCTTCAAATATCCCAACATCTCCTCCCAGCATCGCGATACTTGCTCCAACCGAAACCGTATTTAACATTTGTTGATGAATCTCCTGTTTTTCTTTAATTTTTTTTAAAGGAAGTGGTACTTTTTTACATTCGATGTCCGGTTCAAAGCTGTCAGGGTCGTACATGACAATACTGTCTTTACTGAGACGGTGTTTATGAAGATCAAAGGTTTCCTTATTCAAACAAACAAGCATGTTTACTTTCCATTTTGAAGCGGTGATCTCATCATCGGAAAACACGACTTCAACCGTGTTATTCCCGCCACGAATAAGTGAAGGGTATTCAAAGTAACTGAAAATATGATAGCCCGATCGGGTTGCTATTTTTGAGATCACGGTACCGGTAGTCATGATTCCGTACCCTGCCTCACCGCCAATTTTCCAGTTGAATTTCATGAGTTATTTTTTAATCATAACAACACGGACCCCGCCCTTCCGGCATACCATAAATAGTCGGAAATCCGCATTCGGGACATTCACGAAGATTATCTTTCTTACTTTTCTTAGGCTTAACCATGATTTTAGTATCCTTTTTTTCACAAATAAAATCAAGCCTTGTTAACGCGGAACAAATGTCGCGAGTATTAATTTGAGCGAAGTAATCAAAATTTATGCAGCGACATGCAACATGCCACTAAGGCTTTTATAAGCTAAATTATAAACTTTGCTTGGAGCTAATAAATTTTCGGTTACGAACGAAAAGGTTTTATGACAATATCTGGAATGAAAACTATAAAAAATTACTTAGGAAAAATCTTATTTCCGGCAGCATCTTCGATTATTATTGCCGCAGTCGGACATCCACGCGCAGCATCTAAAATCGCCTCATCGGTATCATTTTCCGCAGTATTTAGAATTATTGCTTTTGCTTCGGAGTCTAGAAGAAACGTATTTGGAGCTATCGCGACACAGGTTGCCGCACCAATACACAAATCACGATCAACTTGGACTTTTGTGTTTCTAATTTGAACAGGACCTGACGGCGCTCCTGGATTTTTTGGAGTTTGATCTGCCATATTAAAAAATTTTCAATTACTAATTACGAATAATAATTTATTACTAATTCGTAATTTACTTGTTGACAAGTTTCATAAGCCCTTCCCAAGGCAATAACGCACATTTTATTCTGTTTGGTGACAATTCAATATTCAATAATCCTAACACAAAATCAGTGTTAATTTTCTTTATTTTGACTATAGATTTTCCTTTTGCATATTCAGTCAAGAGCGATGCTGACGCCAATGAAATTGCACAGCCTTGTCCAACATACCCGATATTGTTGATCAAGCCATCTTTTTCAAAAATCGCCATATCTATCGAGTCGCCACATAAAGGATTATCTACATGGACCTTTGTAGTGGATTTTTCAAGCTTTTTAAAATTGCGAGGATTGTGATAATGATCCAGAATTATATCGCCATAAATACTCATAAAATAAGAAATCCGAAATTCTAAATTCGAAACAAATTCTAATTACCAAAATTCAAATTATCAAAAAGAATAAAGTTTGGGTATTTTAATTTTGATATTGTTTCGGATTTAGTATTTAGTGCTTTGGATTTAAGATATCGACTGCTTTCTTTAAACCTGCGATCAACTTATCAATATCTTTTTCATTGTTATAAATGTAAAAACTCGCACGAGTAGTTGCCGGAACACCAAGTAAATCGTGAAGTGGCATAGTACAATGATGGCCAGCTCGCACCGCAATGTTGTCCTCATCCAAAATTTGGGCAATGTCGTGCGGATGAAGATCTTTGAATGAAAAAGTGACGATACCTCCTCGATGTGCAATGTTTGTTGGGCCGAAACATTTAATTTCATTTCCAAACTCGGAAGATAAAACTTGTAGAGCATACTTTGTCAGGTCTTGTTCATGTTTACGAATGGTATCTAACCCTATGTTTTGTATATATTTTACTGACTCTTTTAGGGCAATAACTCCAGCTATATGCGGAGTGCCGGCCTCAAATTTGTGCGGAACGTCATTGAAGGTTGTTTCCTCAATCTTAACCTGACGGATCATGTCGCCTCCATATTGATAAGGAGACATTTTATTTAGTAAATCATATTTACCCCAAAGAACACCAATTCCTGTTGGACCGAGAATTTTGTGACCTGAGAACGCCAAAAAATCACAACCCAATAGTTGGACATCTACTTTCATGTGTGGTACGGCTTGCGCAGCGTCAACAACAGTTATGATATTTGGATTTATTTTTTTAGCCTCAGCAATAATTTCTTTAAGAGGATTTATTGTTCCCAATGTATTTGAAACTAAGACAAGTGCCAGGATTTTTGTTTTTTTTGTAATTACACCGGTCAAATCAATTTTTAATTTTCCTGATTCGTAATTTGTGACTGCTAGTTCGTATTTATCGTTTAAATCAATTATTTTAAAATCTGCCCCAGATTGGAACGCAAGTTGTTGCCACGGCACAAAGTTAGAATGATGCTCCATACGACTGACCACTACTTCATCACCACGTTCAATTGAATCAAGACCTATCGTTGATGCAACCAGATTTATCCCTTCGGTTGTTCCACGAGTAAAAACAATTTCTTCCGCACGATTTGCATTGATAAACTTGGCAACCACTTTTCGTGTTTCTTCATATTCTTCTGTTGCTTTTTCCGCATTTTTATATATACCTCGATGAATATTTGCAGTGTAATCGGTGTAATATTCAAGTAATTTGTCTATCGCCAATTGGGGTTTTAGTGAAGTAGCTGCAGAATCAAGATAGACAAGATCAGGATGTGTATGAAAAATTGGAAAATCTTTTTTTAAATCTAACATAATTTATGATTGTAGTCGAAAAGTCGGCACTTTCTCCTTCACAATATTGTAAATTTCATTGACAAACCCGGAGACAAGCATATTTTGTGCTGTTTTTTTTGACAATCCCCGACTTTCCGCATAAAACAACTGATCTTTGTTTAACTTACCCGTAGTCGAACCGTGAGTACAAAACACATCGTTTGCAAGAATTTCAAGAAATGGGCGCGAATCGACAAAAACCCCGGGAGAAAGAATCAGATTTTGATTTTTCTGATAGGCATGACTTTTTTGCGCCGACTTTTCAAGTCGTATAAGTCCTTGATAAATAAACTTCGACTTATCTTCAAAAACGCCTTTTATTAGTAAATTCGAAAGTGACCCCGGAGCTTTATGATGCTGGATTGTTTCAACGTGAAACTCATCGGTATTTTTACCGGTAAATAGCCCGAAAATATTGAGTTTAATTTCGCTTTCTATAATTTCAAAGGTCAATTTTCCCGATCGGTTGTGAAAAAAGACAATATATTCCTCTCCTTTATTGTCAAAAATTAAATGGTCTTTTTTTATCTTATTTAAATTGATGTATTGCATTCTTAATTCGTGATTCGTAATTCGTAATTTTTTTATCCTACACTTCCTGCCATTTCTAATTTGATAAGTCTATTTAATTCAATAGAGTATTCCAAAGGAATTTCACGAGTGACTGGCTCCATAAAACCCAGAACTAATGCCGACTCAGCATCGGATTTTTTGAGTCCTCGCGACATAAGATAAAACAATTTTTCATCACCTAGCTTTTCAACAGTGGCTTCATGCTGCACTTCTACTTCGTTTTCTTTGATCTTCATATATGGGTATGTATCTGAACGCGAAGCTTCATCCAAAATAAGCGCGTCACAGGAAACATAAACCGATGAGTTTTTTGATTTCGGCGAAACCTGCACCAGCCCGCGGTATGAAGTGCGACCACCGTCTTTAGATATCGATTTTGAAACGATTCGCGACGAAGTGTTGGGGGCTAAATGGATCATCTTGGCGCCGGCGTCTTGATGTTGATCGCGCGCTGCATAAGCGATCGATAAAACCTCACCGCGAGCACCTTCTCCAAAAAGATAAACGCTTGGATACTTCATCGTTACTTGACTGCCAAGGTTGCAATCAATCCATTCCATGATAGCGTTCTCATCTGCACGCGCTCGTTTTGTGACGAGATTGTATACATTTTTGCTCCAGTTTTGGACGGTTGTATAACGCACACGGGCATTTTTTTTGACAAAAATCTCAACTACCGCAGAGTGCAATGAATCTGTTGTATAAATCGGAGCGGTACAACCTTCTATATAATGCACACTACTTCCTTCCTCCGCTATAATTAATGTTCTTTCAAACTGCCCAAATCGTTCAGAATTTATTCGGAAATATGCCTGAAGCGGAAGTTTTACATGAACACCTTTGGGAATATATACAAATGATCCTCCGGACCAAACTGCAGAATTTAATGCTGCAAATTTATTGTCATACGGAGGAATAAGCGTACCAAAATATTCTTTAACAATCTTAGGATGCTCTCGCAGTCCCGTATCCATATCACAAAAAATTACACCGTCTTTTTCGAGTTCCTTATTAATACTTTCATATACTACTTCTGATTCATACTGGGCACTGACACCGGCTAAAAAATTCTTTTCAGCCTCGGGAACCCCGATTCGATCATACGTTTCTTTAATTTCCGCTGGAAGATCGTCCCACGAATTCACCTGTTTTTCTGTTGAGCGAAGATAATAGAAAATCTCATCAAAATTAATCTTAGATAAATCTGCCCCCCAGGTCGGCATTTTCTTTTCGAGAAAGATTTTATAAGATTTTAATCTGAACTCTGTCATCCATGCAGGCTCGCCTTTGATTTTTGAGATCTGTCTCACCACCGATTCATCCAACCCTTTTTTAGCTTTAAAAACAGATTTCTCCGGCATCGAAAAGCCGTATTTATAGTCAAATTGTATATCGTCTTGTATAGATATCATTTAATAATTAATTTCTCTAATTGGCCTAACTAATTGTAATGACTGAGTGGGCAGTACCCCATCTATGACAGCACTCTCTATTAAATCCGCCTCGTATGAAAATGCCTCAGGATACTTAGGATGTCGTGTTAAACCATCCACAACTTTCATCATCAGTCCAATAAAATAGAACGTCTCATTCATTGGACCGGGTATATATGGAATCATTTCTTTAATTTCTTTTCGTGTCGGTTCTGGTATTAAATATTCTTTTCCCATAGTTTTATATAAATTCATACCCTCTATCCTCTATCTTCTTTGCTAACGTATGATCTCCAACTTTTACAATCTGCCCGTGCACCATTATTAATACATGATCAGGTTGAAGATGGTGTAAGATCCGATTGTAATGTGTGATGACAATATAGGTACGATCTTTATGATGCTTTTTCAAAAATTTGGAAATTGATTTTAACGCGTCTACATCGACCCCCGTATCAACTTCATCAAAAATCAGAAGTTTTTTATCTAAAACAGCGGCTTGCAACACTTCCATTTTCTTCCGTTCTCCGCCGGAAGCTCCTTCATTTAAAGAACGTTTTAACAAATCTTCACTAATACCGAGTTCTTTTGCGTATTTTCTTGCTTCTTCACGAATAGTCAGCGGATCTTTTTTACCGTTTAAGGCAAGTTGAAGAAGTTGATAAACTTTGACTCCAGATAATGCCAATGGCGATTGAAATGACAAAAATATCCCTTTTTCCGAACGCTCATTTGCTTCAAGCTCGGTAATATCCTCATATTTTCCTTTTAAATTTTTTAAAAATACTCCATTTTTTACGTTTCGCGTTACACGTTTTACGTTATACGAAGGATGTCCCATCACGGCATACGCTAGTGTCGACTTCCCCGAACCGTTTGGGCCCATAATGGCATAAATTTTCCCTTTTTCAAATTCAAAGTTTATGTCTTTGAGAATTTGCTTTTTTTCTATGGAAACGGAAAGATTTTTTAGTTTTAACATAGAATGTATCCGTAGTGTAGCTTATCCAATCGACGATTGCAACAATGACAACCTCGGAACACGATCCAATTTTTTAATATCTTTCGCAAACATTTTTCTTTCCGCCCGAAAACCCGCCGCCACTCCAATCATGGCCGCATTATCAAAATTAAGATATTTATATGGGGGAAAATAAACCGAACCGTCTTCATTTTTTATCATTTTTCGCATCATCTCACGAAGCCGGTTATTAACCGCTACACCGCCGCCAACAATGAGTCTATTAACACCGGTTTTTTCAACCGCTTTTTCTGTTTTGTAAACTAGTGTTTCAAAAACCGCTTCTTGAAATGCACTTGCCAATAACTCAATCTTGTTGACTTTTTCTTCTTCAGATAGTTTGCGAATAAAATAAAAAAATGAAGTCTTGAGTCCCGAAAAAGAGAAATTAAAATTTTTTGAATACTTCATCGGACGGGGAAAAGAATACTTATCAACATTTTCAACTTTTTGTGATAATGTTTCAAGCACCGGTCCTCCGGGATAACCAAAACCTAGCATCCGTGCGGCTTTATCAAGTGACTCGCCCGCAGCATCATCTAGAGTTTCGCCAAGTATTTCGTATTTTAAATGATCTTTAAAAAGGACAAGCTCAGTGTGAGCCCCGGAAATAAGTAATCCAAAATATGGAAACTCAAACTCACGCTTTGGATTGCCGTGACTGTTTTGTACAAATGAGGAATACAGGTGTCCTTCCATATGATTCACGCCAATCAGCGGTTTATGAAATTTTCTTGACAACTCTTTTGCCTTTTTTATGCCAACTTCCAAAGCAATTGCCAGACCGGGACCATAGGTGACGGCAATCGCATCCAAATTTCTCATTTCTAATTTCGCATTTCTCAATGTTTTTTTTATCACCCAGTCAATCCTTTCTTGATGTGCACGTTTTGCAATCGATGGAACTACCCCGCCCCATTTCTTATGAAGTAGTGTTTGAGAATAAATTACATTAGATAGAACGCGACGGCCGTAAACAACGGCAGCCGATGTTTCGTCACAAGACGTATCGATTGCAAGAATTCTCATATTTTTATTTCGCGCTCATTTTCACTTTTATATTTAATCTCCACAAAAATCACATTTGCTTTTTTATTGAATTTTTTGTAAAGCTCGCCCACCTTTTCCCCCCACTCAATACACATAACAACTCCGGGTTTTAAATACTCTTCCAGTCCTAAATATGCAAATTCTTCCGGATCCTCAATATTGAATAAATCTACGTGTACAAACTTAGAATAATTAGTAATTAGTAATTCGTAATTCGTAATTTCTTTAATGTCGTATTCATAATAAACAACAAAGGTTGGGGAAATAACTTTTTCGATCCCAAAATATGAGGCAATACCTTTGACCATTTCGGTTTTGCCGCTTCCTAGATCTCCTTGCAAAATAAAGACAATTGGTCGTTTATGGTTTGATTTTAGTGACTTTTCAATGAGGTACCGGCCGATTTTACGAGTTTGCGTAGGCGACTCTGAAATATAACTGTTGCTTTTTTCCATGACAATATCGCCCCGTCGGATCAATTTAATTTGCGGTGTCGATAAATCAACCACCGTTGACGGTTTGTTTTTGGGTAATTTTGCAGCGTCGACGATAAGATCTATGAGCGCTTTTTTATTTTTTGGAATTTCATTTAAAAATGAATCTATGGAATAATGCGCGCTTCGACCGCCCAAATTGGCAGAAGTTGCGGTAACTGGTTTTCCATATGCGGAAACAAGTTCTTGAACTAAAGAATAATTTGGTATTCTCACGCCTAATGTCCCTTTTTCGGATTCTAATAATTTCGACACGGCATGTTTTGATTTTAAAATGACAGTGAATGGACCCGGCAGAAGATGATTTAACAGGACTTTTTTGTCATTAGGAATGTCGACAACAGATTCCAACATTTTAAAGTCTGCAACAAATACAGAAATTGCTTTGCCAATGGGACGATTTTTAAACTGAATAAGTTTTTTTACGGCACTCTCGTTTGTGGCGTCAACCAGAAGTCCATAAACTGTATCTGACGGGCATACCACAAGACCACCGCGTCGTAGTATTTCGCACGACTTTTTAATTGCATCACCTGTATTACTTTCGTTGGATTGGATTGTGGTAAACATACGTTCCTTAGGCTTTCTATTCTAGCAAATATTTGTTAGAATAGTGCGATATGGAGAAAAAAAACCACAAACCGGTACGAAAAATTAAGGAATTTAAAATCAATTTTGATATTAAAACAATATTTATTGTAATCTTTATAGGTTTTTTCCTGATTACAATTTTAGCTCCTCTTCTTAACACAACCCCACCTAATTCAAAAGATGTATCGCTATCCCAGGTTGTAAAAGACTTAAAAGGCGAACGAATAAAAAAAATTGTAGTTGAGGACAATAAAGTTACGGCCGAATATAAAAACGGTGCCTTTGGAATAACCCACATCGAAACCGGCGACAGCTTTCGTCAGATACTTACCGATTCCGATATAAAACTTGAAAATGTCGTTATTGAAACCAAAGACACTCAAACATCTGCCGCAGTCATTCAGATTATTGGCAACCTGATCCCGGCGCTTCTTTTGTTTTTCCTTTTTATGTTTATTATCCGCCAAGCTCGAGGTGCACAGGATTCGGTGTTTTCCTTTGGACAGTCACGTGCTAAGCGATTTTTGAAAGATAAATCGAACGTCACGTTTAAAGATGTTGCCGGTGTTGACGAGGCAAAGAAAGAGCTTGAGGAAATTGTTGATTTTTTGAAACATCCCGAAAAATATAAAAAAGTTGGTGCCCGTACTCCAAAAGGGGTGATACTGGTTGGGCCTGCTGGAACGGGGAAAACGCTTCTTGCAAAGGCGGTTGCCGGTGAGGCAAGCGTACCTTTTTTCTCAATTGCCGGATCAGAGTTTATGGAGATGTTAGTTGGTATCGGTGCCGCTCGCGTACGCGACCTGTTTGCTCAAGCTAAGAAAAACTCGCCATCGATAATATTCATTGACGAAATTGATGCGATCGGTCGGGCACGTGCTTCAGGCGTCATGCCGGCACACGATGAGAGGGAACAGACTTTAAATCAAATTCTTGTTGAGATGGATGGCTTTACTCCAAACGAACAAGTGGTTGTCATAGCAGCAACAAATCGTGGAGATCTTCTTGATTCTGCGCTTCTACGACCCGGTCGTTTTGATCGGAGAG
>Ga0209542_10015750_pt1 | contig 12642 bp, 15 predicted proteins | sample RifCSPhighO2_01_FD_184028 | JGI IMG/M metagenome (GOLD analysis project Ga0209542, IMG submission 184028) | Soil microbial communities from Rifle, Colorado - Rifle CSP2_plank highO2_0.1 (SPAdes) (version 2) | ecosystem: Environmental > Terrestrial > Deep subsurface > Rock core/Sediment ...
CTTTATCTCATTCCAACGATCAAAATCTTTCGACATGTAGGAATTTTAACACTTCATGATGCATGCACAGCAATATGATATGGTGAACAATATGGCAGATCTCGCTCAAAAGAAGTGTGTAGCATGCGAGGGATTCGAGACGCCGTTTGTGCGAGAAGAGGCGGTTGTTTTACTGAAGCAGGTCAAAAATTGGAAGCTCGCGGACGATGCGAAGAGCATTTCAAAGGAGTTTACCTTCAAGAATTTTGCCGATGCGCTCTCGTTCGCCAACAAAGTCGGCGCGATTGCCGAAGATGAAGGCCATCATCCCGATCTCGCGGTGTCTTGGGGCAAGGTAGGCGTGTTTTTGACCACCCATGCGATCAAAGGGCTCTCTGAGAATGATTTCATTCTTGCAGCAAAGATTGATGAGTTGCCATAGAACTGTTTGTATACCAGATACTGCATACTAAATACGATATAATGTTCGAGATGGCTTTCTCGTTCGATTTCAAAAGTCTCTTCGGTTCCCTGATCAAAAGCAAAGCGGGGAGCGTGGTGGGCATTGATATTGGGGCTTCATCGATCAAGATGGTGCAGCTGCGGCTTGCGCGCGGTGCGCCCGTTCTCGAAACGTACGGTGAAATCGCACTTGGCCCCTATGCAAAAATACCGATCGGCAAAGCCGTGAAGCTCCAGCCAGAAAAAATCACGGAAGCCGTACAGGATTTAATACGTGAGGCCAATGTAACAGCAAAGCTGGGGAGCATTTCCATCCCGTTTTCCTCGAGCCTCATTACGGTGCTTACGTTGCCCAAGGTTCCTGACGATCAGTTGAAGCAGATCGTGCCCATCGAGGCGCGCAAATACATTCCGATGGCGGTTTCCGAAGTGGCGCTTGATTGGTTTGTCATTCCCAAGGACGACACAGTGCAAGGCGAATTCGATCGCGTGACAGCGCAAGACCCCATACAAGCCAAAGGCGTGGAAGTACTTTTGGTAGCGATTCACAATACGATCTTGCGCAGCTACCAAACGCTCGCTGCCGCGTGCGGCATCACGTCTGACTTTTTTGAAATCGAAATTTTCAGCGCCATTCGCTCCTCCGTCGCGCACGGACTCGCCCCTATGCTCTACGTCGATATCGGCGCGGCGACGACGAAAATGTATGTCGTCGAGCGCGGCGTGGTGCGTCTCACGCACCTCGTTACGATGGGTGGCCAGCAAATGACGGAGACACTCGCACTCTCACTGCAATGGGATTTTGAAAAGGCGGAGCGCGTGAAGCGTGAACGTGGGCTCCTTGATACAACGGCATTGTCGGGAGATGAGAATGAAAAAATTAAGCAGGCAATGTTATCAACACTCACGCGTATTTTTTCTGAGGTTAATCGGGTACTATTGAGCTACGGGCAGCGATACAACAAAAATATTGCGCATGTCGTGCTTGCGGGCGGCGGCGCATCGCTCCCGGGACTGAGAGACGCAGCGAAGAGCGCGCTTTCGGTTGAAGTTGAAATCGCAAATCCGTTCGCGAAGACAGAAGCACCCGCGTTTATGGGTAATGTTCTGCAGGAGATCGGACCAGGGTTTGCCGTTTCTGTTGGGCTCGCGCTGCGCGCACTCAAACGCGAATAAAGTAGATGTTATGAACAACGTGAATTACATATACTTTATCCAGCACCTTTCGCGAAAGGTGCTGGGTGGAAGATTTTCTAATCTCTCCGCTTGCAGGCTAATCGCTAACAAAATCTAACCATGGAACCTGCTGGACAACCATCATTCATTCCGCACGATGCGGGCGAGCCGAAGGCGGCGCGCCGCTCGAGCGAGGGAGGACTCTGGGATCTCCTCCTCATGCTCGGCATCGTGGCACTTGCCGTATCGTGCGCGCTCGCTGCTGGCGTATTTTTGTACCAGCAATATTTGAAAACGAGCATTAATCGCAGTCTCGATCGCCTGAAAGAGGCGCGCGAGCAGTTTGATCCGAGTCTGGTGGATCAGCTTACGCGCCTCGATAATCGCATGCAATCCGCCGATGATCTGCTTGCCGTACATCTTGCCCCATCGGTATTTTTCACTGTGCTCGATCAGATAACGGCGCAGACCGTTGCCTACCAGGGACTAGAGATGGAGGTGAATGATCCACGTCGCATTACGCTCAAAATGTCGGGCGTTGCGCGAAGTGTCAATTCGATCGCATTCCAGGCCGATCTTCTGAGCAAAAGCGGTGTCTTTACCAGCCCGATATTCTCCAATCTCGATCGCCAAAAGGACGGCGTTCATTTTGCTCTCAACGCGTTTATTGATGCGACAAAAATCAATTTTGGAGATCTCATAGATGTCGCGATGGCTGCAGCGCCTGGTGCCATACAAGCAGGCAGTCCGGCCGCGCCCGAAACCCCGAGCGCACCAACTTCACCCTTCGGCGGCGCGCCGGAGACGCCTGCACAATAAAGTAGATGTTATGAACGAAGTGAATTACATATACTTTATCCAGCACCTTTCGCGAAAGGTGCTGGATGGAAGATTTTCTAAGCTCGCGCTACTCGCCAACAAAATCTAACCATGTCAAAAATGCTCTCAGCAATCATCGTGTTTGTCCTCGCGGCAGGGATCTTCTTCTTCTACACCAAGCCGGCGTATACTGGCCCGGGTACATTCGAGCGGCCGTCGGTCAATGAAATGAAAGCGCAAATCACTCAGTACGAGGATGCGCTTGAAAAGGTGGCTGAGCTTGAGCAGGTCAAGCAAAAACTCCTAGCCCGCTACAACTCCTTCAACCCACAGGATATAGAGCGACTTGAGACGCTTCTTCCCGATCACGTAGACAACATCGGTCTCATCCTCGAGCTCGATGGCCTCGCGAGCAAGTACGGCATGACGCTCGAAAACGTCGACGTGAACAGCTCTGCGCAAGGGGGCTCGGACCAATCAGGCCAACTGGGCGAGAGCATCGGCATCGAGGGTGAGAAGCATGATTCGCTGACACTCAATTTCTCTACTTTCGGTACATACGAAAAATTCAAGAGCTTTATGCAGGATCTCGAGGCGAGCTTGCGCATCGTTGATCTTGCTTCCCTCGCATTCGCGTCACAAGAGACATCATCGGGCGGGCAGCCAACCTACAACTTCGACATCGCAATCCGTACCTATTGGCTAAAGTAGATGTTATGAACGCAGTGAATTACATATACTTTATCCAGCACCTTTCGCGAAAGGTGCTGGATGTAAGATTTTCTAAACTCGCTCTACTCGCTAATAAAATCTAACATGGAATGGCTCACCAAACACAAACTAGCCGCCGCCGCCGTGATACTGGTTATCACCGCAGTCGCATGGTACATGCTCTCGGGATCTGAAGAACCGGACGCGGTCCTGGTCACGGAAACGGCGCAGCAAATTCCTCCCGAAGCGCAAGATCTCCTCGACAGTCTGCGCGCACTCCAGGCGGTAACATTGCAAAGCCCCATCTTCTCCAATCCGTCGTTCCATCTCCTTAAGGACTTCACAACGCCAGTCATTGCGGAGCCCGTTGGTCGGTCCAATCCGTTCGCACCGCTTGATTTGAGCGTTTCCGTGCAAGGAAGCACCGGTACGCAATAGTTTGCCTTATGGCCAATCCCGCCCCCATAGCGCCTGATCAGGGTGCTGCCATGATTGATATACCTGTGCGGAGCCTGGGGGATACTAAAATACCGTACGACATTCTTAAATACATTCCGCAAGAATCCGCGGAGCACTATCGCTTTGCTCCCCTCGGTGTCGTCGAAGATGTTTTGGAGGTTGGCATGGTGGATCCGGATGAAATTCAAGGCATCGATGCTCTGAATTTCATCGGCCGCGCAACGGGGATGCCGTTTAAAGTTTTTAAAATTTCGGAGGCCGACTTTGATCGCATCATAAAAATGTACGGCGGCCTCTCCGGCGATGTCGAGCGCGCCGTCTCCGATCTCGAGAGCGAGCAGAAGACGGTAAATCTCGATATCGAGGCGGCACCCCTCGATATCAGCGGATCCGGTACACCTGTGCAGGACAGAAACAAGATCCAGCCAACCATTCAAGAAGACGCGCCCACGATTAAGATTGTATCCACGATTTTACGCTACGCCGTTGACGGCCGTGCCTCAGACATCCATATCGAACCACAATCCAGCGGTGTGCGCGTGCGTTACCGTGTGGACGGCGATCTGCACACCTCGGTCGTGCTACCACTTTCAGCTCATCGCTCACTCATCGCCCGCATCAAGGTGCTCTCGAGTATTCGCCTCGATGAGCAGCGTAAGCCGCAGGATGGCCGCTTCTCTGCGACCATCGACAACCGCCCGATCGATTTTCGTGTGTCGACCTTCCCCTCGTATAACGGCGAAAAGATCGTAATGCGTATTCTCGATCGCGAGCAGGGATTCATACCGCTCGATCAAATCGGCCTCTCGTCGAAAAATCTCAACCTTTTGCGCAAAGCAGCGCAGGCACCGCACGGCCTCGTCCTCATTTCAGGCCCCACGGGATCGGGAAAATCCACCACGCTCTATTCGCTCCTCTCAGAAGTCGATCGCGAAAAGAAAAATGTTCTCTCCTTGGAGGATCCGATCGAATACTACCTCGACGGCATCAACCAATCGCAAATGCGACCCGAAATCGGCTATACCTTCGCAACGGGTCTTCGCACGACACTGCGCCAAGACCCGGATGTCATCATGGTGGGAGAGATTCGTGATGGCGAGACGGCAAAATTGGCCATCCAGGCAGCCTTGACTGGTCACCTCGTTTTATCCACGATTCACACCAACGATTCCGTCGGTACCATCGCCCGCCTCATCGACATGGGCGTCGAGCCGTACCTTATTCCACCCGTGTTGATTTGCTCGATTGCGCAGCGCCTCACGCGCACGCTCTGCCCGGGAAGCGGCACACCCACACCCCTCTCTCCGTCGCAAAAGAAGAGCATACAAGACCAGCTTGAGACACTGCCGGCCGAATATCGCTTCCCCATACAGGGAGAGGTCTACGAACCCGAAAAAAGCGCGACATGCCCCACCGGCATGCGTGGGCGCCAAGCTGTCTTTGAAATTCTCGAAATGTCGCCCGAAATAGAACGCATCGTTCTCGAAAATCCGGTCGACAGCAAAATATGGGCTGCGGCGCGAAAGCAGGGCATGCTCACCATGCGTGAAGACGCGACACTGAAGGCATTTAACAAGCAGATTCCATTTTCGGAGGTTGAGACGCTCTCGGCACTCCTCCTTGCCGAAGATCCCGAGGAAATGATAGAAAAATCCGAAAGTACGGTATCATAGTGCCTCTATGATCCGGTAGTGTAATATGTCTTAGGCCTTAACCAATCATGAAAAAAATCCACCACAGTATCAAACGTGCAAACAACGACTTGTTTCCGACCGGGCCGCGGCAGCACACAAGGTGTGGCTGCCGCCAAGGCATATTCTACTAACCGGGCATGACCAACACAGCACCAGCTAGAGAGGTCAAGAAGGGGACGATTCTGCTCGTCGATGATGATAAATTCCTCCTCGATATGTACGCGATGAAGTTTACGCAGGCCAACTTTTTGGTGCATGCGAGCCTTTCGAGCGACGATGCCCTGAAGGCGCTCCGCGGGGGTCTCGAGCCGATCGCGATTCTTTTTGACATCATTATGCCCGAAGGCGATGGCTTCTATTTCGTTGAGACGATTAAAAACGAGAAGTTGGGCAAGGGGGCCAAACTCATCGCGCTCACCAACGAAATGAACGATGATGAGCAAAAACGCATTATGGATCTCGGCGCAACAAAATATATTGTGAAGGCAACTCTCATCCCGTCGGAAGTTGTCAACAGTGTCGTCGAAGAGACGCAGAAAAAATAGCGGTCATACTACATACTGTACGTATCCCGGTAGTGCAATGCGCCTTTAGCTTAAACAACCTATGAAAACCAACCATACAAGTTTCAAAAATACCTCCGTTCGATTTTTATCCACCGAGCTGCTGCAGCACACATGTGGCTGCAGCCAAGGCGCATAATACTAACCGGGTATGGCGCTCGACTACGCAGCACTGTTAAAAAAATACATCAACGTTGTCATTCACGAAGGTGCATCCGACCTGCATTTTTCGACTTCTTCGCATCCCACCGTTCGCGTCAACGGAAATTTGGCGCCCATGCTCAAAGAGCCTGTCTTGGGGCCGGAGGACACGCTCGGGTTCCTCAAAGCGCTCGTCTCCGATACACAGCTGAAGCGTTTTAACGAAACACAAGAGCTCGATTTTGCCATCGACAGCGACGACGGCAACCGTTTCCGTTGCAATGCGTTTTTTCAGCGCCGCGCAGTCGGCATTGCGATGCGCCTCATTCCAAAAAAGATTCGCACGGTGCAGGATCTCAACTTGCCTGAGAGTCTCTTAATGTTTCCGCGCAAGAGCCAGGGTTTCTTTCTCGTCGTGGGGCCGGTCGGACAGGGGAAGACGACCACGCTCGCGGCCTTGATCGACCTTATCAATATCGAGCGCATGGAGCACATCATTACGATCGAAGACCCCATCGAGTATATTTTTGAACCCAAGCAGTCGATCGTCGATCAGCGCGAAGTCGGTATCGACACCAAAAGCTTTGCCGATGCGCTCGTCTCGGCATTTCGCGAAGACGTCGACGTGCTTCTCGTAGGAGAAATGCGCGATTATAAAACGATGGCAGCGGCAGTAACCGCCGCCGAAACGGGCCACCTGGTCTTTGCTACCATGCACACCAACGACGCCGCTCAGACAGTCGACCGCATCATCGACACCTTCCCCGCGGAGCAGCAGGACCAGATTCGTTTGCAGCTTGCAGCCTCGCTCGCCGGAATTTTTAGCCAGCGCCTCATCCCGCGCATCTCCGGCGGCCTCATTCCGGCGTACGAGCTTCTTATCAACAATAAGGCCGTCGCTAATCTTGTTCGCGAGAAGCGCACACACGAGATCAATACCGTCATTGAAACCGGCTCTACTGAAGGTATGATCGATATGAACCGCTCGCTTATGGAATTGGTGTCGCGCGGGGAAATCTCAGTCGAAACCGCATATCAGTTCTCGCCCAATCCAACGAATCTTGAGAGGTTGATGTAACGTAGATGTTATGAACAAAGTGAATTACATATACGTTATCCAGCACCTTTCGCGAAAGGTGCTGGATGTAAGAGCTTCTAAGCTCGTGTTACTCGCTAAGAATCTCTAACATGGCCATCTTCAAATACAATGCACTCGATGCGGAAGGGAACAAGCGGGAAGGCACTATTGATGCGCCGTCGATTGATCTCGCCATTTCCGCCTTGCAGCGTCGCGGGCTCATCATCGCCTCTATCGATCCAGAAGGCAAAAAGAAGCTCGGCCTCACGAGTTCGATAGGATTTTTTGATCGCGTTTCTGGCTCCGATATCGTGATGATCTCGCGTCAGATGACGACGCTCTTCGAGGCGCAGGTATCTGCACTGCGCGCATTTCGTCTTCTTGCGGCAGAAGCGCGTACCGAAAAATTGGCCGGCATTCTCAATAAAGCTGCCGACGACATCCAAAGCGGCAGCACCATCTCCGCTGCTCTTGCCAATCACCCCAATGTTTTCTCTCCATTTTACGTCAACATGGTCAAGGCGGGCGAGGAGTCGGGCAAGCTCGATGAGACCTTTTCATTCCTCGCCGATTACCTCGACCGCAATTACGAGGTTACCTCCAAGGCAAAAAATGCGCTGATTTATCCTGCTTTTATCATCATCACGTTTGGCGTCGTCATGTCGCTCATGATGACCATGGTTATTCCGAATCTCGCTAAAATGCTTACGGAATCAGGTCAGCCCATTCCCATTTACACCTCCATCGTCATCGGTTTCTCGCTTTTCTTTAAGCACTATTTCATCTTTATCTTTTTCGGTTTGGTGATCGGAGCGGGAGCTTTGGTGAAATATTCACAAACCACTAAAGGCAAGCTCGTGGTGGCGCAGGCGCGGCTCGAAATACCAGGCGTTGGGGATGTATACAAAAAAGTCTTTCTCTCCCGCATTGCCGATAACCTCTCTACCATGTTAAAGAGCGGCATTCAGGTCTTGCGCGCGCTTGAAATCACGGGCGATGTCGTGCAGGATCCCATCTACGCCAAGGTCCTCGCGGACGCGGCTCTGGATGTGAAGGGTGGCATGCCGCTTTCGGATGCTTTTCGCAAACACGAGGAAATCCCTGGCATTATCGTCGCCATGGTCAAAATTGGAGAAGAAACGGGCAATATGGGCGAAATATTGCAGACAATGGCCAAGTTTTACCGTCGCGAGGTTAATAATGCGGTCGACACCCTGGTCGGCCTCATTGAGCCGTTTATCATCGTCATGCTCGCCGTAGGCGTCGCCGTTCTCCTCGCTTCGGTCCTCATGCCTATTTACAACATTGCCTCGAGCTTTTAGGGGCCTGCCCCGTAAGCAAAAATGGCATCTATATACGCCGCCACAGACCTTTCGGAAGAAGGATTTCTGATGCATACGAGTTAAAGCTTCAGCTTTTTTCGGAATGACAAACGCGGCGTCATGCCATTTTTATGCTACGGGGTTATCCACAAAGCCTGAAAGATGCATGAAGAGGGCGAAAAGAGGAGGATATACTTATCCGTACACGCGGCCATCTAGCCGATAGTGCGATTATCAATTATTCAATAAATTATTACCAAGTATGGTAAGCATTAAGGAAGGGCGGTTTACCCTGAGCGCATCGAAGGGCTTCACTCTCATCGAGCTCCTTGTGGTGATCGCGATTATCGGCATTCTCTCGGCCGTGGTCTTGGCGTCGCTTTCAAATTCACGAGGGAAGGCGCGCGTCGCCAACGCGCAGCAGACGATGCATAGCATTCAAGCTGCCGCCGTAAGCTGTATGACCGCTGCTGATGGTACAGAAGGCTCAGCAAGTGCCCCGACTGCCGACGATAATGCTCAAACTGGGACACTCTGCGCAGGCGGCGACACTTACGTAGCTCTCCCCTCAGGCTGGATCTATTGCGATGATACAGCGGGTACGCAGGGCGCAGGTGATTGTGGCAATGATGTTTCAGATGTGGCCACCGCCGGGACCTTCACAATCGTGGCAGAAAGTGATGCAGATCAGACGATGATCTCTTGTTCGCCGAGCGGATGCGTAAGTTCTACGGAACAAGACTAAGTTAATACAATTATAAAATTAATAAGCTTTCTAAATAATCTTATGAAAATCGAAGCATTGAAGAATAGAATGCAAAGGGGTTTCACCCTCATAGAGCTCCTCGTGGTCATCGCGATTATCGGTATTTTGTCAGCGGTCGTCCTTGCATCGCTTTCAAATTCACGTGGCAAGGCTCGTACCGCCAATGCCCAGCAAACAATGCACAGTGTGCAAGCGGCAGCGGTGGCCTGTAGTACGACCGTAGGAGGTGTGGATCAGGCCATAACTACGCCGACCGGCGATAACAACGCTCAGTCGGCCGTATCGCTTTGCGCTGGTGGCGATAATTACGCAAATCTTCCCTCAAACTGGATTTATTGCAATACAGCACAAGGAACACAAGGCGTCACTGACTGTGGCAATGACGTATCAGTCCCCACTGCGGGCGCATGGTCAATTGTTGCTGAGAGCCATGTGGACGAGGTGGTTATTGCTTGTACGCCAAGCGGTTGTGTGAGTACACCTGAAACGACGCCAAACTAGTTAACGCGACCAATACAAAAGAGGCTCTTCGAGGGCCTCTTTTTGTTGCGGGGGTTCTTATCGATGTTACAGTTACGGAGTGGATCTCAACTACGCAAGAGAAAGAGGATTTACTCTGATAGAAATTCTTGTCGTGATCGCGATTATCGGCATTCTTGCCGCAACCGTCTTGGCGTCCCTCGCACATGCACGTGCCAAAGCGCGATTGAGTGCTGCGCAAGATGCGATGCATAATTATCAGCTGGGACTTCAACTGTGCACTACGGAGGGTCAGACCGTGACGCCTCCGGCGGAAGGCAATGATGGTGGTGGGGGAGTGCTATGTACGGGTGGCCCCCGTTATGTAGGACTGCCGGGTGGATGGACATACTGTGGCATTACCACTTCAGCAGCTTGCACGACCGCCTCCAGTCAAACGCAAATCGTCGCTCGTGGCGACAACAGAACAATCACTTGTACAGAAGCCTCTTGCACAACTATTTAGGGGAGGGTGTATACTGTATGTGATGTGCAAGGATCGACGAGGGGCAAAGGGATTTACGCTGGTAGAGATACTAACGGTCATCGCGATTATCGGCATTCTTTCTGCGGTCGTGATGGTATCGATGAGTGGTTCACAGAAAAAGGGAAGAGACGGGCGCCGCGTTTCTGATGTTAATCAGATCCGTCTTGCGCTTTCCCTCTACTACGATGCGCACAACTACTATCCTTCAGGTAGTACGGCGAGCACGGCATTTGGGACGGTTCTCTCCGCTCTTCAATCAGAAGGCTTTATCGGGACATTGCCCAATGATCCAATGAACGGCACTGGCAATACCTACGGCTACATAGCGACCAACTGTACGAGCGGCTCCAATTGCGGCGGGTATGTTCTTGGAGCCGATCTTGAAGTGCCCAATGCGGTGCTCACGACGAGTCATGCGGGATCTCAAGCAATCAGAGTAAATGGCACGACCGATCAAAATTGCAGCGGCAGTAACGTGCCGCCCAATTACAAATCGTATACAGTAAGCGGGGTGACGTATTATCTCTACTGCGCGACGAACTAGACTCGCGCTATACTTTCTCTTGTGATGCCCGCTCTCTTTATATTCGGGGCTTTTGGTCTTATTGTCGGCAGCTTTCTCAACGTCGTTATCCTCCGCTTCGGAGAGCGGAGTATCGGCGGCAGGAGCGCGTGCTCAGCGTGCGGCATGCAGCTGGGGTGGTACGATCTCATTCCCGTATTCTCTTGGCTCGCACTCAGCGGGCGGTGCCGATCTTGCCACGAGCGCATCTCTATTCAGTATCCGCTTGTCGAAGCAGCGACCGCCATTTTCTTCTCCCTCATTGCTGGCGCGGGGCTGCCGCTCTATACGACAGCTGTCGCGCTCGTGATCATTTCGATCCTCATATGCATTTTCGTCTACGATCTGCGACACAAACTCATTCCGGATCTCTGGGTGGGGCTCTTTTGCGTCTGCGCGCTTGTTTTTGCATTTACTGAATTCAATACCTCATACTTCATACCTCATACTTCATACATATTGATCGCCGGGCCAGTAGCGGCGCTCCCGATCCTTTTCCTCTGGGCGCTTTCATACCCATTCGTTGGCTTCGCTGGCGCGTGGATGGGATTCGGTGATGTGAAGCTCGCGCTTGGCATCGGCTGGCTGCTTGCTGTGCCGACAAGTATCGGGCTGCCGCTCGGTTTTCTCGCCATTATGTTTGCGTTTATCATCGGCGCGACTGTGAGCGTTTGTATTCTGCTGCCGTTGCCGTACTTCGTGCAATGGTGGCATACACTGCGGGGCCGTGCCCATGCTGCAAAAGCGGCATCCTTGCGTCCGGTCGCGGGAATCGGTATTGGTTCCAATGTCGATGATCAAACGTTACCCACAACGGCATCGCCATCAGACCATGCCGCTTTTGCAGCTGGGTATACAATGAGGAGCGAGGTACCGTTCGGACCGTTTCTTGTCGCGAGTTGTGTCCTTCTGTGGTTCGCGGTCCTGTACAACATTTCGATTCCATTTCTATAGTATGAAGTATCTTGTATCGTGTATCTTGTATAAAAAACGGAAATGCCGTGATCTTTTCTCGCACGATACACGATACACGATACACGATACACGCCTGCAGCGCGGCTTTACCCTCATCGAGCTCCTCGCCGTCTGCGCGATCATGGCGCTCATGGCGGGGATCGTGATGTCGAATCAGGGGAAATTCGGCGGGCAAGTACTTCTGCAGAACTTCGCATACGATGTAGCGCTCTCTGTACGCCAGGCACAGGTGTACGGTATTTCGGTGCAGCGGTTCCAACGAGGAGGTCAGACTTTTTTCGACGCGGGCTACGGCATTAATATTGATGGCTCTGTAGTACCTACCACGCTCTACACATTATTCGCCGACAGCAGTCCGTTGATCGCCGATGGTCTCTTTACGCAGGGGAGCGATGAAGAACGAGCTACAATGAATATCACGCGCGGCTATTTCATCTCGAAGCTGTGCGTGCCAGCGACACTGAGCGATGTAAACGATCCAATGTCGTGCACTGCGGCATCTGAGGTGCATATCCTCTTCGTTCGTCCGGAACCCGATGCGCTGATTTCGTGGCGGGAAAATAATACACCTCACAACTGTTTGCCTTCGCGGTTGCCAGCACATTGCGGCGCTGATGCGCGTATCGTGATGCAGTCGCCGCGGGGAGATACGATGTCGGTTATCATATCGGGCAATGGCCAGATTGCGGTGGACCAGAAGATAATCAACAATTGAGTATGAACATGAACAAGTTTTTAGTTTTTAGTTTTAAGTTTTTAGAAAAAATCAAGCCGATCTCCGGCGCGTATTCACTCAAAACTAAAAACGCAAAACTCAAAACTAGCCAAGGTTTCACCCTCGTCGAGATGATCGTCGCCGTCGCGCTCTTTGCGATCGTCATGGTGGTGGCGGTGGGGGCGCTCCTTGCGCTCACGGGAGCCAATAAAAA
>Ga0209542_10015752_pt1 | contig 12639 bp, 14 predicted proteins | sample RifCSPhighO2_01_FD_184028 | JGI IMG/M metagenome (GOLD analysis project Ga0209542, IMG submission 184028) | Soil microbial communities from Rifle, Colorado - Rifle CSP2_plank highO2_0.1 (SPAdes) (version 2) | ecosystem: Environmental > Terrestrial > Deep subsurface > Rock core/Sediment ...
CATACATGGTCTTTCCTTTTGAACAGACCGAACATCAGCAGCCACCTACCATGCCGCCAGAGGACTGAGCTCCGCCAGATACCCTTGCCGGCAATGTTCCATGGTGCTCGTACATCATTTTCTCATTTTCTGTCCAGCCGGACATGTCTATGGCGCCAGTTGCAGCACCTGTTAACTTATTTGACGCAATGTCTTTCTTTAATCCGCTTATCTGGAATGACTGCACAACTGAAACAACCAAGACAAGTGCAACCATCCCCAATATAATATAGCTCATTTTCATTTCAACAACCTCCTACCATTCCTCCAGCGCTTGCTGGAGCTTCGTTTTCAATGCCCCTGTACTTGTTTGAGGCAAGGTTAATGTAATTCAGCTCTATCCCTTTGCCCTGCAAAACCGCTGCCTTTGCAGCTATCTTGCCGGGGAAAGACAAAGTTTTCCATTTTCCCATCTCTTCAAGTATCTGGTCATCAGTATACTCATTTGGATGGTTTTTGATAAGGTATTTTGCAATGCCCCTCATCGCAGCGCTATGGGAACAGCCGCATGCTGCTTTGCCGTCTGAAGTGATTACGGAATCTGCACCGCAGCAGTATTCACAGCTTATCTTGCTGGCAATTGAAATGTACCTTTCCTTGTCTTTTCCGCTTAATGAAATCTGCCTGTCCAGTGTGCCCATCTTGCCCAATGTGGCATCTGCCTTTTCCGGGTCTTCAGCAGAAACATCGTCGAAGCTTACTCCAAGCTCTTTGCCGTATATTTCCGGAATGCCCTTCGGGGTTATTTGTTCCTGCATTTCACTGGTTACAGACTGCTCTACAGGCTGTTCCATGCTCATTGCCGGGTCAACAACTGCACCGGTTGCGCTGCCTGATTCGAAACCCCTCATCTGGGTTGCGTTGTAAAGGGTTACAAGGGCTATAACAACAAGAAGCCCTACTGTAATTTTCTCTATCAAGTTGCCTTTTTTAGGCTTGTCTTGGGATATGCTTTCTTCCATTGAATTCACCTTACAGGCCTAGAAAATGAAACCCCTTTTTAAACTAACTATGAAACTAGTTTCAAGCTATTTGAGAACTACAATATTCGTCATCCCGCGCCTTTTTCTCTCAAGAACTTCCTGCGATTCAAGCTTGTCAAGTATCCTGCTTACCTTTACCTTGCTGAAGCCTGTCTCTTTTATCAGGTCTGTCTGGTAGGCTGAGCCGCCTTTTGACCTGATTATATCATAAAACTTCCTCTCTTCCTCGTCAAATTTAGAGGCGTCAACATGCTTGAACTCCCTTTTTTCAGAGGCCTTTGGAATGAAAAGAAGGTAAATTCCAACTCCAAGGATAAGGAAGGAGATGGCAAATGCAGAAACTATAAGCCATGAAACATTGCTTGTATGGGCAGGGCACTCTTCCATTGGAAGGTCATTCTCGTGAAATTCCACGCACAATGTTGCAGCCTGCTCATCCACATCGGATTTTACAAATATCAATAATGCAAGCAGCACTACTGCCAAGCCAATCAGTGAATAGCCGATTGTTTTTGTGATTTCCATAGCTAAGGCATCTAAGAGTTGATTTAAAAAGCTTTGCAAAAGCTGTAAGGCTTAGGCGGCTTTGCAAGAGGGGATTAAAAACAAAGATTTTATAAAGGCGTTTCAAATTTTTAGGATTATGGGATTTGAAGAGCTTAATTTGCATCCGGATGTTCTGAAAGCTGTGAAGAGATACGGCTTTACCGAGCCGACGATAATCCAGAAGAGATGCATACCGCATATAAAAACAGGAAGGGATGTTGTAGGGCAATCCCTGACCGGCTCTGGAAAGACTTTGGCGTTTGGGATACCCATTATTGAAAAAATCCACCCGGGAAAGGGGGTTCAGGCATTGGTTCTGGCTCCTACAAGAGAGCTTGCAAGCCAGGTAAGCGACACTCTTGCAGAATTGTCGCCAAGAATCCGAGTCACATCTGTGTTTGGCGGTGTTGGCATGCAGCCTCAGATTGATGGGCTAAGAAGGGCAGAAATAGTTGTTGCAACGCCCGGAAGAATGCTTGACCACATCAGGCGAAACACTGCAAACTTCAGTAATCTAAGCTTCCTTGTGCTGGATGAAGCCGACAAGATGTTTGAGATGGGGTTCATTGAGGATGTCGAGGAGATAATCCGGCATTTGCCGAAGAACAGGCAGACTCTGCTTTTCAGCGCGACAATTTCATCCGGAATCCACCATCTAATTGCCAAGCATCTTAGGAATCCCCTTATGATAAAGGAGCAGCTGCACGTGGACAAGGCGCTTCTCAAGCAGGTTTATTATGATGTGGGGCAGCATGAAAAATTCTCGCTTCTTGCGCATCTCCTCAAGCACAAGACGCCAGGGCTTGCGATTGTGTTCTGCGGGACAAGAAGGGAGGTAGACATTTTGGCAAGAAACCTCAAGATGCAGGGCCTTAATGCGATGGCAGTGCACGGCGGCCTAAGCCAGAACAAGCGAACGCGTGCTGTGGATTCTCTAAAGAGTGAAAATATACAGGTGCTTGTAGCTACTGATGTTGCGGCAAGAGGGCTTGACATCCAGAACATTTCGCATATTTACAATTACGACTCGCCTAAAACTTCCAGCGAGTACACGCACAGAATCGGAAGAACGGCAAGGGCCGGAAAATACGGCGAGGCAGTCACCCTGCTTTCAGATAGAGATCATGACAATTTCAGGAATGTGACACTGGACAGCAGCATCCAAATACAGAAGGAAAGGCTGCCCGAGTTTCAAAAGGTGCAGTTCGTGCGAATGACGCAGAGGCCTTCTCACGGAACACAGAGAAGATTTGGACAAGGATACAGGCAGCATCGCCGTTAACCGCAACGCTTAAAAATCGTTACATGTTCTACAATAGGTGAAGCAAAATGAGGCATAGCGATGAAAATACTATTGGTTAACCTTCCCTGGATTGATGACAAGGAGTTTTCTGCGCTAAGGGCTGGAAGCAGATGGCCTCACTTGAGGATGAAGCGCGAACAGCTTCCATACTATCCTTTTCCTTTCTATTTGGCATATGCTGCAGCCGTTTTGAAGCAGAACAACCATGACGTTTACCTCAAGGACTGCGTTGCGGAGCAGCTTAACCAATATAGTTTCCTGAAGTATCTTACAGATCTTAAGCCAGAAATGGTCGTCATGGAAACTTCAACTCCAAGTATTGAAAATGACCTTGCATGGGCGAAGAAGATAAAAGATGAGCTCAAATGCATTACAGTTATGACAGGGCCTCATGCGACTGCTTTGCCGTTAGAAGTGCTGAAGGAGGAGTATGTTGATTATGTATTGCCGGGCGAGATTGATTACAGCTTAAGGGATTTGGCTAATGCAATCAGGGACAATAAGAATACGCATGCGTTGAGCGGTGTCCACAGCAAGCTGCCTAATGGGGAGCTGGTGGTTAACAGGCCATTGCCTTTAATTCATAATCTTGACGAACTGCCTTTGCCTTACCGCGAGGGAGTTCCGATGGAGAAGTACATTGACCCTGCATGCAAGCACGCTCCCGGCATTCAGATGATTACCTCTCGCGGCTGCCCAAATCAATGCACTTACTGCTATGAATCGCAGAATTTCTACGGCAGGCCGAATTACAGGGTGAGAAGTGTAAAAAGTGTTGCAGATGAGATGGAGCACCTGATTAAAACGTACAATGTGCGCGAGATTTACTTTGATGACGCGTTATTTTCTGTTTCTCAGCAGCGCGTGATAGAATTATGCGATGAAATTCTGAAAAGGAAGCTCAACATTTACTGGAGCGCGATGTGCGATGCGAAGCTGAGGAGAGAAACACTGCAGAAGATGAAAGAGGCAGGATGCGTTATGATAAAGTTCGGGGTTGAATCTGCTAATAGAGAGATATTGAAATATATACGGAAGCATATCACTCCTGAGGATGTCATTGAAGTTGTGAAAAATTGCAAAGAAATTGGAATAGAAACGCATGCAACCTACATGTTTGGATTGCCTGGGGAGACTAAGGAGACGATTGAGGAGACGATGAACTTTGCATTCAACGTTGCTCCTGCAGATACCGCACAGTTTGCTGCTGCAATTCCAAATCCGGGGACTAAGTTCTATGAGGATGCAAAGCGAAACGGATGGCTTGTTACAACTGACTACAAGAAATATGCAGGGCAGGATGTGGTGGTGCAGTATGAAGGATTAAGCGCAGAGGATATCTACAGGGCAGTGCACAGGGCAAGAAAGAAGATAATGCTTAAGGTTGCAATGAACCCGAGGCAGTTTTTCCAGTACGTGAAGATAATGTACGGCTATGGCGGGATGAAGGGGGTTGTTGATAACCTTTATGGGAAGCTGAGTTACTTGTTCTCGAGCAATACTAGGCCGGTTTGATCAGGGCGGGCAAATGTTTATAAATTAGGGGAATCACCTATATCGTATGGCAACAACAATTGAAAGCATACATGATGAACTTGTACATATACGCAGGGATGTTGAGTTCATAAGGAGTGTAGTTAGCGAAGACTTTGAGTTAAGCGATGAGGCGAAACTTGCATTAGACAAAGCAAGGAGAACTCCCGAGTCAGAATATATCGATCTAGAATGAGCTATACTGTAAAGCTTCATCCGCAGGTTGACAAATTTCTCAGGAAAAGTGATAATGAGCTAAGTGAACGTATCAGAAATAAGCTGCGGCTGTTAATAGAAGAACCTTTTAATAATCTCGAACATTACGAAGGGAAGGATTATTATAAATTGAGGATTGGGGATTACAGGGCATTAATATTACAGGGCATTAATAGATGTTGATACTTCTAGGAAAATTGCATTCGTAAGGTATATAGACCATCGTAAAAGGATTTACAAAAGAATTTCAGGCCTGCCTGACTAATATTACAATAACATTGAATACCTTTTTCATAAGTAGCTTTAAATACTTCAAAAACATACCAACTATGGGGTGAAAAAGGCAATTGGTTTGGTGTTGCTGCTTCTTTTAGCTACGGCTGTTTCTGCAACCGATGCAGACCTTCTTGCGCTGATAAACAACTTAAGGGCATCATTGAATGTTTCGCCTCTTGCAATCCATCCTTCATTGGAGGTTGCAGCAGACAACCATTCCATTGATATGATAGCCCGGGATTTCTTCAGCCATACAAACCCTGATGGTGTAACTGCTTCTGACAGGATATGGGGTGCGGGATTTCCTGGAAACACAGTTGGAGAGAACCTTGCCGCAAATTCCGGACCTGAAAATGACCAGCAGGCGTTCGATTTGTGGGTCAACAGCCCCGGGCACTATGCAAATATGGTGAATCCAAATTTCCAGTACATAGGCATAGGCATTGCAAGCGGGAACTTTGGTCCGTCTCCATTTAACGGTGCATACTCCACAGTTTACACAAACACATTCGGAGGAGGAGTAACGCAGCAGTGCACCGACGGCCAGATAAGAAGCTGTGGCACAGATATTGGGGAGTGCGTTGCAGGAACAGAAACCTGCTCTGGAGGGCAATGGGGAATCTGCACTGGAAGCATTGGGCCTTCTGCTGAAATTTGTGATGGCTTGGATAACGATTGTGATGGCATAAATGACGATGGTTTTAACAATGACAACTGCCAAAATGTTTGCGAAGGGAATTCTTTTGTCTGGTCAAACAATGGAAATAGCCTAAACTGCTGCGGTGATGACGCTGGAGAAGACAGCCCTTATGAGCAGAATGAGGGAACATGCGACAGCAGGGATAATGACTGCGATGGAAGCATTGATGAAGGCTTAATGATTGATTGCTTGGATTATGGAAGCTGCCAGAGCCAGCAGATGTGCGCGCCATGCCCTGGAGCGCCACAGGAAACATGCAATAATGCGGATGACAACTGTGATGGAAATATCGATGAGGGATTGCCTTTAAACAATTGTGTTGATTATACTACTTGCGGCCAAATTCAAACTTGCTTTAATTGCCAAAATGCTCCCCAGGAAACGTGCAACAATATAGACGATAACTGCGACGGCCAAACGGACGAGAATGTTGTCCAGCAATGCGGCATAACTGATGTTGGAGCCTGCGAATATGGAGTCAGAACGTGCAATGCAGGAAGCTTTGGAGATTGCTTTGGAAACATTGACCCGGTACAGGAAATATGCGGAAATGGAATTGACGAGGACTGCAATGGCGCGGATTTAGCATGCCCATTTGCATTGGCATTAACGGTTTACAAGCCATCTGAGGGTTACTTGTCAGGAAATGGAAATGTTCCAATAAACCTATCAGCAAATGTCCCTTCACGAATTCAATATAAAGTAGATTCCGGAAGCTATTATTCTTTCTGCACGCTGTGCAGCGGGGTTGCCGGAACAATGTCCCTCTCAGACGGAAATCACAACCTTTCATTCAGGGCAACAAGCGGAAATCAGACTGCTGCAAATGAAAGGGCGGTATTTGTGGACAGGTACAGGCCATCAATATCATCAATTAAGCCGGCAAGCGGCTATGCAAGGGGAATTGTTAACTTTTCTGTGAGTTATACCGAGATTGGAGTTCAGAACGTATCTCTGCTTCTCTGGAGCCCTCTTAATTCAAGGGTGGAAACATGGTACGGCTGCCCTTCCTCATCGAGCAGAAGAACATGTGCAGGATTGGTTGACGTTTCTGAATTTGACGGCCAGCAGCTAAGGTACAATTTCACAGTTTATGACAGGATTGGAAAGGCAACGTCAGCCACAAACAGGCTGAATGTTGACATTACACCGCCAGTTATTCTCAGAAAGAATGTCTCAGTTATCGGAAGCTATGCTTATTTTAACATAAGCGTATCTGAGCTGGTAAGGTTAACGTATCAGGATAATGGAAGAAGCGCATCTACTCTATGTTCTCCTTGTAATTACTATGCGAGGTCAAGATGGTTTTCTGCTGGGAATCACAAGGTGAATATTACTGCAAGTGATAATGCCGGGAATCTTGACAGGGAGTTGGTGGAGTTTTCTATTTAGGTAATTTTATAAATCGTCTTCTGCACCCCATTTCATGAAAATCCTGTTTTGCAGCAATGAGCAGTTTATGCCGCTAAGCGGCGGTGGAAGCATAGGGAATTTTAAGATAGTTGAGAATTTGGCTAAAAGGGGGCATAAGGTAACGGTTGCAACTCCGCTTTATGTGTATAAAAGTGAGATAGAAAAGAAATACAATATCGAATGCGAGCCATTTTCTCCCTTCTATATACACAAGAATGTTTCTTTTAGAGGGCCGAAGTACCTGCTGTATGGTTTTCTTTATGCCTTTCATTTTCTTAAGCTAATCCTGAAGGAAAAGTATGATGTTGTTCTTGTAAGGAATGCGCTTCTGGGGATTCCAGCTGCATTATGCAGGCCGTTCACGAATGCAAAATACATACTCAGCTTTACGGATTTTCTCTCGAGCTTTAATTACCAAAACAGGCTTTATCCGAACTTCGTAATAAAGCTGTTTCTCAGATTCGAGCAGCTTGTGCCGAGGTTTTTTGACAGGGTTTATGTAATAACTCCTGAGATGAAAAGGGTGCTGGTTAGGAGGGGGGTGAATCCGGATAAGATTCATGTAAGCTATGATGGCGTAGAAACTTCGTTTTTTAATCCGGAGAAAATAAGGAAAAAAGATATCAACGAAATAAAAGGGGAATTGGGATTCAAGGACAACATCGCAATATTCCTTGGCACAGTAGACCACCACAGCTATGTCAAGATGCGGGATATTGTAAATGAGATAAACAAAAGGAAAATTAATGTTAATTTTGTGTTCATAGGGCAGGGAAGAAAATATGATGAGCTGAAGAAAGACCTGAAGAAGCATACAAATACAAGATTTTTAGGGTATGTAGAGCATTCGGAAGTACCAAAGTACATAGCAGCAGCCAATGTCGGCATAATTCCTTATGAGAATAATTACAATCTTCACTTAATATTGACCTTAAAGCTTCTTGAATATCTTTCAATGGGGACTCATGTTGTATGCACTGATTTGAAGAGCATAAAGGAGATATTTGGAAAATACAGCTTCCTGAAGATTGCAAAAAACAACGGGGAGTTTGTTGATGCAATAAATGAGTTTAAGTCGAAGGGGAAATCAAAAGAAGCGCAAAAGCTAATCAGGGATAATTTCTCGTGGCAGAAGGTTACTGACAGGATTTGCCAGCTTTAGGCACATTTCTCTGCAAGAGAAATGAGCAAAGAGTGCAGTCAAGTGGGATTTGCCAATCCCACGAACTCTTCTGCATTTTCAGCTTTAGCAGTCCTGATGGTATTTTTTGTTTGTCTTTAAGGCAATCTCGGCTTTGGCGAGTTCTTTTCCAAGGTAGGCGGCATGCGACAGAAGCGATACTAGGCCTTTGTCTAATATCACATAGAACAGTTCTTCTGCATTATTGCCTGTAAACTTGGTTGTCAGCCTGTGCTTGCCTGTAACATAGCCAACTTCTATTCTCTTTTTTTCCCTGTTCACCTTAATGAGGAAATAGCCTTTAGGGTCTGGTTTCCAGTTTCTGGGAAATCTTCTTGTGTCTATTGTTTCTTTTAGGTCCTCGGTTATGTCAAAATAGCGCCCTTTTATGGTTTTCATGCTTTTGAACCTCTCTTTATTGTTTCAATAACCCCTATCCCCAACGATGTTGTTGAAATAATCCCGCTGAATAGGATGTAAATTCCTGTTATGCTGTGAATTATGATGATGACCGAGCTCATCAGGTTTTTCTCTATCCCGAATGCTCCAGAGAAGATTAAGAGAAGGATTACCTCTACGCTCCCAATCTGCGCAGGCGGGGTTGGAAGGACGTAGGAGAGATTAAATAATGTGTAGCCAATAAAAACCAGCAGCAGGGAAAGCTCAATGCCGAATGCCCTGAGGATAAATGACATGTAAAGCGTGTCGGTGAGCACTGCAATGAAAGTCAATAGAACAATAGAAGCCAATGCAGCAGGCTTTTGCTTTGCGATTGACAATCCGTAAATTCCCCTGCTGAAGAAATCAAGCACTCTGGGCTTGATTTTTTTTGGGAGCCAGAAAAAGGAAATTTTAAACAAACGGAACAATGCACGGTGGCTCCTTATCCCAAGGTAATACAATGTGAATAATATGAGGCAGATTACAAAAACAATGAGGATTACAAGCCACAATGTTTCTCCGAGCTTCAACCCTACAAATGGAACAAGGATTATGATTAGAAATACTGGCAGCAAATCAAGAATCTTGTCGAACACAATCGCAGGGAAAGAAGTTGAAACCGGAATATTGTCCATTTTTTTGAGGAATAAAGATTTTGCAAGCTCCCCTGCGCGTATAGGGACTAAAAAATTAATGTAGTTGCCTGCCATGTATAGCACGAATGTCCTCCACATTCCCATGGCTTTAATTCTCCTCATTATTATGTTCCATCTCAAACTTCTTATGAAGAATGAAAGGACATAGAATATTACTGCGATAAGCAACATGGCTGGATTAATTTTCTGGAGGTTGCTTATAACTTCCCTGACATCGATGAGCATGAACCACGCAAGCAGTAGAAGAAGCCCAACTACTGTGGTAATGATTATTATGAGGAGTTTTTTCATTAAATGTGCAAATCTAAGTGTATTTTAAAAAGATTTCCCTATGCCCTAAGGAGTTTGCTTTGGTGCGCTATTTCTCCCAGATTTTGGCTGAAGACGCGCCGGTAAAGCATTTCCTTATGTTTTATTCTAAGGTAGGAATTCAGGCCAATCATAAGATCCAATGAGGCATCTTTTTCATCGCTATGGTACCTTATCCACGTTCCGGATTCCTTCTTTTTGGCAGGCTTTATTCTGCTGTGTTCGAGCGGTTCAAAATAGCCCATGATATCTGCACGGTTGCATTCAGCTATAATGTACTGAATAAGTGGGTGGTAAACCTTGTCTTCCATCCTTTTTCCGTTTAATTTTACCTTTCCCCTTCTGTGAAAGCCTGTTACCGGCAAATCGCATGCCCTTTCGTTGATAAAATACCTTTCAATGCCATCTCTGCATTCAACGCGGTAAAGCACAACGGAGCGCAAATTTGTTTTTACCGTTCCCTTTTCCATTGTCCAAAGCTTTCTCTCCTTTGCCTCGTGTTCCACGAATGCGCGCTCAACAACTAAGTCCGGGTCAGAATTCTCAAAATAAACCCATGGGCCTCGCTTGTAGTTGTGGTCGAGAAGGTCCTTAATCCCTTTTACTATTCCTTTTTCTGCCTTTGGGTCGTAACATGCAACAATGCTTCCCTGGTCGATTGCAGTTGCAATCTCAATTAAAGAGCCTGAGCCGCCGTGAATGAAAAAAGAAAGGTCAGCAGTTCCTACCCATGTGCTTCTCATTCCAACATCCTGGTCTACCCCAAATATGAGGTGGTATTGCGACAGGGTAGGGTCTTTTTTGTCTCTTGGGTCCGGAGCAACCCTCTTGTCTGTAACTCCGTCTTTAAGCCTTCTTTCGGTCCATGGCAGAAATGCGGCTAAAACAGCGTCTTTGTTGGCTTCTGCTATTCCTTTGGAAACCCAGTCAGGTATTGAAGGGCAGCCTCCTGTGGCAACAATAACATCCCTTCCATATTCCCTAATCTTCCTTCCGAGTATTTTTCCGAAGCTGTAGCTTTCATCTTTGAAGTTTGCAAGGCTTTCAAGCTGGCCTTCATCTCCGTCGCCTGCTGATGCTCCTATTGTAATGTGCAGTGGGGATGACAGGCGGTTTATTCTTTCTAATGCATTATCCCTGACATAAACAAATGCCCCATTTCCGTAATTGCCAGTTCTTACCCTGTCAACATTTCTCGGATGAAGCGCCTTTTCCAGAAGAGGAAGCGCTTCTTTAACTGCGATTTCGATTCCCATTTGGCCGGGGAAACAAGGTCTGTTTTTAAAACTAATGGTAAGGGAATTGTTAAGATTTATAAGCGGATTCAGATTCCTCTGTGTTATGGAATCAAATGTAAACCCGGTTTATAGCGGAAAACTGCATATAGCAGTCACAATGCTGGATAGTAGGTATGCCTTAAGGATTTCAAATAGTGATGAAGGGTTAAATAAGATAGTGGGGCAAGATAGTGTATTGTTTGGTGAAAGGTTTAAGGAAATCGCAAGATTTCCAGATGTTGGGGCAAAAGCGTATTACCTATTAATCGAAGCAGCGAAGAGTTCAGAGCTTGGCGGACAGGTTGATTTTGAAAAGCTGCTGAAATAATTCTAAAACTTTATATTGGCCTCCTTTAAGTTAGTTTTATGAACGCAATTGAAGTCAGGAATCTGAGCAAGTCATTTGGGGACGTTAAAGCAGTTGACAATATTTCATTCTCTGTAAAAAAGGGAGAGTTTTTTGGACTGCTTGGGCCGAATGGCGCAGGAAAAACAACAACCATCAACATGCTTACGGGGCTGCTGGAAAAAGACAGCGGTGAAATCTCAATCCTGGGAAAGAACCCGGATGAAGACTGGGAATATGTGAAAAACAGGATGAATGTTTCAACTGCATATTTTCCAATCAGCGATGTGCTTACTGTCAGGCAGGCACTAAATGTTTACTCAAGGATATTCGGGGTTAAGGATTGCAAGCGGAAGATAAGCGAGCTTTTGCTGAAGTTTGAGCTAACTCACCTTCAGAACCGCAGGATTATTCTGCTCAGCTCCGGAGAGAGAACGAGAGTTGCAATTGCAAAAGGGCTGCTGAACGATCCGGAAGTTTTGTTTTTGGACGAATGTACTGTTGGTCTTGACCCGGATATTGCGGAAAAGACAAGGACGCTGATGAGGGAATACCAAAAGGAAACTGGCAGCACCATTTTCTTCACCTCGCATTACATGTTTGAGGTTGAGATGCTTTGCGGCAGAATAGGGTTTATGATGAACGGAAAGCTCGTCAAGGTGGACACTTCGCAAAACCTGAAAAAAATAATAAGGAAGACAAATGTTGAGATGGTTGTAAAGGAGGGAAAAGCAGGGCTTCTCAGGGATTTTCTGCTTGAGGAGGATGTTGATGTCATGTTCATGGAAGACAACAGGGTGGCTTTTGAGGTTGCATCTTCGGGCGACAGGATCTACAAGCTGATGAACAAGATATTTGCCCGCGGCTTCAAGCTGAGCGACCTGCACATTAAAAGGCCGACTTTGGATGATATTTTTATAACGCTTGCGAGGAGAAAATGAAACTTCACCGTGTATTTGGGCTGCTGCTGAAGCATTATTACACAACAACGAACAAGGCTGACAGGCTGTTTGACATGTTCTACTGGCCGGCTATTGACTTGTTTGTATGGGGATTTGCAAGCGTCTACATAAGCCAGATTTCTGATTACAACCTGCTAAGCATGATTCTTGGCGGAATAATACTCTGGATTTTTGTCTGGCGCGGCTCGCAGGATATTGCAGTTTACATGCTTGAGGATTTCTGGTCAAAGAATCTTTACCACCTTTTTTCATCGCCTGTAAAGCTGAGCGAGCATCTTCTGTCGGTTATCCTGTTTGCGTTTTTCAGGTCGATTATAAGCGGAGTTGCAATGAGCGTTCTTGCGTATATCATGTATTCGTTTAACATACTGTCCATACCCATAGCTGTTGCCGGCATATCTGTGTTCTTGCTCTCGCTCTTTGGCTGGATAATGGGGCTTTTTGTTGCAGGACTTATAC
>Ga0209542_10015753_pt1 | contig 12639 bp, 14 predicted proteins | sample RifCSPhighO2_01_FD_184028 | JGI IMG/M metagenome (GOLD analysis project Ga0209542, IMG submission 184028) | Soil microbial communities from Rifle, Colorado - Rifle CSP2_plank highO2_0.1 (SPAdes) (version 2) | ecosystem: Environmental > Terrestrial > Deep subsurface > Rock core/Sediment ...
TCCTGTGTTCCAACCCGACAGTCAATAATTTGGCTAAAAAATATAAATTCGATGTTTTATCCGAAACCTCCGAAAAAACGGCCCCAAAACCAATCAGACCAAAATTAATCAAACAAAAATTTGTGACTCCCGTTCTTGCAAAAATAACCGATGACGACATGAAAGACGGGCTCGAAGAAGATAAAAGCAAAGAACCAGTCGAGTCATCCGATCTGATTGCCCTGCCGGATGACGAGGCCGAAGAAGAAATAGAAAAAGACGCCCCCTATGGCACAGAAACGGACGAATCAGGCGATCCTATTTATGATGAGGAAGGGGAAATCATTGAAGGGAGAGCAATTGTAGCAAGCGCCAAAACAAGAGGAATGAACGATGTCGTCGCAACAGGTCCAAATAAAAACCTAAAAACTGTTCAAAAAGACAAGAGACCAGCGAAGGTAGCTACAAGAAAAGAAAGTGACGATGATATTCAGAGTGTGTGGAATGAAAAATGGTCAGACAGCCTCTGGAGCGATGCCTCGAAACCTAAATTTAGAAGTTCTAATTTTTTCAAGAAGATAAATCTGCCCAAAAAGCCCGCTTCTTACGGACTAGGCTTAGCCGTAGTAGTAATTATATGTGTGGCTGCTTTGATTATATTCCTGAACGTAGGTAGTGCAAAAATAGAAATAAGCCCAAGATCACAGGAATTAAATACTCAATTAAAGATCGCTATTTCGCCAAATTTTTCATCTGTGGACGTGATATTAAATCAAATACCGGGTCAGTTGTTTTCGATTAATAAAAAGGCTGCTAACGAATTTCCCGCTACGGAGGAGAAAGATGCAATTCAGAAGTCCCGAGGCATGATAACTATTTTTAATGAATACAGCACCTCTCCTCAGCCATTGGTCGCGACAACTAGATTCGAATTCATTCAAGATGACAAGGAGTCGGGATTAGTTTTTAGAACACTACAATCCGTTGTTGTTCCCGGAATGAAAGTTGAAAACGGCATAATTACTGCCGGGGAAAAAGATATTGAAGTTGTTGCCGATAAAGCCGACCAAGCTTATAACATTGCGCCTGGAAGTTTTGGTATAATGGCCTGGCGGGAAAAGAGCGATATCGCAAGATATGAAAAAATATACGGAAAATCATCCGAATCAATGCATGGCGGAATACTTGGTAAGGCAAAAGTAGTTTCTGAATTTGACTACAATAACGCTAAAGAGCAACTTAGTAATAAAGTTAAAAACGAGATAAATGAATCGCTAAAATTGCAGTCAGCCGGACTTGAGTTACTCACAAATGTCGAGCCTCAAATTGCTCCTATCGAGTCGACAGCAAAATCAGACGATGCCGCAGATAATTTTACAATGACGGTAAACGGGTCGATAATAACAGTAGGCTTCAAAAAAGATGACCTTTTTAAACTAGTATCGCAATATATTGAAAAAACTAGCGGACTTGTCGTTGTTTCTGATAAGTTGGAACTTTCCTATAAAGACATCGTCATGGACGAAACAAATAAAATACTAAGGGTCAAAATAGATATAAACGGCGATGCTTACGCTAAAATAGACAAAGAAGAAGTGATAGCCGGCTTAGCAGGTAAAAACGAGATCCAGATAAAGGAATACCTCAGTTCGTTCAAGGACGTTGATTCAGCAAAAGTCACTCTCTCGCCGTTTTGGGTCAAGAAAATACCAAAAAATCAGAACAAAATTGACCTATCATTGACTTTTTAAATGGCATCTGATAGCATAATATAGCCAAAATTAAGTAAATAAACTTGTTTTTGGTTTATTTAATATTGAAAGAAGATAAAGAAAAAACAGAGGGTCAGGTACTAGAAGCACTGCCAAATACCAACTTTAAAGTTGTTTTAGAAGATGGTAGAGAGGTTTTAGCATATCTTTCTGGTAAAATGCGCCTAAATTATATAAAAGTTATGATAGGCGACAGAGTTTCTCTGGAGTTAAGTCCTGATGGCAAAAGAGGACGTATAATCCGCAGACTATAACCGACACCAACGCGCGAATGGACTCGAATGTCACGAATAAAGCACTCAAATAGCATATTACGAATATGCCCACACGAATGCTAAAATTCGGGTCATTCGGGTGTAATTTGAGTATTCGGGTCGCTTGCGTAAGCGATGAAAGTACGTGCATCCGTTAAAACAATGTGTATTAATTGCAAGTTAGTAAGACGAAAGGGTCGTCTGTATTGTTTGTGCAAGAATCCCAAACATAAGCAACGTCAGGGCTAAAGCCCCTACGCAATTTCTAATTTCTAATATCTAATTTCTAAATAATCTCAAATGACAAAATATCAAAATCCAAAAACGTTTAGAGAATAGAGATTAGGATTTAGAGATTTAAACTTTATGCCGCGTATTTCAGGAATTGTAATTCCGGACAACAAAAAAATACTGTATTCTCTGCCGTATATTTACGGCATTGGTTTGTCTTTAAGTAAAGTTGTCCTAAAAAGCGCCGGCATAGACGGGAATAAAATAGCCAAAGACCTTTCAGTTGAAGAATTAAATAAAATACAAAAAATTATAGAAAAGACATATAAGGTCGAAGGCGATCTTAAAAAGGATATAAGTCAAAATATAAAACATCTGAAAGAAGTTGGAACCTGGCGCGGTTCAAGGCATTCAAGGCGTTTGCCAATTCACGGAAGAACTAAAACTAACTCCCGCACTACAAGAGGAAATGTTAGAAAAACAATGGGTTCTGGCAGAAAATCGGCATCGGAAAAAACATAAAAATGGGGCAGAAAAAAGTTATTACAAAATCAGAACCAACGACAGAAGGAGCTGAAACAAAAGCCCCTGTTAGCGTTTCTAAAAAAAATCCTAAAAAACAAATTATTAACGGTGTTGCCTATATCACTGTGTCTTATAATAATACTATGGTAGCTATTGCTGATACCAAAGGAGAGGTTCTGGCCTGGTCATCAGCCGGATCGATAGGATTTAAAGGAAGCAAAAAATCGACTCCTTACGCCGCAAACTTAGTTGCAAAAACCGCTGTTGAAAAAGCAAAAAAATACAATTTAATGAACTTGAAAATAGTTGTTAAGGGGGTCGGTCCGGGTCGAGAATCTGCCATAAGAGGTCTGGCCGGAAGCGGATTGGCAGTTACTTCCATAGTAGACAAGACGCCAATAGCGCATAATGGAGTAAAATCACCTAAACCCAGACGAGTCTAAGCAAATGCAAAGTGTAAATATCAAAATGAAAAATGACAGTTCAAAATTTAAAATAAAAGAATGCCAAAATGGTTTTAATATTATCCAATTTTGAATTTTACATTGTCATTTTAAACTTTGATTTTTAAATTTTAAATTTGAAACGTGGCACGTTATACTGGTCCAAAAGAAAAAATAGAGAGACGATTAGGAGAAAGACTCCTGTTAAAAGGCGAGCGAGCTTTGTCGCCTAAATCAGCCATAGTTAAAAAGCCGTACCCGCCTGGCATTCATGGCAACAAAAGACGGAGGCCGGCAAAACTATCTGAGTACGGACAACAACTGAAATCAAAACAGAAAGTAAGAAACACGTACAGAATGCTCGAAAAACAATTTAAGAACTATATAAAAACCGCTCTTGTTTCTAAAAAAGATCTTTCGGAAACAATAATAAACAGATTAGAACATCGTCTTGATAATGTGGTGTACAGATTAGGAATTGCCCAATCACGAGACCAAGCAAGACAACTGGTTAATCATGGCCACATAACATTAAATGACAAAAAAGTTACAATTCCGTCATGTGAAGTAAGAACTGGCGATATGATTAAAATAAGAGAAGGCAGTAAAAAATTAACATTCTTTACGACCCTTGTTCCCCAGTGGTTGACAAAATATGAACCGCCGGCATGGGTTGAAATAGACAAAGCCCAGATGATCGGTAAGGTTAAAGGGCGCCCAACCCTAGAAGAAAGCGGCCTTAACCCGGGAGATATTCAGTCAATAGTTGAATACTACAGCCGATAAAAACTAATTTTTTTAAATAATAATTTTTTGGATCAAGGCCAGGGCTCCAATAAGTATCCCGAAACCAAAATCCAAAACTTAATAAAAAAATGGTGCAGTTACCAGAAAAAGTAAAAATATTAAAAAAAGAGGGCAGTCGAGCCACTTTTGAAATATCGCCATTAGCGCCTGGATACGGAGCAACGATTGCAAATCCGTTAAGGCGGGTACTCTTATCGTCCCTCGAAGGAGCGGCTTTTACTTCGGTGAAAATTAAAGGGGTTAATCACGAATTCTCAAGTATTTCCGGGGTGATGGAAGATGTCATCCAAATTATTTTAAACGTAAAAAGAATCAGATTAACACTTCACTCGGAAGAGTCGGTTAAATTAACTTTACACGTAAAAGGCGAAAAAGAAGCAACGGCCGCGGATATCAAAACCACTTCGGCCGTTGAGGTTATAAATAAGGACCAACACATTGCTACATTAACTGACAAAAAAGCCGAACTAGAAATGGAATTAGACGTAGAGAGAGGCGTTGGCTATGTGCCGGTTGAGCAAAGACAAAAAGAAAAGCTTGCCATAGGAGCAATAGCTATAGATGCTATATTTTCGCCGGTTAAGTTGGTTAACTTTACAGTGGAAAATGTCCGTGTCGGCCAAAGAATCGATTTTAATAAGATCACAATGGACATAGAAACAGATGGCTCTATTGAGCCGGAGGAAGCAATGAAAAAAGCCTCAGAAATTTTACTCAAGCATTTTGAGGTTATAAATTCAGTAGAAGTCCCCGCCTTCGCTAAAACTACAGCGAGCAAGCCGAAAAAAAAGAAAGTAACCAAAAATAAAAAATAACATGAAACGGGGTAACAAAAGAAAATTTGGCAGAGAGCGTAATCTGAGAAAGGCATTATATAAGTCGCTGGCAACAGCTCTTATTGATCATGGCAAAATTAAGACCACATCAGCTAAAGCTAAGTCTTTATCTGCGTTTGCGGATAAACTTGTTACCGTCGCAAAAAAACAAAACCTTTCTTCTCGGCGGGATTTGATTAAGACCCTTCACCCCAAAGTTGTAAAGAAACTGGTTGACGACATAGCTCCAAAATTCAGCGACCGGAAGGGAGGTTACACAAGGGTGACTAGATTGGGGCAAAGAAAGTCAGATGGAGCTGAAATGTCAATCATTGAATTTACGAGTTAGTTTACTAAAATGCAAAAAGTAGAAATCGACGCAACAAACCAAAGTTTAGGACGTTTAGCAAGTAGAATTGCCGTTGTTTTGCGTGGCAAACACATAGCCGGTTACAAACCAAATGTTTTGCCGAATGTAGAAGTAAGCATATTTAACCTAAAAAAAGTTAAATTTACCGGGAATAAGTTAAAAGGTAAGATGTATCATCGATATTCCGGTTATCATAGTGGCATTAAATCCAGAACTTTAGGTGAGTGGTGGGCAAAAAGTCCCGGCGAAGTTTTAAAACATAGTGTATATAGGATGTTGCCTAAAAATAGAACAAGAGATAAAATCATCCGTAACTTAAAGGTTGTTCAATAACTTATAATTTTTTAAATAATGCCCCAAAAAGCAACGACAAAAAAAGAGGCCAGAAATACAGCTCCAAAGAAAGAAGTTGAAGTTAACCCAGCTCTTGCCAGCAAGGGCGGGGTTAAAGTTGAACAACCCGCTGTTGAAACCGCCCCAGAAACACAAAAGAACGCCAATAAAGAAAAATACTATGAAGCGGTCGGCAGAAGGAAGGAATCCATAGCAAGAGTCCGGCTTTATACAAAAAAATCAACCGATGTTGTAAGTGAAGAGAGGGCGATTATCACAATAAACGGAAAGGATTATCGGGAATATTTTACTAATCCAAGTTTGTGGGAAATAGTCGAACTGCCTCTCAAAAAATTAAAATCAGTAAATCGCTTTAAAGCGTCCGTCGTGGTACGCGGCGGCGGCAAATCCGGCCAAGCCGATGCCATTAAACACGGCCTCGCTCGAACTCTAGTTGAATTTGACGGTAACTTTCGCAAGAAACTCAAAAAAGCGGGTTACCTTACTCGTGATCCCCGCGCCAAAGAGCGACGCAAATACGGCCTCAAAAAAGCAAGGAAAGCGCCAAGATGGGCGAAACGTTAGCGTTCCAATTCCCTTCCCTAATTTTAGTCACCGTGTTTCACCTCAAAAATTTATTTCAAGGTGGCAGAGAGGCAGAAAAGAAAGAGTTGAAAATTTAATAAAAAGTTTTAAAGTACCGTTAAAAGAACAAGCGTGACCAACACGCTTTTTGTATAAATAAAAAAGAAGCCGATAGGTGGCTTCATTTTATTTAAAGTAAGGTCCCAATCTAAGGACGGTTTCGGACCAGAGCCGCTTGTCCAGTTTCTGATTCATCATGCGCCAGTGAGCTCTCTCGGGCCGGCTAAGTTCTTTGGCAACAACAGTTCTAAAATACTGTTCAGGCGCAGGAGGATTAAGGCAAACATTCGACCAACTATCCACTTCCTCGCAACTCCAGAATAAATAGGGGAGAAGATATTGGCTATAAATCTTTCTTAGTTCTGAAGCACGCCTTATTTCTCTAATCCTACACCCCTTAAAGTCCGCCTTGATACGAGGAGTTAAGTTCAAAGCAACGGGTAAAAAATGTAAGTAGGCATGTTGGACGATTTGCCCGACAATTCCATGCTCAAACATAGTAACCGGGGTTTTGAATTCGCGAACGAGTGCAGCACAAATCTTATTGCTAATTTCGATCATTCTTTCGGTTTGTTCTTCGGATAACGCTCCCATGCATAAAACGTGCTCAGCCGGGAATAACAGCAGATATCCGCCGTCAGTTATCTGGCCCAGTGTGGCAATAATATAAAATCCTCCAACTTCGGCAATAAGCCGTTCCTCAAACTGCCCGCGGTCGCAAAACGGACATTTTCCTGGCACAGAAAGTCCTTTTTCAAAAGGTTCTAATTTTTATCCTATATTATTTGCTTTTTAATTACAAAGAAAAACCAATCGTATCCTTGATGAAGCTAGGGTCTTGGGATTTTTACCTAAATAATATTAACTCCGTCTCGGATGTCTATCTCTAAAATCTTATAGCCATCCTTTTCTAAGCTAACAATAAGATGGTCCTCGTCTCTAAACCAGGCCGCCTTTTTTATTTGTGTCGAGAACTTTGTAATTAATTCTTTGTCTTCTTTTATGTGGTACGGCTGGTAGTTAGTATCACTCAACCACATTACCCATACTTCGTTATTTATCGTCCACCAAGCAAGTTTATTTTTATCTTTTGAAACGATAAAACCTTTTACGTTGTCAGCAATTTTTTTGGGTGTTTCTCCTGTAGTTGAAAAAATGCCCTTTTTTATAACATACGGTTCACTGGTAGAAGCGGCCTTGGAAAGGGGAGTTTTTTGAAGGAATAATAAATTAATCTCTTCTTCTAAATTTTTAATACCATCTTCTTCTTGTGGCAAAATCATAATTTTGGAAAACTCGCTTACAAAACCTTCTTCGACGATGATAACTTTTTCCCAAGTCGAATGGTTTTCTTTTTGCACCTTCACTGTATATTTATCTGGCAAAAGCCCTTCTATGCGATAAGAATCGTTAAAAAACGAAGTGTTGCCTAAAAACTTATCGTCCAAATAAATATTCGCGCTTGTGTTAACCCTTAAATATACCGCCCCTGTTTTAAAAAACTTATTTTCTGAAAAACTATATTTATATCCTTGCGCGTAAAGAATAACCACATAACTCAAAATCAAAAAAACCGCCACCGCGGAATAAAACAAGAGTCGCTTGGTTGATTTAGTCACAAATTTGATTTTACCACACAAATAAGTTAATTTCAATATGTTTTATGGAAAAATTCGTTATTAAAGGGAAGAAAAAGTTGAAAGGAACCATTGAGGTCAAAGGAGCGAAAAACGACGCTCTCGTTATTTTTGCCGCATCTTTACTTACCTCACAACCAGTCACAATAAAGAATGTTCCGGAAATTGAGGATACAACACATCTTCTGGAATTGATGGGAAAGCTTGGATGTAAAATTGAACGGCTAAAATATGGAGAATACAAAATTAAAACCAGTATTTTGAATTCTCACTTGATGAGCCCCGATATGGCCAAAAAAATACGAGCATCTATTTTGCTTACTGCGCCGCTATTAGCACGTCTAGGTAGAGTAAAATTCCCTCATCCTGGCGGGTGCGTAATCGGCAAAAGACCCATAGATCAATTTATTGACGGTTACAAAAGTATGGGAGCAAAAATATATAACCAAGGTGATCTTTATGAAATAATCGCCCCCAAACTAAAAGCAAGCAATTTTATTTTCAATAATATTACTGTTACCGGAACGGAAAGCTTGATAATGGCCGCGGTACTTGCTAAAGGCAAAACCATACTCAAAAACTGCGCTTGCGAGCCGGAAATAAAAAGCTTGGCCGATTTTCTAAATAAATGTGGAGCAAAAATAACCGGAGCAGGAACTCCTTATATAATGATTGACGGCGTCGAAAAATTAAAAGGTAGTACACATAAAACTATTCCCGACAGAGTTGAAGCTGGGAGTTTTGCCATACTCGCTGCGGCAACAAACAGCAAAATAGTTATAAATAATTGCGAGCCGAAACATTTAGATTCTTTACTAAATTCGCTTAAAAAAACGGGGGCCAGTTTAAGGATTGGAAAAGATAGTATAAAGGTCATCCCGTCGCGTTTAAATTCCATAAATATTAAAACGCACGAGTATCCAGGCTTCCCGACAGATTTACAAGCACCTTTCTGTGTGTTATTAACTCAATCAAAAGGAAGTGGGCTTGTTCATGAAACTATTTACGAAGGAAGACTGCTTTGGACGGAAGAGTTAAAGAGAATGGGAGCCGACATTCGCACATACGATCCGCACCGGATAGAAATAAAAGGACCTACAAAACTACGGGGAAGAGAGATAGAGAGTCCTGACATAAGAGCAGGCATGGCCTATATAATAGCCGCCCTTTGCGCGAAAGGCACATCAACAATCAATAACATTTACCAGATAGATCGAGGGTATGAAAAAATAGAAGAACGTTTGCGAAAAGTAGGAGCAGATATTAAGCGAATTTAAAATAATCTTTTATGGCAAAAATAGGTATTGATCTTGGAACTACAAATACGGTTGTCTTTGTCCCCAAAAAGGGAATAGTTATAAACGAGCCGTCGGTGGTGGCGATTTCGGTTTTAGACAATAAAATAATAGCCGTTGGAAACTTCGCCAAAGAAATGATAGGCCGAACGCCTGACAGTATAATCGTGTCAAAACCTCTCGTTGACGGAGCGATAGCCGACTATCGAGTCACAGAGGCAATGTTAAGATACTTTATTAAAAAAGCGGGTGGATTTTTAAAATTTGTAAAACCAGAGGTCTTGATATCCGTGCCAGCCGGCATAACCTCTACGGAAAAAAGGGCCGTCATAGAAGCAGCTCTTAATGCCGGAGCCAAAACAGTTTACCTCGTTAAAGAACCCGTTCTTGCGGCAATTGGAGCAAAGATACCCATTAATAATCCCACAGGCAATATGATACTGAATATCGGCGGCGGCACGACTGAACTTGCCGTTATTTCCCTTGGCGGAATAGTCAGTTGGTCGTCTGTAAGAATAGGCGGGAATAAGTTAGACCAAGCGATAGTGGAATATATTAAAAAAGAACACGGCCTTGCCATCGGCGAAAGAACGGCTGAATTGATTAAAATAAATATAGGGAGCGCAATCCCACAAAGTCAGGAAGAAAAAATAAATATAAAAGGCAGGGACTTAGCCACCGGTTATCCAAAAACAATTGAAATTACATCCAACGAAATAACCGAAGCATTAAGCGAACATCTTAGCGAAATAGTCCGGATAATTAAGAGTGTGCTTGAAGTTACACCGCCGGAATTATGTTCAGACATTATGGACAAGGGAATTGCAGTATCGGGTGGGGGGGCATTGCTAAAGAATATCCACACTCTAATCACGCGAGTAACTGGCGTTCCCGCCAGAATTGCCGACGATCCGCTTTTCTGCGTCGCACGCGGAACGGGGATAGTGTTGTCTAATTTGGATTCATACAAGAGGAATGTGATGGCGAAACGTTAGCTGTTCACTCTGCCACCATTTCCAACCTCTCTAAAGCTCCGCAGACCACCTCCCACATCGTCCCGGTCCTCGACCGCGTCATTCTCCTCACGGATAGCTCTGACAGATTATAACCAATAATCACAGGTAACCCTCACTTGCCTCCTCACTATCGTTCGGCGTTCGACCTATGATTATCGTAATCTGTCAGGCCACCGTTCGTCAAATGACTTGTCTGTGGTAGGTACTCTGGGGAGATGGTCTGCTGCGCTTTTAAATTAAGGTCTAATGTCAAGCATAGTTTTCTTTGAAAACTGATAGGGGCTCGTTTGGGGTATTTCTAAATACGCCACCTGGGTAGTGTATTTACTTTGATACATCAAAGTATCAAAGTAAAGTTAAAGAAATCAGGCTCCTGGAGAAATCCAGGAGCCCTTGAGGCCGCACTTCCTACCGGCGAGGCGTGAACACGTATCCTTCGCGATTCTCTCCCCATGAATGCCGCAATAACCTTGATCACCACCATGTCCCGCTTCGTGACTACCTTTGCCATCTCTGCCTCCTTGGACATTTCGTCCAATAGCTGTGTTGCTACTAGTTGCCATTTCGGCAACGTACCCTTAAATTAATTAAATCATTTTTTAACAAAGTCAAGTACAATTTTCTTTAAAAACTGATATAAATAATTCACGGTTAGCTTGCACGAAACCCTTGTTTCTCTTTAATACTCAAGCGAGCAACACCTATTCGCCATTTTATCATTTGATGAGCTGATAAAACTTATGAAAGTGGGGTAGGTTTATCTAAAATCATAGGTCGAACACTAAGCGAATAGCGAAGAGGCAAGTGAGGGTTACCTGTGATTTTAGATAATACAACCTATCCTATCTTGAAATAAGTTTTTGAGGCGAGACACGGTGATAAAATTGGAAGGGGTGTTGCGAGCCACTTTTATGAAATTAGCCCTAGTTCATGATTGGTTAAACTCTCTTGGAGGCGCGGAGCGCGTCCTGATTGAGTTGCATAAAATTTTCCCGGACGCGCCGATTTACACTCTTTTTTATAATAGAAAGTTCGAGTCACAGTATTTACCCGACGCCGATATCAGGCCCAGCTTCCTCCAAAAAGTTCCACTAATAACCAATCATCATAAACTGTTTGCCATATTGATGCCAAGCGCAATAGAGTCCTTCGACTTATCGGATTTTGACATAGTACTTTCGTCGTCAGTCTTTTTTTCAAAAGGACTGGTGCTTCGCCCCAAAACAAAACATATCTGCTATTGTTATAGCCCGACAAGACAGTTATGGGATTTAAACTCAACCTACAATTTACAATTTACAATTTACAATTTTCCAGCAAAGCTAACGCAACACTTGTTACGTATTTGGGACAGACAAGCAGCGGACAGGGTAGATGAATTTGTTACTATCTCCGAAACAGTCCGTTCGAGGATACAGAAGTACTATAAGCGGGATTCAACTGTTATTCACCCGCCAATTTCTAATTTCAAATTTCTAATTTCTAACAAAATACCAAATACCAAATTTGAAACACCAAATAACTATTATCTGATAGTAAGCCGGTTATATCCGCATAAAAATATTGACATTGCCATTGAGGCGTTTTCAAAATTAAATTTACCTCTTATTGTAATCGGCGACGGACCGAAATATAAAAACTGCAAAGCGCAAATAGCAAAGTGCAAAGCAAAAAATATTAAATTAATCGGATTCGTTCCGGATGAAGAACTTCCATATTACTATCAAAACTGTCGGGCTTTCATAATGACACAAGAGGAGGATTTTGGTTTAACGCCGCTTGAAGCGATGAGTTTCGGCAAGCCCGTTTTGGCTCTGCGCAAAGGAGGAGCGCTCGAGACAATTAAAGAAGGAGTCACTGGAGAATTTTTTGACGACCCAATACCCGAAGCGTTAGCCGACGGAATCAGACGGTTAAATGAAAACTTTCACAATTACCGGCCTGACTTACTTATGTCTCACGCTGAAAAATTCTCAACAGAAAGATTCAAAAAAGAGATTGAAAACTTAGTCAAATTTTAGTAAGCTCAATGAGTGAAGATCAGTATTATAACCATAAACTATAACGGCTCAAAGGAGACGCTCAAACTACTTGAGTCTCTTAAAACTCAAACAGACCAAGATTTTGAAGTTATTGTAGTCGATAATGCGTCGGAAGAGGCTGATTTTAAGAATCTGGAAAAATATTATACCACAAACCAAAACCTGTGGAGGGCCGCCCTCCACATCTACAGACAGGAGGGAAATTTAGGCTTTTCTGGGGGTAACAATGTGGGCATTCGCCAAGCCCTTCAGGGCGGCTCAGGTTGGGTGGTTTTACTTAATAACGATACTTGGGTAGAAAACGACTTCGTAGAGCGTTTAAAGGCCTTTTTAAGCGACAGAGGAGGCGTCGTGGGGCTTCCACTCAACGAGGGTGAGAAGGTAGCTTATTACGGTAAAATTGAATGGCTCAAACCAACTCTAAATCACGAATATGGAATAATGAATAATGAATTAGGGACAAACGACCATAATT
>Ga0209542_10015754_pt1 | contig 12637 bp, 14 predicted proteins | sample RifCSPhighO2_01_FD_184028 | JGI IMG/M metagenome (GOLD analysis project Ga0209542, IMG submission 184028) | Soil microbial communities from Rifle, Colorado - Rifle CSP2_plank highO2_0.1 (SPAdes) (version 2) | ecosystem: Environmental > Terrestrial > Deep subsurface > Rock core/Sediment ...
TCCCAAAGAAATAGAAGTTATTGGAAGGAATAGGAGGAACATTCTTCTGCATCCAAAAGAAGTGCGGGAAACCTACTGGATCATCAAAATACCAGAAAATCTTCAAGAGAATTACATCTATACTTTTCCCATCAGGATCTACTCTGAAAAAAATATTTCTGTAAATGACGTTTTTACCGCTCAAATGGGGAAGAATGCCTATTCTAAAGCCGAGATTGAGGAATTGACGGTGCAGGATGAGGAAAAAAGCTATTCGCAAAAAATAACTTTTGACTGCCAATACCAGAAGGAAATCATGCTGGGGGAAGAAGCGCCGCTTTCCTGTTCTATAAAGAATACGGGAAATACCAACCTTGATGGACTCACTTTTTGTGTAGGAAATACTTGTAAAACAACCGATTTACTGATCAATCAGAAGGAAAACACTGAAATTGCCGTGAAGGGAGAAGAAGCCGGGTGGCAAAAAATCATCGTCAGCGCAGAGAGCGATCTGGTAGAGAAAAAAGTGCCCATCGAATATGCAGTATTGGACCTTCCCAGAATCACCATCGCCGCACAATATCCGGAAACCGTGAACTTCGGCGAACCGCTAACCTTGGAAGTGGCGCTCAAAAAGGATTCTTTTGCGGAACCGCAGGATCTTGCGCTGACCATCTCCGGCGCGGGAGTAAAGAGCGTCTGGGACATTCCGGTCTTGAAACAAGAAGAAAAGATAAGTTATCCTATTGATGGAAAAAAATTAAACCGCAATACTGAATTTACCATTACTGCTGCATGGAAAGACGGTGAAGGAAAACCCTATTCCAGCCAGGAAAAGATCACAATTAAAGCTGAGGCCCATTCCTTTACAGAGAGATCAAAGATGCTCTCAAACTGGCTGATCAACCTTTTCTTCTATAAGTCACTTGTCAACTTTTCCATAGGTTTCTGATAAAAAGAGAAAAACTAGGGTCAGAAAAAAATAAGACATAGATTTAAATATAAAATTGCCTCTGTGAAGATAATGGGCAAATCAAATGCAGACGGGTCTCAGAATGACAAGATGGTCTATTCACAAACTGTCGACACTATCGATCTGGAAGAAGAAAACAGGATTCTTGCCGAGACCGTGGAAAAATTAGAAGAAGAAAATAAAAATATAGCGAGCACCTTAACCAAGGTAGAGCAGGAAAGTTCCATCCTCCGAGAATTGTTCAACAATACCAATAACGAACTAAACAATCTCAAGAAACCATCTTTGCTGGTTGCTGAGGTGGCAAGTGTGCATGGGGATAAAGCCACCATCAAGCTCCCTAACGGCAACAAATTTTACTGTTACATCGCCCAGCATGTGAAAGATATCAGAAGCGGCGATGCGGCATTAGTTGACCAAAAATCATTGAATATTGTGGATAAATTTGAAGCAAATGATACTTTTGAAGTGGAAAAATATGTAATTATGGAAAAACCGAAGGAAGACTGGAGCTCAATTGGTGGATTGAAGGATGTAGTGCGGGAAGTGAAAGAAGTGATAGAGCTTCCGCTTACCAAACCTAAATTGTTTGAAAATGTGGGGATTAAACCTCCGAAAGGAGTGCTTCTCTATGGCCCTCCTGGAACTGGAAAAACTTTACTGGCAAAGGCGGTTGCCAGCAGTACCAATGCTACATTTATTGAAGTGGTAGGTTCAGAATTAGTGCAGAAGTTCATCGGTGAAGGGGCAAAGTTAGTAAAAGATATTTTTGCCTTAGCCAGGCGGAAGGCACCTTGCATTGTTTTTATTGATGAGATTGATGCTTTAGCCTCCAAACGTATGGAAACTGGCACTTCTGGAGAACGGGAAGTGAGCAGAACTTTCATGCAGTTATTGGCAGAAATAGACGGATTTAAACCACTGGATAATGTAAAGATCATCGGCGCCACCAATAGAGCAGACATATTAGATACTGCCATCATCCGCCCTGGAAGATTAGACCGATTAATTGAGGTAGGTCTTCCTGATGAAGGAGGAAGGTTGGAAATCCTAAAAGTACATACTGAGAACATGAATTTGCGTAAAGTCAACCTGAAAGAAGTTGCCGCTAATACTGAGAATTTCAGCGGGGCAGAACTTCAGGCCGTGTGCACCGAATCAGGCTACTGTGCTATTCGCGAAGAGCGAGAGTATGTCACCCACCATGATTTTCTGGCTGCGGTCGAAAGAGTCCGGATTGAAGATGACGATGATGATGCTAAGGGATTGATCGGGTAAATTATAAATTTTTCTTTATCTCTTCTTTAATTTTATTAAGAATTTCTTGAGAAACTTGTTCGCGTTGTTGAACTAAAGGATCTGGATTATAATCATCAACCCATTCCATGCCTGCAAACTTTCTTGGTTCTTTATATCTGGTAATGATGTGAAAGTGAATATGCTTATCAAAAAACATCAGGGCTAGATGATTCACCAGGTCCGGTTTGAATGCTTTTGCCAATGCTCTCTCTACTTCTTGGGTTACTTGAACATATTCAACCATTTCTTCTTTAGTTACTTTTGATAAAGGGAAAGCATCTCTTTTTAGTATAGCCACACAACTACCTAACTTAACCTGGGCACAGTTCACTTTCTGAGTGATGGAAAAATCTAAAATCACTCACTTTTTTCTGGGTATTTTTTTTGCGAATAGCTGGTGCAACGGGCTAAGGCTGCAAAATTCATAAGAATCTCCATGCGCTCCATAGGTAACTATTTTAAAAAGTTTAAAATCACTCACTTTTCGAACTGTGCCTTAACCTGCTTTTTCCTAAGAAGGAGTTTCCAATACTTATACTCCTTTATTACATTGTTCTTTTCGTCAAATATTTTCCAGATATCCATGTAGAACTGTGAACGCTCATCAGTTAAGGACTGTGTGCGCTGAGGAGTTACATCCGTTCATCATGGCCTAAGCTCAGTTGGTGTTCACTTCTGTCATTGCGCATTGCACCCAGCGGATTCTTATCTTTTAAGATTAAATCCATTAATACTTCTTGTTTCTCTGAAGCATACAAGAAGCTGAACTGCTTATAAAATTTATGTAGATTTTCTTTTCCTTTGATGTAAAATCTGCCATGGAATTGCCTCCCCGGTTGTTTTCTTAACTGAATATGAGAGGTTGTAACCCCAAAATGGTAGAGCATCGCCCTTATTTGATTAAGAAAGTCCAGCAGGATTGAAACGTGTTCTTTTGATTTAGATAATACGAATTGGATTCTCCAACGATTATGTGACGGAGCAGAACCTTCGTTTCCAATTACCGTTGAGAGAAATACCCTCCTAAGGTCATCTGGACCATTAAAAATCCAATCGGGAACAAGAAAAGGTTGGAATACTTTTTTACCTTTAGGAGTGCCTAATTTACATAATAATTCAGCTATTGTCGCTTCTTTTAAAGGCTGCGCAGTGTAAGATGCACCATTGTTATCAACTCTTATGCGAAATTCTTCCAGAGGAAATAATCTCTTAAAGTTTTCAACAAATAATTGAGCATCATCTTTTCTTCTAAAGAAGAAACTAACTCTACCTTTTTTATCAATGCAACCATCACACATTATAAACCCAACCATTAATGCTAAGAAGCGCCTAGTTTCTTCTAGTTGGAAATATTCTATGGAATACTTCTTCACAAAATCAAAATTTGCTAAAGCATTTAGATTTAGCGAATGAGTCGTTGATAATTTTTCAAATTTATCATACTGGATTTTGGTAATTAACTCCTCTTTATCATCAAAATCATAAGGCAGTAAATAATTATGGTAAATCCTATTCAATTCGGCTACGTTTCTTAGGGAATAGCAATAACCATCTTTTAATTGAGTCGGCGTCCTATGGATTAATCCGTTACGATGCAACCTTGTCAAGATCATGGTTATAATATATTTATGAGTTTTGAAGTTTCTGTTGTTAAGGATAGAACATAAATTTTCGGTGGTGTAAATAGAATCAGGATTAGCCAAGAAGATTGCCTGGACTTCTTTATGAAGGGAGAGTTTTTGATTCATTCTTATCACTTGATTTTAAGAATGAGTATAAAAGCTCTCCTTGGGGTTGTCCAGTGGACAGAAAAGTCAGAAGTATTGTAGAAGACCGCGTTTAGTTTTTCACTCTTGAAGATGTTTCTTCAGACAGCATAAATAAGGTTGATTTTAAAATGTTTTCTTAAATTTTGTTAATTCACTTTCATATCTAAACAAACCCTAAACACTCCAGGAGAAAACTGCCCACATTTTACTTTGCGCAAGACTTTGACTGAATATCCCAGCTTCTTGCAAATCTCCTTGACTTTTTTTGCATAGGGATCAATCTCGGTCTCATCTAGGAATGAATACAAATGGATGAATGCGCCTTTCTTGGCTTTGAGAAGAGCTAAGTCTAAGAACTGTTCTCCGGTTTTAGGCAGAGGCATGACGATGCGGTCAAATTTCTGTTTCAAGGGGGGAATTTTATGCTTGACATCACCATGCATGATAGTAACTCTGTCTTGGAGGTTGTTGAGCAGCACATTTTCCAAAGCGTAGGTGTGTGCATCAGGATTTAACTCGATGCCATAGACATGCCTCGCCTCAGAATTTTTAGCGATCACTAACGGATACGGAGCGGCGCCAGAGAACATGACCAAGACTTCTTCGCCAGGCTTTACCAGCTGGGCAATTCGTAATCGTTCGCTTCCGCTTCGTGCGGAGAAATAAGTTCTTTCCAAGTGCAGCTTCAACTCTATTCCATTTTCATGGTGGATAGTTTCCTTGGTTTTCTTTCCAGCTAAAACAGTTACCTTTCTGGTCCGATATTGTCCGGTATGGATATCGCTTTTCTTGACCACAGTAGTAACATGCTTATTTATCCTGAGATAGGCGTCGGCAATAGTTTTCTCTTTCTTTTTCAGTTCCTCTGGAATTTCCAAGATGAGAATTTCGCCGACCAGTTCCTGCGTCCGGGGGAGTAATTCCATCTCCTTGGCAGACAGTTCTTTTTTGAGCAGCTCATCAACTGTAGTAGGCTTCTGACGTTCTGGGAAAGAAAACTTTGTATTGACTACTTTCGCATTGGGAACAACCACTTTCTTATTCATAGCAAAGAAGATGTGATCAAGCTCTTTGACAGGAAGATAATCCTGATGGAGTAATCCTTTCTTGAGAAGAAATTCTTTTACTTTCTGCGCGTATCTGAGTTCGGTGTAAGCTGCGAGCATGGATGGAAGAAGAGGTTAAAAGTTTATAAAAGTGTTGGGAAACTTATTTTGAAAAGTAAAACTTTTCATTAACAAAAGGAATCAAAGCCATTACCAGTCCATGAACGTATAATTCTTTTCTATCCATTTTTCCATTGGTTAAGATTCCGATCGTACCCATTTTTTGTTTGGTATTTTCTTGCCCAGTATGGTGATCCATCACATTTCCGAGCTCTTCCCCAGCAAGGAGCTTGTGGACTATGTGGTGCGGTAGAATAAAATGAGGTGTTTTGCCTACTGATTCTCTTCCCTTGCTATCAATCACGTGGATCAAACCAAAAGAGAACCACGTTGAATTTGTTTCTTCTATTCCCCCCTCAATGCCCACAAAATATGTTGCGTTCGGATATTGTTTTTCAGCCAGCTTTTTTAAGGCCAAAGCTCTATTTCTTGCTCCATCGTAAGTCTGACTATTAATTGGTTGCTCTGGAACTTGTGAATCAACATCAAGGCCTACAATTTCAACCTGCCCAAAATATTTTGTAAATGCTTCTTTTACTGCTTCTACTTTAACCGGATTCTTTGATCCAACTAAGATTAACATACTCAGTTCCCCCCTCCTCTTTTACCACAAAAAACTCTTTAACCAGTTCTAAACCAAGGTTATTTCTATTTTATTCTTCCCCGTAGGTTCGATAATAACTTCTCGTCCTTTCTTAAGTTTCAAAATCTCAGCAATAACTTTAGGCACCTTAACATCCAGAGATGAGCCTGAAGTTCCAATATGTGTCTTCCGTGCCAAACCCCAAATTCCAGCTTCCTTAGCTTTGGCTTCAATCTGTTTGCTTACAGTTCCTTCAAACACCGTCTCTTCACAGATAGGACAAACTAGTGCATCAAATTTACCTAGCGAAATGTCAAATTGAACGAAGTCAACCTTTTTCTTAACTAAATTTGCTTTTTCGCATTTGTAACATTCCATTCTTTTCACCCGTTGATAAATACTGTCTTAATAAGGTATTTCGAACCTATTTTTTTATAGGCAACTGAATAATAACTATACACTGCTAGGAAACCATCGGTCTGCTGATATTTTGAGCCGCGCTCTAATGCTTCAATAATCTGCTGGACAGATATTCCTTCAATGTGTATCTTTTCTTGGGCGTGCTTTGTAACCATCAAATCTTCTTCTGTTATCATCAATACGCACCAATACGAACTCATGCGTACTTATTCTATTTAAACCTTTCTAAAAAAAGGAAATCAAAAGAAATTCTTCAATCCTTTCTGAGCCATTTCCTTCTGCATTTCTTTCAGTTTTTCTAATTTTGTTCTTACCCTTTCTTCACCGAAACCATGCTCTTCCACTAATAGATGAAATAGCTTTTTTTCATCTACCTTTTTCCATTCCAGTTTATAGTTATCAGTCACCGGCATCTTTTTGATGGTGTCAAACACTTCCTGCCAAGTTAAATCAGGATATGATTTTTGCCATTCCACTTTTTCAAAGAGTGCCTTAAAATTTGAGCCATGCTCTTTCAGCAGCTTCAATCCTGTTTTCGGGCCAATTCCTTTCACGCCGCCCGGATTGTAATCTGTTCCAACCAAAATGGCCAGCACAATCAATTGATCTAAATTCAGCTTCAGATTATCCAGCACTTCCGGCAAAGAGATCGATTCCGGATTGACTTTTTGATACGCTAATTTCCCTGCTTTTTTACGCCGACCTTCGATTGACAGATTGCGTACTAACAATGGACAATTGAAAATAAGGTTATCATAATCCTGGCTCACAGAAGCATAGGCGGTCCCATTCTTAACCATATATGCAGTCTGCGCTTCTCCTTCTGATGGAGCTTGCACAATCGGCAATCCTAGTGCAGTGATCACTGCTTTCGCATCCTCACGCATATCTTTGGTAAGAACAGCAGTCCTGGCCGCAAACTTGCGCATGGAGTCAAGATCTTTATCTTCAGTAGCTTCTTTTAATTTTAAGAGAGCTTCCGTTTTTATTGCAGTTCGCTTTTCCCAGGTCTTTTGTTTTATTTCTGGCGGTCTGCCATCAAAGACGAAAACCAATTTCAAATCTTGTTCCATCAAAGCGGTAGTCCTGCTGAATAAGCCAATAAGGTGTGAAGTGACGCGCCCCTTGCTGTCTGTCAATACAGATCCGTCGGGGGATCTGATGGTGGTAAGAAACTGGTAGAGCATATTCATGGCATCGACTGCCAATACTTTACCTCTCAAATCGGCAATAGAAATCTCTTTCTTTACTACCAATTCTTTAAACTGCAGACCCATCGCTTCCCTCGTTTTTTAGATGCCCCATCATTTTCTTGTAATTGGAACTATATCTGTTAGCCCACTGCAGTGCTTCGTATACCACCAAGGCAAGAGCTGATCCTACTGCCGGCACGAAAACCATAACGGTGATTGATATTGCAGCCATGGGCAAATCTTTCTTCATCTCGTTCTCATAAGCTTGGAACAGAATATTGATACGTTCCCGCTCGTGCTTGAATAATCCAGCAAATAAGATAACCAAATCTTTTTCCTTGCCAAAAGAAAAGATAAGCCGTTTTTTCTGTAAAAAGGAAACTGCTTTTGAAATAACGGAAATATTCTTCAGAAGATCTTTGGTGGAAAGGATCCAGCGGCAAGCCTTCATTTGCGCTTTTCTTTCCTTGAATATATCATGTAAGATCTTTTCCATATATTTGGCTCGTTTCAATAATTCTTTGAATTTGGGATTTTTATGGCCTTCTTTTTCAATTAACAGGACGTAGCCCAGAATTTTATGAAGATCTTTCATGATATTCTGAAGCAGCGCATTGGAAGCCATCGTTTCATTGAGAAACCGATCCAAATCTTCCGGCCTATGCTTCTTCATGTAATCCTGAAAATGTTCCACTCGCTGGTAATCTAATGCACTTAATTCTACAAAACTTTCCCCGGCCTTCTTTTCCGTCCTCTTCAGTTCGTTTTGCGCTAGTTGATAATCCATTTCACTCCCTTCTTTCTATAATAGCGGTAGTAAGTAATTAATATAAGTTCCGCTATTATATTAGAAGGAACAAACAAATTTTCTTTAATTACTTTGTTCCTTCGTTATAATTTTGCCACTAAGGCATTTTGAAAAGCATCAGTCGCCAGCATCTCCTGCGCTTTTTTAGTAAGTTCGTTGGTGTAGAGGAATAATAGGGGCAATTTTTTTATCTGCGCTTCCATGTAGGCAGCAGACACATCGCCCTCATCGCATTTGGCTTTCTTTTTAGCTTTGCAGAAATAGGTTACTGTTCCTACTGCGGAAGGGACTTTGATGACCAGATTCACTTCAGTATTCTTGCGGATAATCTCGCGTTCTTGGATAAGAATTTCTTTGTTAGCCAGGAAAGTCTCAGCAGAAGGGAAGAAAGTATCTGTTGCTGCATCGTGAAGTCTTGTTTTTTTTGCTGCTCTTTTTATTTTTGGAGATTTTGGTTGTGGTCGTGATAAAATTTCTTCTATTTTTTCCTGGAGCTCATCTTCGGTAGTTTCTTCCGATCGTATTACTTCAGAATTTTTTTCTAGCTCTTCTTCTTCCAAATTTAAAGCAGATACAGGAGATGCAGGTACATTTTCTAACTTTGTCTGTGATTCTGATACTTGTTGAGGAGTTGTTGCCTGAGAAAAAACTTGCTCATCTTGAGAATCTTCCGGTGTTTGAAAGGGAGCGGTCTGTTCCCTTACCATAAGCATCTGTCTGATGCTCGCAGAAGCTTCCTCATCCGAAAGGAGATGCCATCTCCAAAAGAGTTCCCTGTTTCCGCCTACGGTCACTTGCAAAGGAACGGCAAAATCTTTCAAGGAACGCAGTGCAACTTTGGAAAGTAAATCTAAAGAATTCTCCCGTAAGATTTTCTGTTGGCGCAATACTTCCAGCACTTGATAATCCTTGGGGTTAAGATTCCCGGCAGCAAAGTGATATAACTGTTCCTCTTGTCCAGGTAGATAATATAATGGCGAGCCGCCACCTATTTTCAAATTGGAAATCTTGACTTTGCCTTGAGCAGTCAGATCAGAGAGGTACGCTGAAGCCAGTAGTATTTCAGTATTGATATGTTTAGCTACTTTCGAGGGGATGGTGGGCCCTACTACCTTCAAAAAATAGAGAATTTTCTCCTGATCGCGCATAAAAGCTAGGAAGAAATGCCTTTTATATAGTTTTCTTTACTGAGGAAGCGTTATGACTAAATCCTATTTACGGCCTAGTCCAACTAACTTGATAATACGTAACGTCATTCTCATCATCGACAATAGCTAATAGAAGGCGTTTTTTAGTACTATGGGCCACCCTGTTCTTTGCACTAAATTCGTGCCAGGTAAAGACACTAGCTTCATGTACTGGAAAGACGATCCATTTAGCGTGATCTTCTCCTGGTTTTACTCCACGATCATAGACACGGAAATCTGCTCCAAACTTAAGTGCTGTTTTGATGATATACCCGCGGTTCCTCATGTCTCTAAACACAACGTAGCGAATCCAGAAATTAGGTTCAACCTTACGGGCTTTCTTGACATATAATTCAAAAGACAAGACTTTGCCGGATTCACTTTTTATTACCAGTCGTTCCCGCTCCATCAAATATAGTGCTTCGAGAAGCGACAATTCAACTTTCCCATTTTCATTTAAAGTTCCAAAGCGGGATTGATTATAGAAATCTCGGGCATCATCAGAAGATTCAGTAATGACCCTTTCTCCAGCAAGAATACCTAATACTGGATTCTTTGGTTTCTTCAGTTCTACTTTCTTGTCGTCCGAAGTTTCAGGCTCTGCTGCTTCGACGGCTTTTTTCTTAGCCATAAATAGAGAAATAGCGATGTTTGTTTTTAAAGGTTTCTTAATTCTCAGCTCATTAGAAAAAGTCGCCGCCATGGCCAAGATGTAACCTGAGAACTGACATTCGTAAGACCAGTTGGTAGGTGCCGCCTCCCAAAAGATAGTACAAAGCGGCACGAAGGTTACGGCCAAGGCGACTTTTTCGAGATTTTCTACAGAGCCGATTCACCCATTAAGTTTAAAAAGAATTTACTCTGAATTAATGCCATGGCCACCAGAAGACCTATTGTAACCGTACTCGGACACGTTGATCACGGTAAGTCCAGCATCTTAGATCGGATTAGAGGGACTGCTGTTGTCGCCAGAGAAGCTGGCGGGATCACTCAAGCCATCGGTTGCAGTATCGTACCTATCAAAACCATCCAAACCATCTGCGGGCCCCTGCTCAACGCAATTAAGTCAGGACTGACCATCCCGGGATTGTTATTCATAGATTCCCCAGGACACGCAGCCTTTACCTCGCTGAGAAAACGTGGGGGAAGTTTAGCAGATATCGCCATTCTCGTCGTCGACATCAATGAAGGATTCAAGCCGCAGACAGCTGAGTCTATAGAAATCTTAAAAGCAAACAAAGTACCTTTTATCATCGCCGCCAACAAGATAGATCTTCTGCATGGTTGGAAGTATGATCAGAAAAAATTTCTCTTAGATAACATCAACTCGTTCGATTACAATATTCAAGGAAATTTTGAAAAAAAGATGTACGAGATTGTCGCCCAAGTGGCGGAACATGGCCTGCAGGCAGAAAGATTTGATCGCGTCAGTGATTTCACCAAGCAGATCGCCATTGTTCCCGTTTCCGCTCAAACTGGACAAGGGATTCCTGAACTCTTGATGGTCCTTACTGGTTTGGCGCAGAAGTATTTGGAAAAGAAATTGGAAGTGGAAGAGAAAGGATACTGTGAAGGGACTATCCTTGAAGTCAAAGAAGAAAAAGGATTAGGTATGACTGTCGACTGTATCATTTACAATGGAAAATTACGTGTCAATGATACTCTGATAATCGGAAATGTGGAACAAGCAATCGTCACTAAAATCCGCGCTCTCTTAGAACCTGCTGAATTAACCGAGATGCGTGAAAAGAAAAGTAAATTTCAAAATGTGAAAGAAGTTCTGGCCGCTACCGGAGTTAAGATATCAGCGCCAGGGCTGGAAAATGCCATAGCTGGTATGCCTTTACGCAGCTCTTCAGGAAAAGCAGAAGAAGTCGAACGGCTGAAACTGGAAGTGCAGCAGCAAGTCGGTGAAGTTCTCTCTTTTATCGAGCAAGAACATGGAGTGATGATCAAAGCAGATACCATCGGCGGCCTGGAAGCTTTACGACACTTACTCGAAGAGAAAAACATCCCCATCGCTTCCGCCTCTTTAGGCGACATCAGCAAAAAAGATCTTTCTAAATTGGAGACTTTAAAAGAGAAGGATGAATTTACTGGCGTTTTGTTAGGATTCAATGTCAAAATGACGCCTGACATCGCAGAGCACGCAAAAGTAAAAGGATTGACCCTTATTCTCAATGAAGTCATCTATAAAACTATTGAAGATTACGAAAAATATGTTGATACTTTAAAGAAAGAAATTGAGAAACGGGAACTCGCTAATTTAGTGCGGCCTTGCAAATTCTTGCTGATGAAAGGCTACGTCTTCCGACAAAGCAACCCTGCTATCATCGGTGTGGATATAGAAGTAGGTAAAATCAGAACCAGTGATCCGATTATGCGAGGAGATGGAATGCGTATTTCCACCGTCAAGAGTCTGGGTGAAGCGCAGGAATCATTGACGGTAGCTGAGCAAGGAAAACAACTGGCCATGGCCATGGATGGAGTGACTATCGGCAGACAAGTCAAAGAAGGAGATTATCTGTATACTGATATTCCTGAAGAGCATTTTAAAAAATTAAAAGAACTGAAGAAACATTTATCCAAAAGAGAATTGGAAGTGTTGAAAGAGATCGCTGAGATCAAACGGAAGGAAAATCCAGTTTGGGGGGTGGGATAAATGCAGACTCTCACCATCCTCAACACCCGGGACATCAAGAAAATCCGCCAGCTCTTCGAAGAGACCTATGGTACATTCTTCATCGGCGATTATGCTTACCTGCAGAACAAAGACGGCCGTCTTTCTCTGATCAACAAAGACATGGCTAAGATTGATCTGAAGAAATTACGTGTAGATAAATTCGGGTTATACGTGGCGGAAATCAAAGGCAATTCTGTCCGTCTAAGTAAAGAAGGCGCGCAATTATTGGCCAAAGAAGCAAGAGATAAATTGAAGAATATTGTAGAGCTAGACAGCCGTGAGATCAAAGCATATTTTCATGGCATTGACCTGAGGAAAGACTTAGGTTCTGAAGCAAAATTTGTGCTGATAGAATATAAAGGAGATATTGTCGGCTGTTCTAAATATAAAGAAGGAATCATCCTGAATTACTTGCCAAAGATCCATAGGGGAGAAGTAATTGTTTGAATAATTTGAATAATTTCCCCTCGACAAAATCTCAAAATAAATAAGTTTAAATATAAGTTTTTTATTCTAACAGATTCAAAAAAGTGATCAATGAATTAATTTTTCGTGGCACTCCTCGGGAAATAGGTGT
>Ga0209542_10015755_pt1 | contig 12636 bp, 13 predicted proteins | sample RifCSPhighO2_01_FD_184028 | JGI IMG/M metagenome (GOLD analysis project Ga0209542, IMG submission 184028) | Soil microbial communities from Rifle, Colorado - Rifle CSP2_plank highO2_0.1 (SPAdes) (version 2) | ecosystem: Environmental > Terrestrial > Deep subsurface > Rock core/Sediment ...
GAGAGCTGGTATATGAAATCTATCACACGATACATGTCTACAATACCACCAGAATCCACACCGTATTAAAAATGTCGCCTAGAGAATTTGCTAAAAAAATCGCTTCAAGTTAAAATGAAATTAATTAGTTGATTTTCTGTCTTAAAAAAGGGGTACCTTGCAAAGGAAAGTGCAAAGTAGAATAATTTACCCCTAATCATTCCAGGTTAGGATTTTCCATTCGTTTCTTCTAAACCAATGATGAGTGTAAGAAACTATCGCCATGCCGGCATTATCTATCGGGTTGAAATAACTTAAGTTATTGTACTCTGAAGCAGTTAATTTATTGCCGTAGAGCATATAGGAGACCACCATTTTTAGAAAAATTCCGTGCGTCACCATAATAATCCTTTTTTCGCTTCTTCTCGCGATATATTTTAATAATTTCTTGGCTCTTTTTTTTAGGTCAATAAAATTTTCTTCGTCTGAATATCGAAAGTTGTCGCTATGAAAGCTTTTGTCAATCCGGTCGATGATCTGCCGCACATCTCTTTCTTCGCCTTCGCGGCCCACGATCTGGCTCGGGTTTCTTTTCTCTACCAAAAGTTTAGAATACTTCACTTTCATACCAAGGACACTCGCAATAATTTCAGCTGTCTCTTTGGTGCGCTGATACGGGCTTGAAATTATGACTTGCGGGCGCCCTTTTTCTTTCGGAAATCTTGCCGCGGTGGAGAGCGCTTGTTCTCGCCCTTTGGCGCTCAAATGGCCTTCGGACCCCTGCTTTATATTTTTGGCATTATCCTCCGTTTCTCCATGCCGCACGAAATAAATTATTTTTTTTGCCATATTTGTATTTTAACATATATTATGCTAAGGTATATTTATGGTAGTCCGAATGAGGAGTACAAAATCGCATACGAAAAATCGGCGCTCGCACCATGCGATCGCGAGTACGAGTTTTACGAAATGCGAAAATTGCAAAGCTCTAAAGAGACGTCACACCGTGTGCGCTGCTTGCGGTTTTTATCGAGGTAAAAAAGTTCTAGATTTAGTTAAAAAAACAGAAAAGAGGCAAAAGAAAGAAAAAGCCCGAAAGGCAGAAAATAAATAAATTCATCTCGTCATTAATTTATGGCAAATCGGCACCTTTCCAGATCAATAGTGCTCCAGACGCTTTTCGAGTGGGATTTTTCACCTCTGGGCGAAAACAAAGGTAAAAAGAGCGGCGATCCAGAGAAGATAAAACAAGCTTTAATTAGAAATCTAAAAGAATTTGCTCCAGGCCTGGAAGATGATGCTTTTGTCTCAAATCTTCTAGATCAAATCCTAAAGAAACAAGCGATGATAGATGAAATCATCGAAGCGACGGCGCCGGATTGGCCGATCGATAAAATATCCATCGTAGATAGGAACATTCTGCGAATCGGATTGACGGAGCTTCTCTTTGGCGATCGAAAAGAAGTCCCGCCGAAAGTCGCTATCAATGAGGCCATCGAACTAGCCAAGACTTTTGGCGGAGAAAATTCCGGCAAATTTGTAAATGGCGTCTTGGGAGCGGTGTATAAAGAGATCGGCGAGCCCGGGAAAGAACATCAGAAGGAACATCCGATAATTTCGAACAGAAAGAAAGATTCCAATAGCTCCAAAGAACCAGTCGACATTGCCAAATTACCGGTAGAGAAAAAAGGCGCAGCGCTCGTCTATGCCCAAAAAAATAATAAAGAGAATGGCAAAATTATGTTTGCGCTGGTGCATGATGTTTTTGGATATTGGACTATTTCTAAGGGTGGTATTGAGGAGGAGGAAAGCGAGGAAAATGCGACTGTCCGAGAAATTAAAAAAGAAATTGGTCTAGATATCAAAATAGAAGCAAAACTTGGGGAGAATGAATATGTGGCAGCACATCCTTCAAAGGGGAAAAGTTTGAAGAAAGTAGTTTACTTTCTGGCGCATAGCGAGTATAAAGAGCTGGAATTGGAAGAGTCTGGCGGACTCGACGGGGCTAGATGGTTCGAGATGGCGAAAGTGCCGGAGCTACGTATTTATAATGACATTATCCCATTAATTGCGAAGGCGGTTGAGATATTAAGTAAGAAATAAAAATATGATTAATTTTTCAGATTTCGAGAAAAAAACCAAAGTAATTTTTAAAAACAAGAAGCTCCTGGAGCAGGCTTTTATCCATCGTTCCTATATCAATGAAAATCCCGGGACCAAACTGTCGCACAATGAGCGGCTGGAATTTTTAGGCGACGCGGTTTTAGAGCTCATCGTGACCGATTTTCTTTATAAAAAATATCCTAATTATACCGAGGGAGAATTGACCGCTTTACGCTCTGCCCTCGTGAATGCCGTTATTATTTCGGAAATTGCATCAGGCATAGGTATGAATGATTATCTGCTTTTGTCTAAAGGCGAACATAAAGATAACGGCAAAGCGCGGCAGTATATTTTGGCCAATACCTATGAGGCGTATATCGGCGCTATATATTTGGATCAGGGGATAGAAACGGTAGACAAATTTGTATGTAAAACTCTTTTGCCGAACACGGAAGAAATTGTGAGAAAGAAGCTTTGGCGCGATGCGAAATCTCTGGTGCAGGAGAAAGCGCAAGATTTTGTGAATTTTACGCCGGCGTACAAAGTACTGCGAGAGTCTGGACCAGACCATGATAAAAATTTCACAGTGGGTATTTATTTTGGGCCGAATCTGATAGCCGAAGGCAAGGGCCAATCCAAGCAAGAAGCCGAGCAATCCGCCGCGCTTGCCGCCCTCAAGGTGAAGAATTGGTTGGATTAATCGTAATAATTCGTACGCTAAATCAATAGCCTTGATTTAAGAGGTGTTTATCGATATAATAGCCTTATTACTAATAATTATAAGTCGCCTCTGCTTTTAAATTTTAAAAAGCTACGGCGTGCAAAAATATATGGCAGAATTAAAAGCTTTGTGTATGAAGGATAGGGATGCGAATAACAAGCCGACGATGCAAGTGATGACCAATGTGAAGATTGAGGAGAAAAACGGCAGATATTCTGCCAAAGGTCAATGTGGCAAGTGCGGGAGCAATATGTTCAAGTTTATGTCTAAAGCCGATGCCGAGGCGGTAAAGTAATTATTCATTAAAGAAAAAAGTGGGACACGGATCATCTGCAAAATTTTTGGTGTGGCCTGTTATAATCTACGGGCTGGTCGTTGTTTTTTTAGCGTTTGATTCCAATCATTCGACCGCATTCCTAAATAACTTGGGAATTTGGATATTTTTGTTTTTATACTGGATTTCGAAAGCTGCCAGTTCGCATTAAATATATAATTCAAACCACTTGATTTCCTTATCGCGTTTAAACCACGCCGTTTGTCGCTTGGCGTATTGCAAAGTTTCTTTTATTACTTTCTCCGGCGTGGGATAGTCATATTCAAAACCCAACTCTTTCAGTCTTTGATCTGACACGCCGGATTTTTTTAATTTTTTAATTTCTTTCAGCAATCCGTTCTTGAACATTTTTTTCACTCTTTGCCCCACTTTCTTTTTTAATTTTTCCGGCGGCAAGTATAAACCAATTTTCATGAATTTATAGGGCAGAGTTTTCACTTTAATTTTCGGAACTTTGCCTAAAGTTTTAGCGATTTCAATTGCCCTGATTAGTCTGTGTTTATTTTTGGGATCAATATTTTTTGCGCGCTCTGGATCAAGTTTTTGAAGTTTTAGCATTAGTGCGCGGTCGCTAGCAAATGCTAATTTTTTACGAAGCGGATAGTTCGGCGGGACTTCGGGGAAGACAATGCCCTTAGTGATGGCATCAATATAAAACCCCGTGCCGCCGCAGATGATCGGAGTTTTGCCGCGACTTATAATCTCAGCTATAGCGGAGATTGCCAATTGCTGGAATTCGGCCACGGAAAATTTATGTTTTGGATTGGCGACATCGAGCAGATGATGAGGGATACCTTTCATTTCTCTTTTGCTTATCTTACCGGTACCAATATCAAGCCCTTTGTAAATTTGCCGCGAATCGGCTGAAATTACCTCCCCATTTACTTTTTTAGCAATTTTAATCGCCAAAGCGCTTTTGCCCGTAGCAGTTTGACCTAGAATGATGATAACTTTTTGGATGTCAAAGTGTCTCTTTGACATTTAATTTCCTTTGATTATTTTAATATCCGCGCCGATAGAGTTTAGGCGCTCGGCGATCTCTTCATAGCCGCGATTGATCATATAGACATTTCGGAGGATTGATGTGCCACTCGCGCCCAGCATGGAAATCAGAATCACCATCGATGGACGCAAGGCCGGCGGGCAGACTATCTGCGCGCCTTTGAGCGATGTTCCGCCGTTCACATATAAGCGGTGGGGGTCGGCTAGAGTAATATCTGCGCCTAGGCGATTTAATTCGGTTAAATATATGGCTCGATTTTCATAGACCCAGTCGTGAATCATTGTTTGTCCTTTGGTCCGGATGGCAATCGGTACAAAAAACGGCAGATTATCTATATTTATTCCTGGATAGGGGTTGGAATGCAATTTGTCGCGCAGGGCCTTCAATTTGCTTGGAAAAATTTCGATATCAACGAGCTTGGTCCGGCCATTCATAGAATAGTATATTTTTGACAGTTTGTATTTTAGATTCATTCTTTTTAATTTTTCCAATTCAAGAGACAAAAAATCAATCGGAGAGCGGGTGATGGTCAGCCGGGAATCGGTGACGATAGCCGCGGAAATAAACATCATGGATTCTATCGGATCTTCGCTATTCCAGTACTCAACATCTTTATTTATTTCTTTGACGCCGTGAATGGTCAAATTAGCAGTGCCGATGCCGTCTATCTTGACGCCGAGCGCTTCCAAAAAAAAGCAGACTTCCTGCACCATATAATTCGCGCTGGCAAAACTTACCTTGGTGGCGCCGGAAATAAGGGCAGAGGCGGTTAAAACATTTTCGGTAGCCGTATCGCCGGATTCATACATCACTATTTCTGCCGCTTTCAGTTTTCTCGCGCTAATTTCGTAATTTTTTGTTGTAGTTTTTATTTTTACCCCGAGTTTCTCCAACGCAAATATGTGCGCGGCAATGGTGCGCTTGCCTAGGTTGCATCCATGGGCGTGAGGTATGGAAAACAATGATAATTTATGGATCAACGGGCCAACCAGCATAATGACTGAGCGTGTTTTTATGGCAGATTCTACATTAATATTATCCAATAAAAATTTGGCGGGCGGGGTAATTGTCAAAGTGTTTTGGTTCAACCATTTAACGGACACTCCAATGCTTTCCAAAATTTCAATCACCCGGTAAACTTCTTCGATCTGGGCGATGCCGTGCAGGGTGGTGGTGCCGCTGTTTATTAAGGAAGCGCACAAGAGTCCGACCGAGCCGTTTTTAGAGAAGTTTGTTTTAATAGTTCCACTTAATTTTTTTCCTCCCTTTACCTCAAAATCAATTGAGTCATTTATGGAAACTATTTTATGATCCAACACATTGCTTATTTTTAACAAGAGCTCGGTGGTAAGATTCTGTTCGCCTTTCTCCATCCGGGGGATGGAACTCTGCGAAGTATTCAGCGCCTTAGCAAATTCTTCCTGTGTCATTCCGCGCCGTTCGCGCAGTTCTTTGATAAAATAACCTATCTTTTCCTGTTCGGTTTCTTTTGCCTCTTTTTTCACTTGATTCATGCGATATAGTATATCTCATATATGAGATAATGCAAGTTCACACCAGAAAGCGGATGTGGATAACTCAGGCGCCTCGCTATTGACTTTTATTCTGAAATATGTTAGGAAAGATACGGACAAAACTAGCTTAATTCACCCCTGCTTTTTTAAAACCTAAGGTCAAGGCAATACGTAAACCTTGAGTTAGGCAAGTTTAAAGCAAACGGAAAGTTCACAATGAAGAAAATAATCCTAATGGCCCTGCTCGTGGCAGGGATAACCGCAATCACCGTCCACGCCCAAAACGAGGTCACTGAGTGGGTTCAAGATGGAACAACGCCGACTGCCGTGGCAAAATCAGCTCCAAAGGGCACGCCGCCTGCTGGGTTGGCTACTGCGATCCAGGTGTATCCGTTTTGGATCAGTCTGCCCGATGCAAATCGGGCGACGAATTCTTTTCCGGTGGCACGGGATTCGCTCATGGCGGCCCTCAAGATGGGCGGAGTGTTCGACAATCGAGGGCGCGAAAGCTCTCCAACCGGGCTGGACATCCGGAATCGTTTTGATTCCGGAGACGTTACCACGTCAACGAATCGAAATCTCTGGAGATTTCAGTTTGCCCCGACAAATGCTTTTGTGGGCGAGTGGGGAAACCGCGGCTACTGTGCAGTCCTCATCGTCGGTGTCGGCGGTAAGATAAACATCGAACGGCTGTCATGGAAAGTTTTCGGTGGTGTTTTGAGCGGTGAACGAAGTCTTAGTGGTTTCGGTTACAGCATCACGCGGATTGGGGTCAACACCGGGCCAGACGGAAAACTCTGGACTGCGGATGACATCTTTGTGTCGGTCGGGGATGGAACCGCACTGGTGGACGCGATTGCGTACATCGGCGCAAGTTTATCCTCGCCGAACGTGAATGACTCGCTTGATCAACAGAAGATCGAGGGGTACTTCACGAACGGTCTTCCCGTTATGGTGGAATTTCAATTCGACACCGGCGCACCGAATCCTGCGGTGTTCAGAACATCAACCACTGTCTATGCTATGGGGCAGGTGTCTCAGTCGGCATACGGGTGGGTGCCGATCAAAACACCTTACGGCCTTCTCTATTCGTTGGTAGCCCCCCAAGGGTCGCGATATGAGATCGGCCGGATGTTCGGTCAGGCGAGGCAGACAGGATACGCCTCGGTCTCAGCGTCCGCTCCGCCAGGGTTCTCCCTCGCGGAGTCGTTCCTTCAGGGGACGAATTACGGAGTCTTTTTCAGAATCCATCGGGTTCAGTGATATTCACTACCCGCAATCACGATCACTGCAGATTCCGAAAGGGGTTTGCAGTTGATTTTTTTACAGCGATTTATTTTATTTGATGATATTTGTGAATTAAAGTCAACCCCTTGACAAATTTCTATTACTTGTTAAGATATGAGGGTTGATGAGTTATTAAAAATTATTAGTATTAATAGTATAAATATAATAATATGAATCAGAAATTAATGAGGTATATAGGGCTATTTTCGGTTATTTTAGCTATTTCAGCTTTTGTAATTGCTGGAGCTGAAAGGGCTGAAATTGCTAGTGCAAGTGAGGACAGTCAAACAGGTGTGAACACTAATTCTGTGTCGGAAGATCAACAGGATTCGATTTCTCCTACTAACCATGTATCTGAAGGTACACAAGACAGTAGAACAGGCATCAACACCAATCCTGTTAGTGAAGATACTCAAGATGGTAATAAGGGGATAAATACTAATCCTGTAACAGAGGATACACAAGACGCTAATCCAGGAGGATCAACAACTCCTTCTGGCGGAAATAATCCGGGCGAAAGTTCGGGTGGAAGGGGTGGTAGCAGGAACACTACTTCCGGAACAGCAGTTCAAACTATTTCTGAAATTAAAGTTTCGCTGGCTGGCTTTAATATTCCTACGACCCGGCTCGCTCGCGGCAGCACTTACACTATTTCTTGGAGAGCGTCAATTCAGAATGTGAACACTAGTCTTAGTTTAGTTTCTACTTCTGGCGCGATTATTCCAATTGGCACGAGCGCCAATGGAAGTGCAAGCGGTATAAACGCATTAAATTGGACTGTTCCAACATCCGCGATACTCGGTAATTATACTTTACGCTTTATTGACTCTGGCAATCGAATAACAAACGCGCCAAGTCTCTACACAATTGTATCTAGATCTTCAGGCATAGGTGCGGAAGGTCTAGGAACTGGCGATGGCAATATTTCTCTTGGCTCTGGAGCCGGTACTGGGGCGGCGACCGAAACGACGGATATTCTGCCTGATCTATCAGAAAATTCTGAGAATCTGGGTTCTGATCAAGGAGCCTCAGTCATTAGCGCCTTCGGAGGTTTCTGGAACAAATATTTCTTGTGGTTTTTCATTCTCTTTTTGATTATTGCGGTTGTGCTGTTGGTTCAAGGACGTAGAAATCGAAAAATTTAGTAGTCTATTTATTACAAAAAACAGTCCCTTGAACGGGGCTGTTTTTTGTTCGTGCTTCTGTCTGGTGCAGTAATTCTAGCATTTGCGCGAACTTTTTTCAAAGTAGATGAGTAGCGTTTCCCTGCACTTTCCATTTTGGAAAGCTCTGTGCTTCGCACAGAGCTTCTGCTGAAGCAGAAGTGCGGGAAAACGCTCTGCGCTCCGCCACAATGTTTTGGGGCAAAGGAGGCGGAGTGCAGAAATGCGGAACGCGAGCGAAATTTTGCGAAATGCTGGGGGTGAGAATGTGCGGGGCACATTCGCAAGGACGGAGGCTGACGAGCCGAGTCGGGGTCGCAGAATTTTTCAGCAGAAAAATATCTGTGACGGGGGAAAGTATTTCGCAAAATTCGCTTCGCGTGCTTCCTGATTTTTTGGCGGGGAGAAATAATACGGACTCGGTTTTGGGAAAAGGATTTCTAGTTTCTCATCTTGTGTTGGGTAAGACTTGTATGTGTATTTCTCTAAAAACATGATAAAATAGCTTTATGCAATGGTTTTTCATAGCTCTCGGCGCACCGTTTCTCTGGGCAATAGTCAACATCGCCGATAATTATTTAGTAACTAGATTCTCTAACAAAGAAAGAGAACGCAGTTCCGGCGGGTTAGTTCTTTTTTCCAGCTTGATCGGTTTGATTATTTCCTTTTTTATTTGGATTTTTGTTCCGAATGTTTTTGATATTCCGATTTTAGACAAATTGCTTTTGTTAGTGGCAGGAGTTTTGACTGTCATCTGGATTATTCTGTATCTTTTTTCCTTGGAAATAGAAGAAACTTCCGCCGTTGTGCCTTGGTTTCTTTCAGTGCCGGTGTTTGGATATATTTTAGGTTATTTTTTCCTGGGAGAAACACTGACCTTGAGTCAAATGGTGGGTTCGGCGATAATCTTTCTCGGACTCATTTTAATTTCTTTTAATTTTGAACCCAGCAAAAAAGGTGTACAAGGAAAACATGTTTACTATATGATTTTCGCCTGTATCTCCATCGCCATTTCCGGAGTCATATTTAAATATGTTACCGGGGGAAACAGTTTTTGGATTTCGTCTTTTTGGGAGTACCTCGGTTTGGGATTATCCGGCTTGCTCATATTTTTGTTAATACCGCATTTTCGCGAAGCGTTCCTGCATATGAACCGTACGGGCGGACACACGATTTTCACCGTCAATGTGGTCAGTGAATTTATGTCAGTTACTGGCAACCTTTTGACCAATTTTGCCTTGCTTTTGGCTCCGGTCGCAATGGTCTTTTTGGTTAGTAGTTTTCAACCGGCAATCGTTTTACTTTTGGCGGTTCTCGGCACAAAATTTTTCCCGCATATTGTAAAAGAAAATTTAACAAAGCAAATTTTAATTCCAAAAACTATTGCAATATTTATTATGATTATTGGAAGCGTGGTGTTGTTTTTGTAAAAAATGTCAAATATAAGGTAAAATTCAATCTTCCCAAATTTAACAATCATGGTATACTAGATTTATGCTTGAAGGAGCAGAAAATCAGCAAAAAACTATACAATTTGGTGAACATATAACAATTGATGGCTATGGAGGCGATCCTGGGCTTTTAAATAACAAAGAAAAAGTTTCTTTTGTGTTATCTGATTTGCCTAAAAAACTCGGCATGAAAACACTTTCTGTACCAATGGTTGTTTCAGCTCCCGATAATGGAATAAAAGATCCCGGAGGTTGGAGTGGAGTTGTGATAATCGCTGAAAGCCATATATCAGTACACACTTTTCCTAAACGTCGCTTTGCGAGCGCTGATGTTTATTCTTGCAGAAATGGGCTAGACGTGAAAAAAATTGTCGCTTATTTTACCAAAACTTTTAAATTATTCGATGTTGAAACTCATTTTATCAGACGCGGGACAAGATATCCGGCGGAGAATTTGTTGTAATTTATTGTGTATGATTCCAGAATTTCCAAAATTTAAGAATTTAGAACTTTCCGACGAAGAAGATGTGGGGATATTTACTAAAAAATTCCCTCCATATGCGGATGAGCTTAATAATAAATTTTTTTAAATGGGATTTCCGATGAAAAGAAACTTTTCTTGTTGAAAAATTCTTCTTTGTTGCTTGCCTCTTTTGATTGCAAGGCATATAAAGAAAGCTCCCCATTCTGTAATCCGTAGAAAAGCACAAAATCATCATCGTTTACTGGCACATCTGATAATATTGGTGCACTTAAATTTGGACGAATAGTGTAACCAAAACGCAACCTAAAATCCAAGTAGTCAATAGAATTGATTACTCCAAAAGCATTTCTTGATCTAGTAACTACAGTTTTAGAATTACCTTCTTTGCAAATTAATTTTAATCTAAGGAAATCAATAATAGACCCCAGACTTCCATATGACACATGAGAAACAGTTATTCTATCGGTGGCTTTAAATGCTAGAGAAACTAGGTTATCTTTAAATGCCATTATCCCGCTTCCTACTATCTTCCCGTTTTGATAAAAAAACAACGCCTTTATATTATATCCTTTTTGGGTCTCTTCTTGATACCATTTTTCAGTTGCCCAAATATTATGATTAAGTTCGTTCATTTTTTCTTTATAATACGGCAACCACTCGAGAAATTTTTTTTCAGTTAATTCTTCATATTTCCATTCAATATTGTTTTTCTTTAATATTTCTTCGCTTTTATGTAAAAAAGATTTTAATCTTTTACCCTTTATATTATTATATAAATCGGTTTCATTAGAAATTGGAAGATCATATAAAATTTTCTCTGGCCGTTCAATATTGAATTGTTTTAGTGAAACAATTTTTGTCATAAAAATTTTATAGCAATCTATAAATTATATACTAAGTGTTGCGAAATAAAAAGAGAAAGGGCCGAAAAAGTTGCGTCAGCCCCTTCTCCAACCCTTCGATAGCTTACTTGCAGCTCATACAGCAAGAAGCGGTGCTACGAACCACCGGCTTGATCCGAGCAATGGATACTTTCTTCATTTGTTATCACCTCCTTTCTACGTTTAGTTTACATTTTACATACCAATAAGCAAGAAGGATCTGGCGCAAACGCATCACCAGTCACAGCATAGGCCAAAGCGCGGCAACCTCCGCAGACACTGGCTTGTGGACAGGTCCCACAAACCCCAACATACTTTTCCCGTTCTCTCATCCTTTGCAGAAACTCGGACCCAAACCAGACACGGAAAAAAGTATCATGCCTTGCGTCGCCTAACGGTATGGGAAGACGGCGACAGGGCAGGAACTGTCCGGATGCATCAATAGTCAGAGTATTATACCCAACCGGACAAAACCCACTGCTACCGACCGTGTGCCAAAGAGGGCGAGTGGAAAGCAAGCTGATCAATCGCCCTTTCTGTAGAAAAGCAATGTTTTCAATCACATCGCGATTCTCGGCTGGTGTTAGCATTTCCTCTTGTGCGCCAGGTCCAATTGTAACCAAGCAGGAAAAATTCACCCGCTTAACCCCTAGGTCTTCCACTGCTTCGATGAACTCCGGTATGACCTTTGCGTTACGCCGCATAATCACATAGTGGACGCTGACTTTCAGTCCGGCCGCAAGAAATTTCTCAATACCCGTAACCGCCTTGCGATAATTTCCTGCACCTCTGATTTCATCGTGAATCGTTTCTGTGCCGTCAATGCTTACTTGCATGCCCACATGATGTCGGACCAGACATTCGAGAAGTTTGGTTGTCGGGGGAATCGTGCCATTTGTCAAAACGTATGGGTTGATGAACACATCTTGACTTTTGGCATAGTCGATCAGTTCCGGCAAGCGATCGTAAAGAAACGTTTCGCCTCCCGTAAATGATATTTCCCCGTCCATTTCCATTTTCTTGAGAAAAGCGGCGAAGTTGTCAATCACCACGAGTTCCTGTTCAAAAGTAAGCGTAACTACTGGATTTTTCCAATCATAACAATGGCGACATCGTAAATTACAAGAATTCAAGACGTGCAATTGTAAAAGGAATTTGTCCCGATCCTTCCGCTCCGATGGATCGACCAGAAGCCCTTCGGTTCGCATGAAATCAAAAATATCCCCCTCGGGACAATTCTTTCCTTCGGCCAAAGTTGACAATAACGCTCGCCCACACTCATCAACTTCATACAACTCTCCCGTCCTCACATTCATTAGATGCCGACCCATGTCGATTACATCTCGAGACAATCTGTAACTCATATCTACCTCCTTTCTTGTTTTGTCGAATTCGCCCCGACGGTTGCGACTTGTCTCAAATGAGACGAGCTTTTTAGGTCCAGTTTTTAAGACCCAAAAAGCTTGCCCCATAAAGACAATCTTCTTATCAAAGAGCCATTTATATTTTTCAGTCTAACCCCCCCCCATGGCAAAAAGTCAAGATTTTTTTCAAAGCCATTCTTCCCAAATTTAACAATCGTGGTATACTACTGACTTTCACACATATCCTTAGCGTATTTACACCTTTTGCGGTACAATTACCGCATGAATACACATCATCATCCTAATCGCGCCCTTTCCCAGAAGGAATTGGAGGCGCGCAGATTACAAGCAG
>Ga0209542_10015756_pt1 | contig 12635 bp, 13 predicted proteins | sample RifCSPhighO2_01_FD_184028 | JGI IMG/M metagenome (GOLD analysis project Ga0209542, IMG submission 184028) | Soil microbial communities from Rifle, Colorado - Rifle CSP2_plank highO2_0.1 (SPAdes) (version 2) | ecosystem: Environmental > Terrestrial > Deep subsurface > Rock core/Sediment ...
AACCGACTCGACACCAGCAGGTCAGCCACTTAACCCGAGCAAAGACACGACGTTTGCATTGCACCGGCACTTTACCCCAAATCTTCCGGAGCTCGATAAGCTCTACCAAGAAGGAAAGATTACCTACAAAGAATCAAAAGAATTGCTTGCGGAGAATATAATCAAGGCGGTGGCACCCATGCGGGACCGCAAAGCGGCACTCGACCCTGTTGCGGTGCGCACCATACTGCGTGATGGGGCCGAGGTGGCGCGCGACCGTGCATCCAAAAAAATGAAGGAGGTTCGAGAAAAAATCGGAGTAACCCTATGAGTAGGATTTTAATTGGAGAATTGAAGAAGCACGTGGGCTCGGATGTATCTATTGCCGGGTGGGTATCGGTGCGGCGCGACCAGGGGAAGATGGTGTTCTTTGACTTCCGCGACCGCTCCGGCGGGGTGCAGGGGGTCGTGCTCCCCAAGAGCGGAGCCATAGAAATGGCAAAAGAAGTGCGCTCGGAGTATGTGGTTGCGGTTGAGGGAGTGGTAAATCAGCGGCCGGACAAAAATATAAACGCTGAAGTACAAAACGGCGACATCGAGCTTGAAGTTACGGCGATAACCATACTTTCGCACGCGGAGATCCCTTTTGAGCTTGGCGCGGAGGTGAACCTCGACACGCACCTCGACCATCAGCCCTACACTCTGCGAAGCGAGAAAGCGAAGCAGATTTTTAAAGTACAAGCGACAGTGATAGAGGCCTTCCGCGAGGCGCTGCGTGAGCGGGGCTTCACCGAGTTTCAGGCGCCGGCGATTGTCGGAGGCGACGCCGAGGGGGGAGCAGCTGCGTTTAAAGTTGATTATTACTATGACCAAAAAGCGTATCTCGCCACATCCCCCCAGCTCTACAAACAAATCATGACGGGGGCGTTTGAGCGGGTGTTTACGACGCCAAAAATATTCCGCGGTGAAAAGCACTCTACCACGAGGCACTTGAGTGAGCTGACCCAAATGGATTTTGAAATGGCGTTTATCAAAGACCACCACGATGTGATGGCAATGCTCGAGCACGTCATCAAACACATTGTCGCCAAGGTGATAGAAAAGCACGGCGATGCGCTTCAAAAAATGGGCATTGAGGCACCGCTTCTGCCGGAGAAGTTTCCCATTCTGAAGCTCCGGCAAGCACAGGAACTTTTGGGGGCCGCCAAAGCCCCGGACTTAGAGCCCGAGCAGGAGCGCAAGCTCTGGGAGTGGGCAAAGCAAGAGCACAGCTCTGACTTTGTGTTTGTAACGCACTTTCCGATAGACAAGCGGCCGTTCTACACATATGAGGACGAAGAAGACAGAGGGTACACCAAATATTTTGACCTCCTCTTCCGGGGCCTCGAGATAAACAGCGGCGGGCAGCGGATACACGACTACAACATGCTCGCGGAGCGCATCAAAGCAAAAGGGTTAGACCCGGCGAAATTCTCCTTCTACCTTGAGACCTTTAAAGTCGGCATGCCGCCGCACGGCGGGTGTTCAACAGGCCTCGAGCGCCTCACCATGAAGCTGTTTAATCTTGAGAATGTGCGTGAGGCAACGCTCTTCCCCCGCGACCTCAACCGCATCGACACCCTCCTCAAAACCGACAAAAAAGAATGACCTTGTTTTATGAGATCAATATTTACCGATAACTTCCCATTAATTGAAACGGAAAGTGAACTACAAAGCCTTATAAAAAAATATCCTTCCTATGACAGCTATTATGTTGCAAGCGGATCAATAAAAGAAAGGAGAGATCATTTTGATCTCTTATACAGTCAATACTATTCTTTTGCAGATAAAAATTTTTTGTCTGATGTAAAAAGACACTTTCACCAACGTACATGGGAGATGTACCTTAGTTGTGTGTTGCTTGATAATAAGATTCAAATCTCATCGGAAGATAGAGGGCCGGATATATTGGCTAAGTACGAAGACAGGAAGGTTTGGATAGAATGCGTAGCTTGTGAAAGAGGTGATGGCAAGGATCAAGTTCCCAGTATTGTCTACGGGCAGGCGCAAAATGTTCCTACGGATAATATGCTTCTCCGGATTGCTTCGGCCCTTAAGGAAAAGTACGAAAAATATAGAATATACTTGGCTAACGGAATTATAAAAGAAACAGATCCTTTTATAATTGCAATAAACGGAGGCGCATTTGGTTACCCCGATGGATATTTCTCCTCAATACTTAGAGCTGTTTACGCTGTTGGCCACCCTACAATATCAATGCCCGTTAGCGGCGGGCCAACAACTCACGGAGTAAGCAGGGTTCCTTTTATTGAAAAGAAAAATGGTAGTAAGGTTCCCATGACCTTTTTTCTGGAAAAAGAACATGAGGGTATTAGCGCTGTCATTTACGCTCGGAATTCTGTTTTAAATCTTCCAGATGTCTCTGGAAAAGATCTTTTAATAGTTTACAACGGTATCGCTAAAAATCCTTTACCAAGTGGAATTTTTAGTTCGTTTCGAGTTCATAAGATCGACCAAAGTGGTAATTTAAACCTCTGAAAAGCGTTGGTACAATAAAAGCATGACAAACCTTAATAAAAACTCGCTCGCGTGGTTCATTGTCACCCTTATCGTTGGGTGGTTTATGGTTGAAGGTGGTAATTTTGAGTTGTTCGTGGTCTTCATTTCCGCTGTGATAGTAGCGAAGCTGATTGAAATATTGTCGCGATAATAATGAAAAAGCGGGTGATTATAGTGCACGGATGGGACGGGGCTCCGGAGGAGGGATGGTTCCCGTGGCTGAAGCGAGAGTTAGAGAAAAAAGGTTTTGAGGTGCAGATTCCTGCGATGCCGGAAGCGGGGGAGCCGAAGATTGATGCGTGGGTTTCGCATCTCTCGAAAGCTGTTGGCGCGGCGGACGAAAATACTCACTTTGTTGGCCACAGTATCGGCTGCCAGACGATTTTGCGCTATTTGGAGGGCTTGTCTATCGGCACAAAGGTAGGTGGAGTGGTTTTTGCCGCCCCATGGTTTACGCTCCAAAATCTTTCTACTAGCGAAGAGCATGAGATCGCAAGGCCGTGGCTTGAAACCCCGATTGATTTTAAGAAAGTAAAACAGCACAGCGCAAAGTTCTTTGCGGTGTTTTCTGACAACGACGGGGTTGTACCCAAAGAAAACAAGGTCCTGTTTGAAAAACGGCTTGGAGCGGAGACGGCAGTAGAGAAAAAGAAAGGCCACTTTAGCGGTAGTGATGGGGTTAAAAAACTCCCAATTGTGCTCCAGAAACTGTTGAGTTTTTGAAAAGGTTATAAGGGCATATGAGCAAAAGCCCATTACTTAACGCGTTGTTAGCTGTTTTATATATACATGTAGTGGTTTTGATTATTTTTTATGGCGGTGAATATGCGAGCGAGTCGCCCGAAACCATTCTCATTCCGATAGCAATGCTCTCGCTGTTTGTGCTCTCGGCCTCGGTGATGGGGTACTTATTTGTTGTAGAACCGGTACAGCTGTATTTAGACGGTAAAAAGAAGGAGGGCATCACTTTCTTCCTCCAAACGGTCACCATTTTTGCCGGCGCAACTCTCCTTTTATTCGCAACACTCTTTTTCCTTATCCCCGCGCTATAATCGGTGGGTGATCAAGAAGGTCGGGCGCAAGTATATGGTAGTCTCAGAAAAGACCGGAAGATCCTTCGGCAGCTTCAATACCCTTGCCGAGGCGAAGAAGCGTCTGCGGCAAGTTGAGTTTTTTAAACACCGTAAGAAATAACCGTACCTCGTATGAATAAGCGGCCGAACAAAATAACTAAAAGAGAACTGCGCAAGAGTATTCATCTCACGCGCCCGCCGCGGCTTGAGGGCAGGGCAAAAAACGCGGGCTCAAAACCGATACGCAAGAAAAAAGGTTTAAGACGCACGAGCAAAGCGAAGAGAGTATAGTGGGTTGATGTTTGCAGACCGGGAGGATGCGGGCAAGCAACTTGCAGAAAAACTCGCGCGCTACAAGAGCGAGGATGCTGTCGTACTCGCGCTCCCGCGCGGGGGAGTAGCCGTGGGGTATGAGATTGCCCAAGCGCTGAAATTACCTTTTGATATTGTGGTTGTCCGCAAGATAGGGCCCCCGGGTAATCCTGAATATGCAGTATGTGCGGTTGATGAAAAGGGAACGCGTTTGTGCAATGAGGGCGAGGCACGAAAGGTTGATGAGAAGTGGCTCGCGGAAGAAACCGAGAGGCAGAGGCAAGAAGCCGTGCGCCGTATCAAAAAGTACCGCGGCAACCGCGCTCCGGCGGCACTTCAAGGTAAGACAGTTATCATCGTGGACGACGGCATCGCGACCGGCCTCACGATGCGGCTCGCGGTTGCCGCTATTAAAAAACAGCATCCTCAAAAAATAATCGTCGCGGTGCCGGTCGCACCGCTTGATGCCATGAGGGAATTACGAAAAGAGGCAGAGGTGGTGGTGCTTGAGCCGCCGGAAGAGTTTATGGGAGCCGTCGGCGCCCACTACAAGAACTTTCCACAAGTAGAGGACGAAGAGGTCATCCGCCTGTTGAACTCATAAAATATGTGTGAGTAAAGGGTGGGGACTTCGTGTGGATGAATGGGGGACAGACGCATATTAGGACTTTACAAAGAAGAGGAGTAATGTTGGTGCGTCGCAAGGTATCTCATCGTAGCGCCCTATATACGCGCTTAGGAACAAGAATTTGCCTCAAGCCCTAAGCGTGTTTTTACTTAGTACTAATTAAATAAATAACTCTATGCATGTGCAAACCTCACGTGTTTCTTTTTTCGTATCAGCGTTTTTGGTAGTAATGGTCGCCGTTGTGCTTCTCCCTCTTATCACTTTTGCCGCAGGTACATGGACGAATAAAGCCCCACTACCTAGCGCTAAGTATGGTCCGGTAGCGGGAGCTATTGGCGACAAACTGTATGTTGCGGGCGGGGTTGTTAGTGGTTGTACCAGTTTAGATACTTTAAAAATATACGATTCAACGACCGACAGCTGGAGCGACGGAGCTTCAATGCCCGGACCCCGCCATTCTGCCAGCGCTGCCGTCATTGATGGGAAGCTCTATGTTGCAGGCGGAAGCTCGAGTTCATGCAGCGATCCCGGTAACGCAAGCTTGTTCGAATATGATCCGGTCGGAGATAGCTGGTTAACTAAAGCGTCTATGCCCACGCCGCGGGTTGGAGCAGGTGCCGCGACCCTTGACGGAAAGCTCTATGTGTTAGGAGGAGCAAATGGCGGTGCCCCGATCAATACGTTCGAAATGTATGACCCGACCACCAATGCGTGGACTGCAAAAGCGTCCTTTCCTACCGGGATAAGCGGTCCTGTTTTGGGAGTTATCAACGGCAAACTCTACGCCGCAGGAGGATTAGTGGTCTGCTGCACGGCTTCGGCGGCACTGTGGGAGTATGATCCGACAACAAATACATGGACAAGCAAAGCGTCTCTGCCTGAAGGGCGCAACAGTGCGGCGGGCGGGGTCATCGACGGCACTCTCTATGTCGCAGGAGGAGGAGACCAGTTCAATACCGATTCACTCTTCGCGTACGATGCTGGTACCAACTCATGGACAACAGATGAGCCTATGACGGAGGTTCGTGCCGCTCATGCCGCCGCAGTCATTGATGGAAAACTCTATGTTGTGGGAGGCGCAGGCGCAAGTGGGTTAGCGCTCTCTCTCTTAGAGTTCGAACCGACGATTGCGCCGCCGACAACGGGAACGCTTATTGTTGAAAAGGTGATTGTAAACAGCGCTTCTACAACCAATCAGTTTGCGTTTTTGGTAAACGGCGGACCAGTAACACCGTTTGAAACTGATGGTGAGAACTCTCTTGAACTTACTCCCGGCACATACAATGTGGTTGAGGCATTCCGGCCGTGGTTTACTCCCACCTTCAACAACTGCAAGGGGGTTGTGCTTGATGCAGGAGAGACAGAAACTTGCACCATAACCAACACGGCGATACATTCACCTGAAATATCGGGTGACCTCACAGGCACGGTCATCGCCGGTAGTGCCGAAACCGCCTTGGGCCAACTAGGAGCAAATCAAACCCGTATCATATGGACTGCTATTGGTGGCACGAACACTAATCCTTCGGCTACCTTCAGCTATGTGGTAGACAATCTTACCGAGACAGTGAATGGCTCAACTCTCTTCGATAATCCATTCGATGTCGCACCTCCTGCCGGCCCAGTACCCGTTTCGGTGTTTGGTACCTGGAGTGCGTCAGGCGGAAAAGCGTTCTTGGCCCAAAGTGGTGCCGCCCAGAACTTCTCTGCGCTTGGTGATGCGGTGATTCAAGTGAGCGGGACATTCCTTACGAACTTCAACGCAAACGTAAGCGGAGGCCTTAGAAGCAACAACGACTTCAGTATTGATGCGAGGTTTGATCTCATAGTACCCTCTCTTGCTGGAAGTAATTATGCAATGGTACTTACTGATGGAGCTTCTCCTAATGTCCCGAACCAAAACATATTCCTCAATGTCGGTAAATCGACGGTTGACGGGATTGTGCGGGTAAGCTTTGCAGAGGACAACTTCAACACAGAGCAGCGCATTGTTATAAGCCGAGTTCCACTCACACCAGCCCCTGGAGATGACCAAATTGTGCTTCACTACAACCATGTCGCGGGGACCCATGAGATTACGGCGTCGTTTGATCTTCTTGATAATGGCGTCGTGATGAGCTCTACCCCTATGCCCGGAGTAGCACAAAGCTTTGACTACATAGATCTGGCTCGCGCAGTAATTGCAGGGTCGGCACTAGGGACCCTTGAATCACAACGCGTGGGCACCTACGGTACGCTCACACTTGCAGAATCAACCGGGGCATGGGACTACGAGCTTGGAGTAACACCCGCGCAGCAAACTGCGATTGCCAACCTTGTAGAAGGATCAAGTGTTACTGACAACTTCAACGTTCAAGCAAAACATTATTCATCAGGCCCTGGGTCGTTGCAGGCGCTTGTTATAAACGTTGAAAAGCCGACCGCTGCGCAGACCATTGAGAGCCTCAACACCACTATCGCGGGCATGGGCCTGCCTGCGGGTGTGGCGAGTAGCTTGAGCGCCACGCTCGGCAACATCAATACCAACAACGCCAACTCGGCGTGCGGTAAGGTGGGCGCCTTCATCAACAAGGTCAACGACAGTCTTCAAAACGGAGAGTTGACCCAAGCTCAGGCCAACCAGCTTTTGCAAGCGGCCGGCTACATACAGACGAGTTTGGGTTGCTCGGTGTAAATATCGATAGAAATATTGTTCTCAACAAACCAGCTCCGCAAAAACGGGGTTGTTTTGTTTATGTGTTGAAAAATAGGGGTTTTAGGGCTATACTCCAAGGTATATGGAGTTTATCCCTGCACCCAAAAAGGGCTTTGTACCGGTACGCTTTATTGAGGGGGTGCTCTCTCGCTACAGCGGCAAAGAACTGCTCGTGGGGTACGGAGACAAGAAACCTCTTGTCCGCCGGAAACTCATACTATTTCTGCGCAAAATAGTAGCGACCGCGAAGCAAAATCGCCTGAAAAACCTCGACATCAACTGGAAAGATCTTCGCGCTCTTGCATCTAAGGATGTGTCCGATCTGGCGCTGGGGAAGCTCGCGGGAGAAGCCTTTGTAATGGCCGACTACGAGCACGTCGCTTACAAAGAGAAGCCGAGGGAGGGATTTTCATTCATTGAGACAATTGCGGTACGCAATACACCCGAAGAAGTAAAACGGGGAGGATTTTGGGTTGGGGAACAAATCGCTCTCGAGGTTAACGAGTGCCGCTCACTTTCCAATATGCCGGGCGGGGACATGACACCAAAAATCCTCGCTGCAGCGGCAAAAAAGGCGGTTAAAGGAACAAAAGCAAAAATCAAAGTGCTTGGCCGCAAAGAGATGACTAAGCTCGGCATGGGTGCGGTCTTAGGTATTGCCAAGGGTTCCAGCGAAGAACCACAGTTTATCGTCATGGAGTATTGGGGCGCGGCTAAAAAAGATAAGCCGGTTGTGTTAATAGGAAAGGGGGTTACGTTTGATACTGGGGGACTTCAGGTCAAACCGGGGGACTCAATGCTCGGTATGCACATGGACATGTCGGGAGGAGCTGCGGTAATACATGCGGTCGCGCTTGCCGCAAAACTAAAAGTGAAAGCGAACGTTGTCGGGCTCATACCAGCGGTTGAAAATTCTCCAAGCGGAGAGGCCGTGCGGCCGGGCGATATTTTAAAGTCGCTTTCCGGTAAGACAATCGAAATTTTGCATACCGATGCGGAGGGCCGGGTAATACTTGCCGACGCACTGACCTACTCCAAACGCTACAACCCGCAAGTGGTTGTTGACGTAGCCACCCTCACCGGAGCGGCGCTTGTGGCACTCGGCACGCAGGCCTCCGGCCTTATGAGTAACAACCAAAAGTTTGAGGATCTCCTGCGGCAATTGGGAGAGGAGAGCGGCGATTACGTTTGGCCAATGCCACTCTGGGAAGAATATGACGCGATGGTAAAAGGGACCTTCGGCGACGTCCCCAATATTTCAACCGACGGCAACAGCCGCGATGGGGGAGTCATCGCCGGCGGAAAGTTCTTAGAAGTATTCGCGAAAGACATCGGCTGCCCCTGGGCGCACCTCGACATCGCTCCACGTATGACCGCCAACCAGAACGAATTTCTTGCAAAGGGTGCCGCAGGTACCCCCGTGCGACTGCTGTTCGCTCTTGTTGAATACTACGCAAAGGCAAACTGATGCCCATCAACGTTAAAACAGCCGTGTACGAAGGCCCGCTCGATTTACTCCTCGAGCTTATTGAAAAGAGAAAACTATTAATCAATGATATCTCACTTGCGGGGGTGGCGGATGAATACCTTGCGCGCATTAAACAGTTAGACGAACTCCCGGTAGGGGAGACGGCAGAGTTTATAGCCCTCGCCGCGACGCTTCTCCTCATCAAATCGCGCTCGCTTTTACCGAATCTTGAGCTTACCGAGGAGGAAGCGCACGACATTAAAGAGCTTGAGTATCGCCTTGCGGTCTACCAGCTGCTGAAAGACGCCGCAAAGGGCTTGGGCAGGCAGGCCATAAGCGCTGAGAGGCTCTTTGAAGGCAATACCCCTGAACCCCTGCCGCTATTTATCCCAGACGAGACGCTCACCGGGGAAGCACTTCGGGCCGCGGCACAGGTTTTGATAGAAGGATTTCCGGCAGCGCTCGCGCTTCCGGAGGCACACGTCAAAAAAATAGTCTCAATTGAGGAGATGATAACGCAGCTTGCCGCCCGTGTTTCTTCGGCGCTCCGGCTCTCTTTCCATGAGTTTTCAAAATTCGGCGACCGTGCGGCACGACCGGAAATAATCGTGAGCTTTCTGGCGCTCCTTGAGCTCGTGAAGCAGGGGATAATCAAAGCAGAGCAGAATAAAAAATTTGGCGATATTATGTTAGAGAGCGAGCAGCTCTCCACTCCTACCTATGAATGACCTCTCCGCACGTATAGAAGCGCTTTTGTTTGCTTTGGGACGGCCGTTCTCCCGCAAAGAATTGACGCAGAAGCTCGCCGTTTCTTCCGAAGCCCTGGAAGATGCCCTGCGGGAGCTTGGAGCGCGGGAGGGAGGTATCACACTTGTTGACGATGGCGGAATGGTAGAAATACGAACCGCCCCCGCCGCCTCGGAACTTATCGAGCGCGTGCGCAAAGAGGAATATTCGCGCGAGATCGGCAAGGCAGGGCTCGAGGCGCTTTCAGCGATACTCTACCGGGGCCCTTTGACGCGCTCGGAGATAGACTTCATTCGTGGGGTCAACTCAACCCAGACTCTGCGCACGCTTACCGTGCGGGGGCTTGTGCGCAAAATTCCAAACCCCAAGGATGAGCGCTCCTTCCTCTATGAGCCGACAACCGAACTTCTCGCACATCTCGGCGTTGCGCGGGCCCCGGACCTGCCTGAATACGAAGTAGTCCGGCAAAAGCTAAAAAACCTCGAAGATTCATTTCGCGCTTCTTCGCAGACGCCGGAAGAACCTACCATATGATTCCACGCCATACCGCAGCAACCGCGCTCCTTGTCTGTATCGGTATTATTTTCTTTTGCGCGGCGGCTATCGCTCTGTTTACATTTTTTGTAGCACAGCAGGCGTCGAATGAACCGGGACAATATCCTCCTCAAGTGACACTTAGCCCTGAAAAACTCACCGCACGCGCGGCGATTATCTACGACGTCATTGAAAAACGCACCCTCTTCTCAAAAAACGCGAGCGAGCCCTTGCCGCTTGCCTCCTTGACCAAGCTCATGGCGGCAGAGGCCGTGCTTGCCATGCACCCAGCCGACACGCTCGTTGTAATCACTTCCGAGGCCTTGCGCTCTGAAGGAGATTCTGGGCTTCGGGCAGGAGAGGTATGGAGTTTGCGGGACCTGCTTATGTTGGGCCTCGTGGCTTCCTCAAATGACGCCATGGCCGCAGCAGCGGGGAGCGCTGGGAATGTGGTTGAGGCAATGAATGCGGTTGCGGCACATCTTGGACTCACGGAGACCTATTTTCTAAATCCCACCGGACTTGATCTTGATCCGGAGACCTCCGGCGCTTACGGCTCTGCGCATGATGTGGCAATTTTGGCGGCGGATTTTCTTAAAAATCATGGCGAGTTTTTTGAAGCGACCGCCAAAGAAACTATCTCCATACACATCGGCGAACGGACCATCGAAGCAACTTCAACTGCGGCGCCCCTTCTCTCGACTCCAGGATTCATCGGAGCAAAAACCGGCTATACCGAGCTTGCGGGGGGAAATCTGGTTGCGGTGTTTGATATCTCGGTTGGGCATCCGCTTATCGCGGTGGTACTCGGCTCAACCCATGAGGAGCGTTTTGAGGACATAAAGGCACTTATTTTTGCAGCTCACGAAGCAGTGCTCCAACAACCATGAACCTATTTAATGTCACCGATGTAATGGCCCTGTTTGTACCGGCAACGGTTGCTTTTCTTATAGGTATCGGTGTAACGCCATTTTTGACCTCGATCCTATACAAGAACCGGTTATGGAAAAAGCGTGCCGGCAAAACAGCGCTCGACGGTACACCTGCCGCGACCTTTAATAAACTGCACGAAGGCCGCGAGGTGGGGGTGCCGCGCTTTGGCGGAATTGTTGTATGGATGAGTGTCATACTTGCGGCCGACCTCTTGCAGGCGCTATGGTACTTTTTCCCAAACGAATTCGGAGGACTTGCCTTCGTCTCCCGCAATCAAACCTGGGTGCCGCTTGCAACCCTCGCCGCTGGAGCATTTGTCGGTTTCTTGGACGATTTGTACGAAGTACAAACGGGCCGGGGATTGCGCTTGCGAGCGCGCCTCTCACTGGTCGCGCTTGTCGCGGTGCTCTGCGCCTATTGGTTTTACGAAAAGCTCGACGTTTCCGCCATTTCCTTCCCGTTTGTAGCGGGGCCGCTTGAGTTAGGAGCGTTGTTTATTCCGTTTTTTGTTCTCGTTGCCCTCTTTATTTACGCGGGAGGGGTTATCGACGGCATTGACGGACTTGCCGGAGGTGTTTTCGGGACAATTTTTGCCGCGTATGCAGGTATTGCCTTCTTCCAAAATCAAATGGATATCGCAGGGTTCTGTGCGGCGATCGCCGGTGGACTCCTCGCATTTTTGTGGTTTAACATCCCACCCGCTCGCTTTTACTTATCTGAAACCGGCACCATGGCACTCACACTCACACTCACCGTTGTTGCATTTCTCACTGACATGCGCGGGGAGGGGAGAGGCATTGTGGCGCTTCCTCTTATCGCGCTCCCGCTTGTGGTAACTGTCGGATCAAACCTCATACAGATAACAGGTAAACGGCTGCTCGGCCGGAAAATTTTCCGCATCGCACCGCTTCATCACCACTTTGAGGCGCTCGGCTGGCCTCCCTACAAAGTGACTATGCGCTATTGGATTGTCTCTGTTGTCGCCGCGATAATCGGTATGTCCATCGCCCTTCTGTAACCTCTATGAGTACCTCAAAGCCGGTCTACACGCCGTTTCTGCTTATTGTGTGCGGCCTTGTCGTATTTGGCCTGCTTATATTCACCTCCGCAGCGCTCGGGCTTCTTGCGCGTGATGGAGCGTCGTTTTCATCCGTTGCGGTTTCGCAACTCCTGTTGGGGCTTGTGTGCGGAGGAGTGGCACTCTTTTTTCTTTCTCGTATGGATTACCGGAAATGGCGCGCCTTTACACCATATTTTTTTATTTTTGCGCTCGCACTGACCCTTCTTACGCTTGTGCCAGGGGTAGGGCAGACCTTCAAGGGCGCTTCCCGTTGGATAGCGCTCGGAGGAATCACATTTCAGCCGGAGGAGATTTTAAAATTTGCGGTCGTGGCGTTTCTTGCGGCACTCTATGCCGCGCACTTCCGCACCATACAAACTTTTAAAAGCGGTCTCTTGCCGCTCATTGTGGTTGGGGGGAGCGCAGGGGTTATCCTTTTGCTCCAACCTGCAACCGATGGAGCGGTAATGGTCGGACTCGCTGCGGTGGGGATGCTCTTTGCCGCCGGTGGACGCATGTCACATTTGCTTGTTTTGATGCTCCTTGGGGTACTCCTCATCGGATTTGTCGCATACGAGCGGCCCTATTTAGTTGAGCGGTTTAAAACCTACCTCGACCACTCGCAAGATCCGCTCGGAGCGGGATGG
>Ga0209542_10015757_pt1 | contig 12634 bp, 8 predicted proteins | sample RifCSPhighO2_01_FD_184028 | JGI IMG/M metagenome (GOLD analysis project Ga0209542, IMG submission 184028) | Soil microbial communities from Rifle, Colorado - Rifle CSP2_plank highO2_0.1 (SPAdes) (version 2) | ecosystem: Environmental > Terrestrial > Deep subsurface > Rock core/Sediment ...
ACTTCAAATGAGCCGCAACGGACACAAACTCGTCTATTTTTTTAACCAGCATGAGTTTTTTATTAAAATTAGCTCTTAACAAAGCCAGTATATATTAAAAACAGCAACTAAAATTTTTCTTTAACTCCGGGTTTACACTTAAGTTGCAACGGTACTCGTCGTGCCTATGGCACGCCTTCGGGCTTGTCTTCGAGCCTCGCGACGAATTTTGCGCGGCTCGCTTGGCGATCAAAACCCACTATGAGTTCTCCCGCGCACCGATCTACCAGCCACCGCGCAATCAACAGGCCGAGGCATTGAAATTATCCGCGTCTTTTGTTAACATACAGTCAGCAGTAACAGAGATGGTCGAGCTACTGCGTGAGCTTTAAAAGAAGCACGAGAAGATTACATGCAGGAAAGAGACACTCAGTTTTTGGACTTTACAGTGAAAGCCCTCGTTGATAATCCTAACGATGTCAAAATCGAGCGAACGGTTGACGAAATGGGCGTCCTATTGACGCTTTCGGTTAATCCAGCCGATATGGGCAAGATTATCGGGAGAATGGGCAACACTGCGAAGGCCATAAGAACCCTTCTTCGAGTAGTCGGAATGAAAAACAACGCCCGGGTAAATTTGAAGATAAATGAACCCGAAGGCAGTATCCGACCGGAGAAAGCCTCAAAAACGGTAGACGAGGCGATGGCCGATCTAAAATTGTAATTTAAGCAAAAACCGTCCCGAAATCATCGAGGCGGTTTTTGCTTGACAAAATAACACGTGAGAAATTATTCAAAAACCGGAGGTAAAAACGGCATGCCGGCATACCGAACGCCCTCAATGTTTCGCAACAAAAAATTGGCGTCGCTCTCGAAAATTCCAAAAAGACAGCCGAAGCAATTCTACGCAAAAAGCGGGGGCAGGCCACAAACTCATATATGAGTTTCGCCTTAACTTAATTGAGATACCTAATCTAAAAATTGACGGCAGAGTATTTATGTATTATAGTCTATTACTACAGACCGCAAAAGTCATCCTTTGTTTATGATATTCCGCATAATCACATTATTTCCGCAGATGTTCGACTCCTATTTGAGCGAGTCTATTTTGGCGCGGGCGATAAAAAACAAGACGATAGTCGTCAAGTTTTACAACCCGCGTGATTTTACTGAAAATAAATGGCGGCGAATTGACCGCCCTCCTTATGGCGGCGGCCCCGGGCTTGTAATCGAAGCGATGCCGGTCGTCTCTGCCATCGCTACGGCGTTGGAGGACTCAAAAAAGGGCAAGACGAGGTCGGCGCGCAAACCGGCAACAATAATAATGTTGTCAGCCGCGGCTAAACAATTTAACAATTTAAACGCGGAAAAAATACGCAAAGGAGGAGGCGATGTGATAATTATCTGTGGCAGATATGAAGGAATTGATGCTCGCGTTAAAAAGATTTTCAAAGCAAAAGAATTTGCGGTGGGAAACAGTATTTTAACGGGCGGCGAGGTGCCGGCGATGGCCCTCGTGGACGCGATATCGAGAAGAATTCCCGGCGTTCTGGGGAATATTGATTCTATTGAAGAAAATCGCGCCGCCTCTTCCGATGTTTATACAAGACCTGAAGTATTTGTTTACAAGGGTAAAAAATATAAAGTACCTAAAGTTCTTTTGACCGGCAATCATAGAAAGATCGAGGAGTGGCGTAGTAGCAATTAAGTTATCCACAGATTTTCTATTGACTAATGGAATCGGGCTTGACTTTAAAACAGTTATCGTCTACACTTGCGGTTAAGATTGAGTTCCGGAGGCTGTTACTCGTGGCGCTGGTCGCAGGCGGTTTCGGTGCGTTTCGAACCACTCGGCTGGCAAAGGTGGAATAAACAAGCATGAGCAATTAGCTAGTTTAATATCTTGAAAAACAGCACCCACTTGCATAAAGCGGGAGTTTGTTGTTGTTTTGGTTTATGCGCGAAGAGTTTTTAAAAGTTACTTTTTATAAACATGAGCATCGCCCAAAATGAGACACTACAGATAATGAAGCGGCTGGTCAGTCCGGATGTCGGAGAGGTCGGGAGCAGACCTAAAAAGCACTTCAGTAAATACAGGCCGCCTCTCATGGAGATGCCGAATCTTGTTGAATCGCAGATTGATTCGTATAAATGGCTGTTGAGCAAAGGTTTGGAGGAAGTCCGGGCGGAGTTCTCGGCGATTTCAGACTATTCCGGCAAAAAATTCGAATTGAATATCCTTGATTTCAAGGTGTCTGGTCCAAAATACGACGAGCATTACGCGAAAGAGAACAAGCTGTCTTATGAAGGGACTCTCAAAGCCACCATCAGACTGAAGAATAAGACGCTTTCGGTCCAGAAGGAACAGGAAATATTCATGGCGGACTTTCCGTTGATGACCTCCCATGGAACTTTTGTCATAAGCGGTATCGAGAGGGTCATTGCCCCCCAGCTGTCAAGAAGTTTCGGCATTTTTTTCACGTCCGGAGATGTCAAAGGCCAGATAAAATTCGGCGCCAAGATAATCCCGGCCAGAGGCGTGTGGGTGGAGCTGGACACGGAAGCCGACGGAGCTCTGTACGTCAGAATTGATCAGAAGAGAAAATTTCCGGTAACAACACTTCTTCGAATTTGGGGGATCGGTTCGGACGATGCCGTTTTGGCTCGTTTCAAGACCAGTGAAGCCGCCAAGGTTTTGATCAACGCCACTTTGGAGAAAGATCACGCCAAGACCGAAAACGCCGCGTACATGGAAATTCACAAAAAATTGCGGGACGGAGATCTCGGAACCGCCGACAACGCGCGCGATTATATCAAATCTCTGTTTAGTCCCGAGAAATACGACCTTTCAAGAGTTGGGAGATTCAAGTTTAATCAAAGGTTTGGGCGGAAAACGGACGAGGGAAGTCTAAACCGGAGGACGATTGATCTCGACGACTTGGTTACCACCATTGATTATGTGGCCAAACTCAACGCTAATCCCAACGCGCTTCCCGACGATATAGATCACCTCGGCTCAAGAAGAGTCAGGTATGTCGGAGAATTGCTACAGCAGAAACTTCGCGTCGGTTTGACCCAGATTAAAAGAAACATCCAAGATAGGATGTCCACGATAGAGGCGGATGTCAGCCAGCCGGTCGCTATTGTTTCCCCCAAACCCCTTCAGGCCAGAATAAAAGAATTTTTCACCACCAACCAGCTTTCGCAGTTCATGGCGCAGGAAAATATATTGAACGAACTGGAACACTTGAGAACGTTTACAGCCCTCGGCCCGGGCGGTCTTTCGAGGGAAAGGGCGGGATTTGAAGTGCGCGACGTCCATCCCTCTCACTATGGCCGAGTTTGCCCGATCCAAACGCCGGAAGGACCGAACATCGGTTTGGTTTTGCGGCTGTCTTCTTACGCCAAGATCAACGACTTTGGCATGATAGAGACCCCATACGCCACGGTCAATAAAGGAAAAATCACTGGCGACGTGAAATATCTGAACGCTTACGAGGAAGAGGGTTTTAAAATCGCCCACGCCGCCATCAACTACGATAAGAACGGCCAGATCCTAGACGACGAAGTGGAAATCCGTCAGAAAGGCATCCCGTCGCTGGTCAAAAAAGGAGAAGTGGATCTGATTGACGTATCGGCCAATCAGGCCTTTTCTGTGGCGACGTCAATGATCCCGTTTTTGAATCACGACGACGCCAACAGAGCGCTCATGGGTTCAAACATGCAGAAACAATCCATGCCGTGTTTGCGTCCGGAAGCCCCGCTCGTGTCTACCGGAATCGAGAGCCGAGCGGCGCGCGACAGCGGCAGACTGGTAATAGCCGAATGCGACGGCGTCATAACCCACTGCGATGCCAAAAAAATTTGTCTAAAACCGTCCGGTAAAGGGAAGGAGATCGAATACAAATTGGTAAATTACTCAAGAACGAACGGGTTTACGGCTTTTCACCAGAGATCTTCCGTCAAATCGGGCGACAAAGTCAAAAAAGGCGATGTGATCGCGGATGTTACCTCGAGTGAGAGCGGCCAGATCGCTCTCGGCCACAACGTCTTGGTGGCCTTCTTGTCTTGGACAGGTTCCAATTACGAAGACGCCATCATCATTTCCGAGAGATTGGTGCAGAAAAGCAAATTCAGCTCCATTCACATTGAAGAGTTCGTCGTGAACGTCAGAGAGACAAAGTTAGGACCGGAGGTTACGACTCACGACATTCCCAATGTCGGTGAAATGAAACTTAGGAACCTTGACGAAGAAGGTATCATCAGGATCGGCGCCGAAGTCCGGCCCGGCGATATTTTGGTCGGGAAAATCACTCCCAAAGGAGAGACCCAGCTTACGCCGGAAGAGCGGCTTCTCCGTTCTTTGTTCGGAGAGAAAGCCAGAGATGTCAAAGACACATCCAAGCGGATGGAAAACGGCAAGCGCGGAAGGATTATCGTGGTCAAGGTTTTTTCCAGAGAAAAAGGAGATCGTCTGGAATCTGGCATCATCAAGAGAATTCATATTGAGGTGGCCCAGGTTCGAAACGTAAAAGTCGGAGACAAGCTGGCGGGACGGCACGGCAATAAAGGAGTTATTTCGCGAGTCTTGCCGGTCGAAGACATGCCTTATCTTCCGGACGGCACCCCGATTGATATTATTCTGACGCCGTTGGGAGTCCCTTCCAGAATGAACCTCGGGCAAATTTTGGAACTACATCTCGGACTTGCGGCGCAGACTTTAAACTATCAGGCGGTCGTGCCTCCGTTCATGGGCGCGTCCGACGCCGAGATCAAAGACGAACTTCAGAAAGCCGGCTACGACAAGGGCGGCAAAATGACGCTCATGGACGGCAGAACAGGAGAACCCTTCGACAAAAAAATCGCGGTGGGATTCATGTATATAATGAAATTGCATCACATGGTTGATGACAAAATCCACATGCGATCGGTGGGTCCATATTCGCTCATTACTCAACAGCCTTTGGGCGGAAAAGCTCAGGGAGGCGGCCAAAGATTCGGGGAAATGGAAGTTTGGGCGCTCTTGGGCCACGGGGCGGCGTACACATTGCGAGAAATGCTTACGATAAAGTCTGATGACATTGCGGGTCGCTCGGCCGCTTTTGACAGCCTTGTCAAAGGAGAGAGGATCAGACAGTCTGGCACGCCGGCATCGTTCAGTGTGCTGCTGAATAATTTGAAAGGTCTAGGTCTAAACGTTGAACTTAACAACAATAACAATAAAAACGATGAGAGCTAGCATAACATCTGGGGAAGGGAATACATTCGCGCCCGGAAACCGAAGGAAGCGCGTCACTTCTTTGGATTTCGACTCTCTTCAAATCAAACTTGCCTCGCCGGCGGACATTTTGGCGTGGTCGCGGGGCGAAGTAACCAAACCGGAGACGATCAACTACAGGACTCAACGCTCCGAGAAAAACGGCCTTTTTGATGAAAAGATATTCGGGCCGGAAAAGGATTACGAATGTTACTGCGGAAAGTATCGGGGGATAAGATTTAAAGGCATCGTCTGCGAAAAATGCGGGGTCGAGATAACCCGTTCAATTGTCCGCAGAGAGAGGATGGGGCACATTGAATTGGCTTCGCCCGTTTCCCATATTTGGTTTTTGCGGAGCACTCCTTCGAGAATGGGCCTCATTTTGGGCATGACCGCCTCGGAGATCGAAAGGGTGATTTATTTCGCCGGTTATATCATCACCAGAGTTTTCGAGGACGAACGAGTGAGAATTCTCAAAGATATTGATTCGGAATTCAAGGCGAAAATCAAACAAGTCAAAGAAGAAAAAACCAAAGAGGCGCTCAAAGAAAGTTTTTCGACGGCGAAAAAGACGGTTGAAGAAATGCATGAGGGACAAGTGTTGGATGAAGTCGAATACCATAATTTTTCTCTTCGATACGGGACGCTTTTTGAGGCGGGCATCGGCGCGGAAGCGATTTACGAGATATTCAAAAGTTTGGATTTAAAAATTCTGATCGCCAACCTTATCGAGGATTATGAAAGAGCGGCGACGCTTGAAAGGGAAAAAATCGCCAAACGTTTAAGTATCGTCAGATCCATGATTTCTAATAATCTCCGGCCGGAGTGGATGTTCATGACCAGAATCCCGGTGATACCGCCGGCTTTGCGTCCGATGGTTCCTTTGGATGGGGGCCGATTCGCCACGTCGGATGTCAACGACCTGTACCGAAGGGTAATCAACCGCAACAACCGGCTTCGGAAGCTTTTGGACATCAAGGCGCCCGACGTAATTTTGAGAAATGAAAAGCGTATCTTGCAAGAAGCCGTTGACTCGCTTATTGACAACTCGATCAGACACTCGGGCGGAATGTCGCTTAGTCAGGCTCAAAGGAGACCGCTTAAATCTCTCTCGGACAATCTGAAAGGGAAGAAGGGTTTGTTCCGCGCCAACCTTCTCGGGAAACGCGTTGATTATTCGGGGAGATCGGTCATCGTCGTCGGTCCGGAGCTCAAACTTGACCAGTGCGGTTTGCCGAAGCTCATGGCTCTGGAATTGTTCCGTCCGTTCGTCATCTCGAAAATTCTTGAACGCGAACTGGCCTTTAACATCAGAGGGGCGGGGCGGCTCATAGAAGATGATATTCCCGAAGTCTGGGCCATACTGGAAGAAGTCATCAAGGACAAATATGTCCTCTTAAACCGAGCGCCGACCCTTCACCGCCTTGGAATCCAAGCTTTTCGCCCCGTTCTTATAGAGGGTAGCGCCATTCAAATTCATCCTTTGGTTTGCACCGCTTTCAACGCCGACTTTGATGGAGACCAGATGGCTGTGCACGTTCCGCTCTCAAACGAAGCTCAACAGGAAGCAAAAATGATCATGGCTTCGGACAAAAACGTTTTGAAGCCGGGAAGCGGCGACCCGATCGTTTCGGCGAAACTTCTGGACATTATTCTGGGATGTTTCTGGATGACCAGAGAAGTGGACAATGCGAAAGGTAAAGGAAAATATTTCATCAGCCCCAACGCGGCCATTACGGCGTTCGATTTCGGATTGGTAGACCTTCGGGCGCGAATACATGTTATGACGACGAACAGCGGAAAATATAAAGGATTGAGCAATGTTTTTGAAACCACCACGGGACGCCTGTTGTTCAACAGCGTTTTTCCTTCCGATTACCCCTACATCAACCACGAAGTGGATAAGAAAGGCATGGCGGGAATTGTTGATGATTTGATCGTAAAGTACGGCATTGAAAATCTTCCGGCGATTCTCGACAGAATTAAAAGTTTTGGTTTCAAATACGCGACATATTCGGGGACGACTTGGGGAATTGACGATGTCATCATCCCCAAGGAGAAAAAAACCATAGTCGAGAACGCCAAGAAAAAAGCGGACGAGGTAACGCGGCAATATGACATGGGTCTGCTTTCAGATGATGAGCGCGCCAGAAAGAAAATTGAAATCTGGCACGGGGCGAAAAACGAGGTGGAAAAGAGCATTCCTTCCACTTTGGATCCTCTGGGTTCCGTCTATGACATGTGGAAGTCAGGAGCCAGAGGTTCTCTGTCGCAGTTGACTCAAATGGCCGGCATGAAAGGGCTTATCGCCACTACGGCCGGAGAAACGATCGAGTTTCCGATTCTCTCGTCAATGAAAGAAGGATTGACACCGATCGAGTACTTTATTACCACTCACGGTTCCAGAAAAGGTCTTGCCGATACCGCTTTAAACACCGCCAAAGCCGGATATCTGACTCGGAGACTTTTCGACGTCGCGCAAGACATCGTCGTCTCGGACGAGAATTGCGGAACAAAGGAGAGCATCATCGTTACAAACAAAAGCGTTACCGGCATGGACATCTCGATAGCCAAAGCGATTCGCGGAAGAGTTCTCGGCAAAGACGCGGCAAAATCGGATGGAACGATTTTGTTCAAAAAAGGACATCTGCTCACCAAAGGAGACGCGCTTGCCTTGGAGAAGGCGGGAATAACCGAAATCAGCGTCCGGTCTCCCCTGAACTGTCTTTCTCATGGCGGGGTCTGCGGTCTTTGCTACGGTTTTGATTTGGGCAAGGACAAATTGGTTGATTTGGGCGAGGCGGTCGGAACGGTGGCCGCTCAAGCCATAGGCGAGCCGGGAACACAGCTTACCATGAGAACCTTCCACGCCGGCGGCGCCGCTTCCGTCGGTGGCGATATCACTCAAGGTTTGCCCAGAGTGGAGGAAATTTTCGAGAAAAGGAAGCCGAAAAATCCCGCGGCCGTAAGCCACAGCGACGGCGCAGTGTTAGACGTTGTCGAGACGGAAAAAGAAAGGGTTATCTCCGTACTGCCGGATGATTCAAAAGAGAAATCGGATTACGCCGTCAGCAAGAGTCGTATGCCCTTCGTAAAAACCGGAGACAAAGTGTCCAAAGGCCAAATCATCACCGACGGATCGGCTGATCTTGACGAGCTTTTCAAATATGCCGGAAAAGACAAAACCGCCAATTACATCATCGAAGAGGTCAGTAAACTCTATGAACTTCAAGGGGAGACGGTCGCCCGCAAGCATATCGAATTGATAGTCAGGCAGATGTTTTCCAGACGAAGGATCAAGGACGCCGGACGGACTATTTTTACGGACAATGACGTAGTCGGCGCGTCGGAGATTCAGACGCAAAATATGAAATTGGACAAAGACGATCAGGCCAGAGCCGAACCGGTGATCATGGGTATCACCGAAGTCGCCCTGTCAAGAAGGAGTTTCCTGTCGGCGGCGTCATTCCAGCACACGACAAAAGTTCTCATCAACGCGGCCGTTCGCGGGTACGAAGACAACCTGTCCGGTCTCAAGGAAAACGTCATCATCGGTCGGCTTATTCCGGCCGGCACGGGCTTTAAAGAATCTCCCAAGAGTCAGATGATTGAAAAGTTGCAGGATGAACTTCGGACACAGGAGGTGGCGATCGAGGAACAACAAAAGACGGCGGAGGTCGAAGAAGTCCATGCGTAATGCGGCGATGACCGCGGAAAAAAATGTCAAAAGCGGTCGAACAAATCAAAGAAAAACTCAATATTCTCGACATCATCGGCACGTATGTCAAACTCGTCAAAGCCGGATCGGGGTATAAAGGCAAGTGTCCCTTTCATAATGAGAAGACCCCGTCGTTTTCGGTCTCACCCGATCGAGGTTTTTATTATTGCTTCGGTTGCGGGGCAAAAGGAGACATCTTCACTTTTGTTGAGCAAATCGAGGGGTTGGATTTTAAGGGCGCGCTTATCGAATTGGCCGATCGGGCGGGGGTAAAACTCTTCAAGGATGATGTGCGACAGCGTGAGGACTCTACTTCGGAGTCTAAAGACGGCCTCTACGAAACTTTGGAAATCGCCGCCGATTATTTTCAAGACAATTTGAAACGGCGCGGCGACGCTCTCGAATATCTGAAACGCCGCGGCCTTGATGACGCGTCCGTCGCCAACTGGAGAATCGGTTTTGCCGAAGATTCTTGGAGGAGTTTACAAGCGTATTTGAAGTCAAAAAAAATACCCGAGAAACTGGCTGTTGACGCCGGACTCGTCAAGCAATCCGATAACGCGACATACGATCGTTTCAGATCGCGCGTCATGTTTCCAATATTCGATTCGGCCGGCAGAGTAGTGGGGTTTTCCGGCCGGCATTTTGACGCGGAAATCGCCGGAGGCAAGGGCGCAAATGCGGATAAAAGCGAACCCGTTTCTTCGAAAGAGGAGGCGGACAAACCCAAAACTGAAGAACCAAAATATCTGAACACGCCGGAAACGGCCGTATTCAAGAAATCTGAAATACTGTACGGTTACAATCGCGCCAAAACCATCATAAAAAAATACGATTTTTCAATTATCGTGGAGGGCCAGATGGATCTGGTTTTGACCCATCAAGCGGGGTATCAGAATACTGTGGCCACATCCGGGACGGCCTTGACCGATAGTCATCTGAAAATCCTTAATCGCCTGTCGAAACGCGTCGTTTTTGCTTTTGACGGCGATAGCGCCGGCTTGAAAGCGGCCCTGCGAGCCGCGGCAATGGCGGTGTCCATGGGCATGGATGTCAAAATTTGCCCTTTGCCTCTCGGCACCGATCCGGCCGATTTGGTCAGACAAAATCCAATCCTTCTGAAAAACGCCGTGGCCGCGTCAAAAAATGTCGTGGACTTTCTTTCAGACGCGGTTTTCTCTTCCGGAAAAAAGGGACGCAAGCTTATTGACGCGGTAACAGCCGACATCTTGCCGTTCGTAAAATCGGTCCCGAATAAAATAGAACAGTCGCAGTACGTCTCAAAACTGGGAGAACGGCTCGGCGTCGGTCAGGAAGCCGTCTATGAAGAACTCGCGAAAGTTTCATCTTACGAAACTTCCGGCGCGAAAAATGCCGTTACGGCAGTATCAAGAGAACCCTCAACGCGGGGCGGCCAGTTGCGAAGAATTCTCCGCGGATTGGTTTTGTGGAAAGAATCTTTGCATGATGACGAATTTCTGTCTAAAATTAAAAAACAAGCGGACTCTTTATTAAAAGAAGATGATGACGCGGCAAATATCAAGGAAGAACTGATTTTCGAGGCTGAAAAGTTTTATGGCGATCAAATCACCGTCAATGAGGCGTTATCTTTAATAAAAGACCTTGAGAGGGAGATGTTAAAGGAAGATGCCGCGATTCTCGCCAGACAACTTAAGGAAAGCGAAACGGCCGGCGATAAGGATAGAGCGGCAAAATTACTGGAAAGCATCCATGAAATTTCACGGAGAATAGACAAGTTAGAGAATAAGGCGGTGGAGTCCATTAATAATAAAAGTAAATAAGAGTTCAAACAAAAAAAATGGCAAAGAAAAGCGACAAAACACCGAGGAGACGCGTGGTCACGAAAGCGGCTCGGCGCGCCAAGAAGGCGTCTTTGAGTGCGCGCCGCCGAAGTCCGGCCAAAAAAAGAACGCGGGGGAACATCAAGAGAACACCGGCCAACCGCGAGGCGGAGCGTCAGAACGACAAAGCAAAGAAACTTATCTCCAGAGGCAGGGAGCGGGGTTTTGTCACGTACGATGAGATTTTGCGCGAGTTTCCGACGATCGAGAACGATATCATCTTTCTTGAAGAACTTTACTCGACGCTGTCGTCCTCCGGAGTGGATATTTTGGAAACGGGAGGCGTTTTGCAGATGAATGGAACCGACGGCAAAACTCTCGCCGACAAACCCGAGGGATCATACGATTCCATTCAGATGTATCTGAAGGAAATCGGACGCTACCCCCTGATTCAGGCCGCCAAAGAGCGCGAGCTGGCGAAGAGGATTCAGCTTGGCGACGAGGAGGCCAAGAATCTTTTGGCGAAGGCCAACTTGCGTCTGGTTGTCTCCATCGCCAAAAAGTACGTAGGCCGCAGTCCCGATCTGACACTCCTCGATCTCATTCAGGAAGGTAATCTGGGTTTATTCCGCGCCGTAGATAAGTTTGACTGGACAAAAGGTTACAAATTTTCCACTTACGCCACATGGTGGATTCGGCAAGCCATAACCCGCGCCTTGGCGGATCAATCGCGCACAATCCGCGTGCCGGTCCATATGGTTGAAACAATAGCCAAATACAAACAGGTCTATCGCCGTCTGGCGCAGGATCTTGGAAGAGATCCTCTGCCGGAAGAAATCGCGGTGGAGATGGGCGTTGAACCGGAAAAAGTTTATCAGATCGAAAAAATAGATCAGGACACGGTATCCCTCGAAAGTCCGGTCGGCGTCGATTCGGACGACGACAAATCAACGCTCGGCGATTTTATCGCGGACGACAAACTGCTTTCTCCCGACCAGGAGACCTCCCGCAGAATTCTCAAAGATCAAGTGATAGAGATTTTGGCGGAACTCACGGAAAAAGAGCGCAAAATTTTGGAAATGCGACATGGACTCACCGACGGCATAACGCACACTTTGGAAGAGGTTGGGCAGAAGTTTGGCGTCACCCGCGAAAGAATTCGTCAGATCGAAGCCAAGGCTCACGAAAAAATCCGTCAGCACGAAAAGGCGATTAAACTAAAAAGTTATTAAAATTTGGATAGTGATTGAACTCATCGAAAAAACCCATGCCACACAAGGGTTTTTTTCAGTGTGATTGCGCTTGACAAGTCATACTGAATCGTGCTACCATATGCGCAGATTCGAACAACCTAAACACAGAGCAATTAAAAAGGCACACATGCAGAAAAACTATTCGTTCGGAAAAAACAGCGGGGTTTGGTTCTTTGTGGCGCCATGCGCCGGTCTCATCCTTGCCTCACTTACTCTCGGCGGACCAGGATTTTGGTTCGGGGCGCTTGCAATGGGTTTCATCAACGAATACACGGGGAGGATGATAACGGGAAACAGGTATCTTACTCACGCCTTCGCGGTTCTCTTGTTTGGAATCTGGATTACGGGCTGGTTGATTGCTGGTTGGAACTGGCAATTACTTGCCTTGTCCGCGATAACATACTACGTGGTGGTTAAATTTGTACGGAAAAGAATGTGACCCTCACACATCAAAAAACACTCTCATCGTTGATCGAGGGTGTTTTCTTTGTAATTTTCGGTTTAAAGAAAGAAATTAGTTGCTACTAGGTCCTCTCCCCTTGAGTATTTCCCCAATGATTTTGAATCTCCGATCCCTTCTCAACCCGCGATGAACCGCTAACCGATTTTTAATTTGCGAGAACAT
>Ga0209542_10015758_pt1 | contig 12632 bp, 13 predicted proteins | sample RifCSPhighO2_01_FD_184028 | JGI IMG/M metagenome (GOLD analysis project Ga0209542, IMG submission 184028) | Soil microbial communities from Rifle, Colorado - Rifle CSP2_plank highO2_0.1 (SPAdes) (version 2) | ecosystem: Environmental > Terrestrial > Deep subsurface > Rock core/Sediment ...
TCGCTCTCTCTTTTATTTCTAATTCATTTATCAATTTAGAAGGCAAATAAATTTTAGATGTTTTATCCAATAAATATTTTTCAGTTTTATCTCCTTCATTTTCATAAAATCCAAGGAAACTTCCCGACTCAGATTCTTCAACTTTCAAAAATAATTCACTCATTTTAAAACCTTGCCTGGCTAAATAAATTTCCCTAAAGGTTTTAGGAATTGTTAATTTTCGATTCATTGGAAAAATAATATCCAATCTTCCAATATATTCCCTTGATTCCATATTTTATTCTCTAATCTTTCCTTTTTAAAACTTCCCAAAACTTTAAATATCTTAACGATAGTTAATTTTATGACTGAATTAAAAATATTAAACCCTAAAATTTCTAACGAAAAAATAGAAATCTCTAGAGAAATTTATGATCATTACAATATTGAAGACTTAACATTTAAAGCAACACCTGGAATTTCAGAAGGATTAGTTAGACAAATATCTAAAGATAAAAACGAACCAGCTTGGATGTTACAAAAACGACTTACAGGGTTAAGAGTTTTCAATGAAAAGCCGATACCAAACTGGGGGCCAAACCTGAATGATTTAAATTTAAATGAAATAATTTATTATATGCGCCCTAATGCTAAAAAAAATTCAAAATCATGGGATGATGTTCCAGAAGATATTAGAAAAACATATGAAAAATTAGGTATTCCAAAAGCGGAACGGGATAGTCTCGGCGGTGTCGGAGCACAATATGAATCTGAAATCATTTACCATAATTTAAAAAAATCATTAGAAGAAAAAGGAGTTATTTTTCTTGACATGGATGAAGCCCTAATACAACATCCAGAATTGGTAAAAAAATATTTCATGACAACATGCATTCCAATAAATTTGCATAAATTCTCGGCATTACATTCAGCAGTTTGGAGTGGAGGAACGTTCATTTATGTTCCAAAAAATGTCAAAGTTGACATACCTCTCCAAGCTTATTTTAGAATGAATGCAAAAAAAGGTGGACAATTTGAACATACATTAATTATCGTCGATGAAGGAGCAGAAATTCATTATATTGAAGGATGTTCAGCACCACAATATACTGAAAATTCATTACATGCCGGCGGAGTAGAAATACATTGTTTAAAAAATTCAAGAGTAAGATATTCAAGTATTGAAAACTGGAGTAAAAACACTTATAACCTCAACACAAAAAGAGCAATCGTTCATGAAAATGCAATAATGGAGTGGGTAAACGGCAATTTAGGAAGTAAAATCACAATGCTTTATCCTTGTTCAGTTCTTATTGGGGAAAATGCTAAAACAAATTACATAGGAATACAATACGCCGGAGAAGGACAATATCAAGACACAGGATGTAAAGTTTATCATTTAGCTAAAAACACAAGTTCAAATATTTTAAGTAAAGGAATAAGTGCATCAGGAGGAGTTGCATCTTATCGAGGATTAGTATCAATAAAAAAAGGTTGCATAGGAGTAAAATCATCTGTTGCATGTGATGGTTTAATGTTAGACAATAAATCAAAAGCACTAACATTTCCTTCAATGGATGTCGCTGAAAATGATGTAAAGGTTTCTCATGAAGCAACAATTGGAAAAATCGGAGAAGACCAATTATTTTATTTAATGTCTCGGGGTTTATCAGAAGCAGAAGCCACAAATATGATAGTCGCAGGTTACATAGAACCCATTGTAAAAGAATTGCCATTAGAATATGCAGTAGAATTAAATCGTCTAATAGAAATAGAAGTGGAGAATAGTGTGTGTTAAAATGACATATAAAAAAGATTTCCCAATATTTCAGAAAAATAAAAATCTCGTTTATCTAGACAGCGCAGCAACTTCGCAAAAACCAAAACAAGTAATTGATTCTATGAATCAATTTTACAATGATTTTAACGCAAATATTAATCGAGGATTATATGACTTAAGTATCCAATCTACAGAGGGATATGAATCTGCGAGAGAAAAAGTAGCACAATTCATCGGAGCATCAAGAGATGAAATAATCTTCACGAGTGGAACAACAGACTCTTTAAACAAACTCGCAAGAACTTTACCTAAATTATTTCATACTAAAAGTGAAATTGTTTTAACAGAAATGGAACATCATTCAAATATTGTGCCTTGGCAAGAAACATCTAAAGAAAATAAAATGAAACTAAAATTTATTCCTTTAAAAAATATGGAATTAGATTATGAAATAGCAGAAAAAATAATTAATGATAAAACAGCGATAGTTTCTTTAACACACCTCTCAAATTCATTAGGAACAATAAATAATATTGAAAAAATAATCGAGCTTGCAAAAAAATACGGGGCAATTGTAATAATTGATGCTGCTCAAAGCATAGCGCATAAAAAAATAGATGTAAAAAAATTAAACTGTGATTTCATTGTTTTTTCAGGACATAAAATGTTTGCCTCAACAGGAATTGGAATTATTTATGGAAAAAAACAAATATTAGAGAAACTCCCAGCTTTCCAATTTGGAGGAGATATGATTAAAGAAGTTTCATTAGAAGAATCTTCTTATGAACTTCCACCAAAAAAATTCGAGGCTGGAACTCCAAATATATCTGGAGCAATCTCTTTAGGAAATGCAGTGGAATATATAAATAAAATTGGAATTAACAAAATAGAAAAATATGAAAATGAATTAACAGTTTATACAATTAAAGAACTAAAAAAAATTCCAGAGATAATTATTTATGAATCTAAAAATCAAGGTCCGATAATTTCTTTCAACTTAGACAACATTCATCATCATGATGTCGCATCAATTTTAGCTTATGAAAACATCGCAATTCGCGCAGGACATCATTGTTGCATGCCGTTAATGAAAAAACTTGAAGTTCAAGGAACTTGCAGAATTTCTATAAGCATATACAACAATAAAGAAGACATTGATAAATTAATTCAGGGAATAAAAAAAGTTAAAGAGGTTTTCAAATGACACAGCAAGTTTACCGAGAACAACTTTTAGAATTATGGAAACATCCTCTAAATAAAGGAGTAATTGAAAATCCAAGTTGTGAATATAAAGAAATGAATTCATTTTGTGGAGATGAAATCACAATTCAATTAATTATTAAAAATAACATTGTAAAAGACGCAAAATTCAATGGAATAGGATGTGTAATCTCAATAGCAATGGCTTCATTATTAACTGAAGAAATAAAGGGAAAATCTTTAGAAGAAATAAAAGAGATAAACCCTGAAAAAATAATTAAATCTTTAGGAGTTGAATTAAATCCTATTCGAGCAAAATGTGCCATGATTAGTTTAACTGCCTTACAAAAAGCGATAAAATGACGTTAGAAATTAAAAATTTAAAAGTTGAAATAGAAGGAAAAGAAATCCTAAAAGGAATTAACTTAAAATTAGAAAAAGGAAAAATCCACGTTTTAATGGGTCCAAATGGTTCTGGAAAATCAACTCTAGCAAATATTTTAATGGGAAATCCAAAATATGAAATTACCGACGGAAAAATAATTTTTAATGGAAAAAATATAAACAACCTTTCTCCATCAGAAAGAGCAAAACTTGGAATTTTTTTAAGTTTTCAATACCCTCAGGAGATAGAAGGAGTTACAATCTCAAACTTTCTAAGAACTGCACTAAACTCAAATAATGAAAATAAAATTTCTATAATGGATTTTAAAGAATTAATCAAAGAAAAATCAAAATTACTAAATATTCCAGAAGAATTTTCCCAACGTTATCTAAATGATGGTTTTTCAGGAGGCGAAAAAAAGAAATCAGAAATGTTGCAACTTCTTACTCTAAATCCAAAAATTGCGATTCTCGATGAAACAGATTCTGGATTAGACATAGATGCATTAAAATCTGTAGCTAATGGAATAAATAAATTCATGAATGAAAATAAATTCGTTTTAATAATAACTCACTACAAAAGAATTCTTGAGTTAATAAAACCAGATAAAGTTTCAATTATGTTGAATGGGAAAATTGTCGAAGAAGGAGATAAAAAATTAGTTGATAAATTAGAATCAGAAGGTTATGCTTGGTTGGAAGAATAATTAACCAATTTACCATAACAATCTATTTAAAGAAAATCAAAATTCTATTTCTGAAAAAAGATGATTAGACATAATTGTGGTGTTTGCCTAACACATAGTTTACATGATGTATATTCTTTTACAGAAAGTCTCCAACATAGAGGGCGAGAAGCTGTTGGAATCGTCGCTATAGGAGACCAAGGAATCAATGGAGTAAAATGGTTAGGCAATGTAGGAAGATTAAGTAGAGATAGTTTAGCAAGAATTCTCGGCGGAACAAATTACCATACCTATCTTGGGCATGTAAGATATGCAACGAAAGGAGATAAAGATATAAAAAATTTATTATATGACGCTCATCCTCATGTCGTTGGTGGGGAAATTCAAGATAACGGAAATCATATTGTAATAAAAAATGCCGAAGCAGCAATAGTTCATAACGGACATATAGACAATAGTTTCTTCAAGGATTTAGATAAAAGAAAATTAAAAACAGATTGTGATTCAGAAAAATTACTTCATTATTTTATTGAAAATGGAGCTAATAGAGTAATAGAAGAAATTACAGGGTCATATGTAGCTGCAATAGCAGATAATCATAGAAAAGAAGTAATTGTATTAAGAGATAAAACAGGTTTAAGACCAGGAATTTTAGGAATAAAAGATGGAAGACATGGAATGGCCTCAGAAGATATTGCTTTTCTTCAAAACGGAGGAAAAATTTTACAAGATTTAATTCCAGGAAGTGTTTATTATTTTGATAATATTGGAGGGTATAGAAAAAAGAAAGTATCAAAACCAGAAATAAAGCATTGTATGTTTGAATACCAATATCTGGCGCATGAAAATTCCATACTAAATAGAATTAATACTCGAGTTCATAGAGAAATTCTCGGAGAAATTTTAGCAGAAGAAGTTTCTTGGAAAGATTTTGATTTTGTTACATATCTCCCAGAATCTCCTCGGTTAGCAGCAAGAAGTTTTTCAGAAATAACAGGATTGCCTTTTATAGAAATGTTTTATAAAATGCGTAAAGAAAGATCCTTTCAAGGTTCAACAAAATTATCCAGAGAAAATTCAATAGGAGATAATTTGTTTTTATCAACATCTGTAAAAGACAAAGTAAGAGGGAAAAGAGGAATTTTAATTGATGATAGTGGAGTTAGAGGGAATAATGCAAAAAGAGCGAGGCAATTAGCTTATGAAGATGCAGAAGTTGAAGAAATGTTATACACTTTATACACTCCTCAAATTGGGATTATAGGAGAAGACGGAATTTCTCGAGGTTGCACAAATGGGGTGGATATGCCTCCAGAACATCCAATAGATCATTTTATGGCAAGAGATCATGAAAATAAAAAAAATAGAACTCTAAAAGAAATAGGAGATTTAATTAAAATGCCCGTTCATTATATTTCCCAAGAAGGTTTATTCCGAGCATTTAATAGACAATTAGGCATAACTAAAGAAGATTTATGTTATTTTTGTATCGGAGGTCCAACACCATTTGAATTGCCTAAATAATTATTTTAAAACTTATTTTCTATAATATTCAAATCCTTGTTATTATAAAGGATAATTTAATTCATATACAGCTACTAAAGCTTCCAATTTATTTTTAGGATCCTTAAAGACATATCCCCATTCAAAATCAGATTTTTTAAAATGATTTGAATCAAAAACAGCAATTGCTCCACAAGCATAGGAAAATATATCCTCTGCTGAATCTCTATAAGGATTAGTAATTTCTTCTTCTGTACAACAAAAAATAATTCCCCTATAACTATAATTAACATTGTCTCTACCGGTCTTAAATAATTTTGGAATATTTCTAGCGTTAATTCCTCGATAGAGTAATCCTCTTTTATATTTCTTATCTTCTACTAAGGCTATTTTAATCATATCAAATTCTGAAATTGCATATCCATCAACTTTAGACATATCTAACTTTCTAATTTTTATACTACCTTCCTTTAAATCTGTTTGTTTCTTTTTCATCCTTTCTTCCAAATATAAGTTAAAATTATAACTGAAACAAACAAAGTCAAAGAGGCCATTGGAATTGTAATGTATCCTAATTCAAAAACATAAATACTATTACAAGCAATCCCCGCAGAACCACAATTCCCACTTATATTAAATCTTTGTAAAGAATATTGATATAATGCAATTACAAATCCAATAACATTCAAGCCCACAACAAAATCAAAAATGTCTTTGCGTTTTTTTAACAAAGCAACTCCCAAAATTATCACTTGAGGATATATCAATGTTCTCTGATACCAACATAATACGCAAGCTTCATATCCAATAATTTCCGAATAAATCAAACTAATTATCGTAGCACCAAAAGTCATCAAAAATGCCAAAGTCAAACTATTATCCTTAATAAATTCCCAAGCTCCTTCAAATAATGAAGGTATTTTTTTGGTAACTCTATAATAAATATATGAACTGAAAAAAACAATTAAACAAATATGTAAAAGAAAAGTTCCGATACCCAACATACTATCTAAAAAATTTACTAAAGGCATTTTATTTTGGTAATTCACATCCACTAATTACTGAAATTCTTTCCAAACTTGTTAATCCAACAACCCTTTCTCCATCGCCAAATTCCCAAGTAGGATAAGCTTCAATATTAGCATTTGAACAAAATTCATTTTGACTATGGTCTGAATTACTACACTCAACATAATTAATATACTGGAAACTTCTACCAAACAATTTTTTTTGAGTTTGACAATTAGGACACCAAAAAGCCCCATATTCTTTTACTCCAGACTCCGTTAAACACTGTGCAAAAGCATCATATTTTCCAGGAGCATTTTGTCTTTCAACAGCAAAATAACTTGCTAAAAGAACCAACGCAATAATCACAATAAAAATCCCCCAACCCTTAATTTTTTTCTTATTCACCTTAACTTTCGGTGCTTTATAATGTTTAGAATTATTATGCATATCTAGAGCATCCTTAGAAGAAAATTCTTTGCCACATTCTTTACATTTGTGTTCTGACATAAATATTGAATTAAAATTATCTATTTAAAAGTTTGGATTAAAGGCTCTGGTGAAACAATTTTGATTTCCACCTTCTTGGAAACTCATGCAAAAAATAGGGTGGGTTTTTCGACGAAGTCGAAATGTTAGAGGGAAATTAGAAATCAAAATAAATTCAAAAAATAAGGGGTTTCGCCAGAGCCGGATTAAACTATTTCCAAAAGTCAATCTCATAAAATCTACTTTAAAGATTTCAATTAATATTTTTTAGAAAACCTTTGAACTGTTTGAATCCATCGAGAATGGTTTAAAGACTCATCCCTATTCAAAACCTCTCCTGTAACAAAATCATAAGAAAACCAAATTAAATTATCTCGAATTCCTGTTAATCTAAGCATATACTGATCAATTCTAGGACAACCTTCAGTATTATACTCAAAATTTGTAGTTATGTGAAGAATTTTTTCATCATTAAGTTTTTGATAAAACTCTACATCTCTTTCTAATAAACATTCTAAGTCATTATTAAATTTTAGTAATTCATTTGCATTAATCACAGGAATATAATTTGTTTTACTATCAAAGTTTCCTTTCCCTTCTAAACTAAAAGGAATTGGAGATTTCCCTTGACAAAAATCAACAATTTTTTGTTTAACATTTTCCTCGCTATCAGAAATGTCAAATGGACGAATTAAAGTAATATGAGGATGATAATTTTCTTTATCTATTTGTGAAATCTGACCAAAATAATCTTTAACAAATCCCCTCAACCAAATCTCCAAATAATAACTCATAAATTGAATTATTAAAAAGTATTTATTAATTTAATTATAATTACTTACCTAAGTCAATCTCGCACTTTACAGGCTTAGTTAAATAATAAATTGAGATTAATAAAAAAACCGAGGATAAAACCTGAATTTCTAATCCATAGAAAGGTAAATTTACCAAGGTAGCACTTATTCCAAATATCCCAACGATTGCCGGGAAAAGCCCTGCAAAACAGCCAGGACACGCTCCTCCAATCAAACCACCAACCATTCCTAAAAATCCAACACCTCCTACAACATTTCCCCGCTTATCAAGACTTTTCAACTCACCAAATTTATGAATAACTAAATTAACATTCAATGCAACTAATATTGGAATAAAAATTAAGAAAAAAACAAACGGCACAAAAAAAGAAACTCGATAAGTTGAAAAGATATCCCAACCAGTAACATACAACTGATTAACATAAAAATTGAATACAAAATAAATAATAAAAACAATTCCAAAATAAAATATATAAGGTTTAGTTAAAATAACTTTCTTTAAAATTTCTTTTCTAAATGAATGCATATACCTAAACTAAATATAATATATTTAAAGTTGACTAAAATAAAATTAATCTTTCAAAAAAATTGCGAAGCTTCGCTACGCTCGCTTACGAACGTACCCCAAAAGCATTACCACCAAAACCGCCACCTAAGTCGTCGCCATTGAACCTAAGCCTCTCGCTGTCAATGACCCCGCCAAGAGCGGAAATTCTTTGTTCAGGATTTTGTTCTTCTTCAATATCAAGCCCATAAGTCATAGAGTTATATTTAAACTTAGAAGAAACTTCTGCTATTTGTTCAGCTCCATCTTTTCCAAAACTTGCTATAATAAATCCGTCTTTTGATAAAGAATCTGGTGTATGTTCTCCTAAAACATATAATTCTTTTGGTGCAAATCTAACTCTTCCATCTTCACTAAATCTAATTCCATTAAATTCTATTCCATCTTTAAGACTTTTTTCTAATTCTCTTACATCTAAAGGTGCACTTAATCCTTTTGCTTCTAAATCCTGTGAAACATAAACTCCTTTGTCTGTCCAGCCATTTCTATTAAAAACCCATAACCATCTATTTTTCATTATTTCTCTAACACTTTCAAATTCTGGTTCTGATGTAACTTCTTCATCACAATAAGCAGCATGAAATAAAGGAGCTGTATAATCTCCCGTTGGCACTAATAATCCTTGTTTTAATATCTCACTTCCAACACCTATATAGGTATTTGGTCCAACTCGAGGATGAACATAAACAAGCTCTCCGTTATTATAAGGAACTATTAAATTTGTTTGTGCTCTCTCAATTCTTGCATTTCTTTTTTCTATTGCTGTTTCCATAATTTGTTTAGAAAATACTAGTTTATAAATTTTTATATTTAATTTACAAGTAGTAAGAAAAATAAAAATTATTGCAAAGATTGGATTGCAACTTCAAAATTAGCCCAAGGGACAGCTCCTGAAACTGCTTGTGTATCCCCGTCTTCATTAATCAAAACGAAATAAGGAGTTCCTTGTCCTCCAGCAGATGAAGCTTCAGCAAGATCTTTCTTAACTTTAGCAACAGCTTCTCCACCATCTAAACAACTATCAAATTTAGCTTGATTTAGACCCAATTGTTTTGCATAACTTTTCAAACTTGCAACATCTAAAGATTGTTGATTTGCGAATAATGTATCATGATATTCCCAGAATTTACCTTGGTTTTGTGCACATACTGATGCTTCAGCAGCTTTTTGAGCGTAAGGGTGAATACTATTTAATGGAAAGTGTTTGTAAACTAAAGCAACTTCTCCATTTTTAAAATAATCTGAATTTTTGAATTCAGCAATAGCGCCTGTCGCAGCTCTTTCACAGAAAGGACATTGAAAATCTGAAAATTCAACAATCTTAATTTTTGCATTTTTATCTCCAAGAAGAGGATCTGCATTAGTAATTGAAACTTTAATATCACCAGTAGGAGCTACAACATTACCAGTAGGAGTAGGTAAATCAGTTCCTCCACCAAAATTAAATCCTCCACTAAATAATGAAATAACGAAAAGCCCCGCAAAAACAAAAGTAGCTATTTTCCAAAGAGTAGATTTTTTGAAACTAATTGAACCTTCTTCTGAATTAGAATTAATTGAAGTATTTTCTTTTGAATTTCCGTTGTGTGACGCTTCCATTATATATTCTTTTTTAGTTTGTTTAAATATTTTGTTGTATTTTATTATTGTAAACTATAGTATTTAAATTTAACGATAGGAAAAAATTTGCCGTCGGAAAAAAAGATTAAAATAAAAGGAACAATAAATTTTTAGATTACAAAATTTCATCTAAAAATTTATCATAGAAATATATTTAAACTATATTTTTCTTAATTAGATATGAATATAGGTCATGAAAAACTGATAGTAAATTCTTCATGGACAGTTTTAACTATCAAGCCTATTTATTCTTTTAATAGAGTTAAATTCTGCTAATTTTCCGATATAACTTCTCGCTAAGAAATTATATCGGTTACAACATTAAAAATGATTTTAAAAAAAACATTACAAATTGAATATGATTTAACTAATCAAAGATACTTAAAATGTTTAGTCGAAGGGATGTTAGAATGGATTGAAGTTAAATCAAATACAGGAAATGAAGACATTAAATTTCACAGAAAAAAATTAGAACAAGGAATTTCTCCATCTCCTGAATTACCGAGAGAAATATTCAATAAAATGAAATCATTCGGAATAAAAAAAGAAACATTAGAAGAATTCAAAGGTGTTTTTATAATTTAATTAAACTCTAAATTTATTCAAATCTTTAAATTTGTTTCTATCTAAAAATTTATTGATAAATTGAGAGTGTTGAGTTTTATCTAAACTATCTTTAATAGAGTAGGTTTTGATATTAAATCTCTCAGGATTAGCAATAGTTTTAATTTTTGAACCAATTCCCTTATTAATTTCCTCTCCTAACAAACAATTATTTTTGGCCATATCTGAAATTTTCTTTACAGTTTGAATAGAATTACCTAAAGGTGTGAAAGATAATTTTCCATTATTAGTTTCAGCAATAATATTTCCTTCATTAACACCTATACCAAAATTAAGTTTGGGTGAATATTTTTTATTATGTTCATTTAAGTTATTAGATATATTATCAGCAATTTTAATCACATCAAATCCATTATCAAAAGTTCTTGTAATTACTGGAGCAAAAACACCAATTATATATTTTCCTGATCTGTAAACTTTTCCTTTAGATTCTAAAATAGAATTGACCGAATCCTCAATTGTCTTAGAAGCATTTGAACCCTTAAAAATTTCTTCTTGATTATCAATTTTCAAAGAAAGAAGAGTGGCTTTTTGTTTATCTCCTTGAATAACTAAAGAGTTGTCGGCAGTGTCTTCTCCGTGCCCAGTTTTGTGAGTTCCAGAGTTAGTTACATTTACTTTAACAATTCCTCCTTTAGATTTTGGATTAAAAGATTTAGAAGATAGAACAGACTTTCTATTTAGAACTTTACGAGCAGAAACAAAAATAAATAATCCTAAAATTCCAATAATAATTGCCCAAGAAAAAATATACCTATTAACAAAACCTATTCCTCCACTACGAGTGTCTTTAATTCCAATAGCATTTCCAGTTAAAAATGCAGATTTTTCTAAATTAACTTTTCCATCATCAACTAAAATAGAATAATCTCCATTAGGAGCTTCTAAATCAAATTCAACACTTCCCAAAAGACTAATATTAAGAGCTAAAATTTCTGTAAAGTTTTCCCCAATTTTAATTTGAACAAGTTTATCATAAGGAACATTTCCTACATTTCTTATGACTAAAGTATTGTTTATTAACAAAAATTCAGCTTCAACATTTTCATTAATAAAAACTTTATAGGTTTCTGAAGTTAAACCTTCGGATTTGGAAGTTAAATTCCAAAATCCTAATTGCGCATTTTTTTGTATTTTGTAATATTCTGTCTTCTCAGTTTCAGAAAGAATATTAAGAACTTGTTCTCCTCTTGGATTAACTAATGTAAACGCAACAGAAACACCGTCGATAATTGAATTAGATTGGTCATAAAGATGTGCTGTAAAATCTAACTCGTTATTCGGCGCAATATTTTCTGGAGCTTCAATATCTAAAACTGTTGGTTTTTTCATAACACTAATTGAAGAATTAGAAATATAAAAATTTGTTACCTCTCCTACCTCATTTTTTTGATAGACATAAATGCTTAAGTCATGTTCTCCAGCAGGAATATTTTCTTGTAATGAAATATTCCCAAAAAATTTTCCGTCAATAATAGGAACAATTATTTGAACAGCATTATAAGGAAAACTAACTTCTGCAAAACCATTAACTTTTTCACCATTTTTTTTCGAAACTGTTCCACTAAATTCAACGTTTTCACTCGGATTAAATAATTTATTGTTAAAATTAATTTCTACATCTAATGAACTCGAAATATCAAAATGTAAACTCTCTTTTGTTTGATTATTAAATAATAAAGAAAAATAACAATCACTTTGCATATCTCTTAAGAAATCTTTAGTAAGAGGAACACTAAAAGGAATATTAGTTTCCTCGGAATTAACATAATGAAAAAAAACCATTTTTTTAGAAGAATTACCACAAACCAATCCAGCATTCACCCATCCTTCAGAACCATCTGAACCAAGAACTACTTTTATTCTATCTCCAAAACTATAAAATTCCTTAGGTTGTTGAGAGAAAAATATTTCTGCTGAAACAAATGACATCATAAAAATTAAAAATACAAATAATACAATTACTCTCTTTTCCATAA
>Ga0209542_10015761_pt1 | contig 12630 bp, 16 predicted proteins | sample RifCSPhighO2_01_FD_184028 | JGI IMG/M metagenome (GOLD analysis project Ga0209542, IMG submission 184028) | Soil microbial communities from Rifle, Colorado - Rifle CSP2_plank highO2_0.1 (SPAdes) (version 2) | ecosystem: Environmental > Terrestrial > Deep subsurface > Rock core/Sediment ...
CAATACCTTGCCGGCACCGGCATCTTCGCCATCTAAGGATCGTTTTTCATAGACAACAGAAAACGAATCTCCATTCCTAATATCAGTAGCGAAGTCGATATCACTTGAAAAGATATCAGCTATCTCCATAGTGACTTTATCTGCAACGCCAGCATTTTGAGCCGAGACAAAGAGTGAATCGGTTATAGTTCCATTTGCAGTTACACTTTGTATCTGATATGGAATAGGTTTCGTAGTTGTCTTAAAAGTGTCATCTTCCTTGACCACAACCACAACCGTCTCGCTTGTAAGCGGATATTCCACTGAAGCGAATGCCTCGTTTATAAAGATCAGCTTAATAACCTTGCCGGTTTGGATTTTAGTAAAATCAAATGCCTCCTTTGAGGAATTGATTACTGCTAACGCCTGATCATATGGGATCTGGAAAGACCCCAGGATGTTAGTAAAAGTGTCGCCGGGCTGTATTTTGTACTCGGCGACTTTTTTCTGATCCGTGCTTATTGCCTGTTGCGCTTGGACTTCTTGCTTGGGCTCGTTATTTAAAATTTTTGAACTTACGAGGGGAACGGACGCCATCAGGATACCCCCGATCACTAACGGAATTATTATGTTCATTGACTGTTCATTCTAACAAAAACGACCTCCTATTTCAACCCAAAAAAGAGCCCTATTCTAAAGGCTGAAATGACAAATATTTAGCATCCTAAGAAAAAGCAAAAGGAGCTTTGAGAGCCCCTTTTTGCCACCTGTTTGCCCTTGTGACGAGCTCTAGCCAAGAGTTCATCCTTTGATGCACTTTGCCCACTACGCTCGCTCTGTAGCAAAACTTTTCAATAATTCTCTCCAGAAAAAGAATCCGATGACATAGAGCAGTAGTGCAGTGACCAAGCCAGGATAATATCCTCCGACAGTGACAGCTTTATATAGATGGTGCAATTCATAAATGAAAATAAGTCCCGGTATTAGCATCACACGCAATTGCCATTTAGGTCCAAGCAGTAAAAGGTAACCGATCACTAGCATAAGTGCGATTGCAATTTGGAGCAGTATAAAAGTGGCTTGTGGAGTCGGCAAAGAATTTAAGTTGCCGAGCCAAAATTCCACTTGGGAGTCAGTATTATAAAAACCCGTCAGAATTTCTTCCAATCCATGAATGATGAAAGCTGGGACGGCGAGCAGGAAAATAGTTCTTAATCTTTTGGAGATCATCGGTTTAATTGAAATTTACCGCGAAATTATACATTCCCATCGAGCATACTCCCTGAACTTTCTCACCAGATTTTGGAGTACCTAAGTCAATTATTTCCTCTCCTGTCGGCTGTAAGACTTTTTGGAATCCAGCTGAACGAATGGCGAGCGATGCAGAGCAATCGTAGGTGCTGTCGGTTTTTACCACTAACTTAGTTGGCATTCCTCCCTTAAGTTGGGTAGTGCGCGGAGAATAACCGCCCTTTGCCGTTATAGTCACATACTGCACACCGTCTCTAATCTCAACATTCTGAGATTGCGTAACTTCACCACCCGAGGATGCCGATCTGTCAGAGACAAAGTAAAGAGTCCCACCGATAAGGACGACACTGACGACAATGGATATGATTGTGTTTTTTTGCATAGATTAATTAATAAATTATATGTTAAATAAGGGATCGATGATACCGAGCCCCGCGAGACCTGCGAGAAGCGCAAAAGCTCCAAGTCCAATCACCACAACTCCTGCGGATTTAAAAAAGAGTGGAGCGTGCTTTGATTGTGCGAATGAAGCCGAACCGAACGACAGGAGTGCAAGCACCGGAAGTGTGCCGAGAGCGAATGCAGTCATAATGAGAAGCCCTGAGAGAAACGAACCGCTTGAAAGTGCCGCAACCTGCATCGCCTGAGTAAACCCACAAGGCAGAAAAAATGTACCGACACCCACGAGAAATGGAGCTATTGTCTTGTGCTCCACTTTACGAAAGAAGCTGAAAAAGCCGGAAGGCAAAGTGACCACATTCTTCTGAAAGACCCCCACTAGATTAAGTCCCAACACAATCATCACAACAGAAGCAACGATTCCAAGTATTGCAGTGAATGTAAAACTTATTCCAATCGCGCTTCCGATAGCACCGAGAACACCGCCAAGCACCGCAAAACTTATTAACCGTCCTCCGTGGAAAAGCATCATCGGTTTTACATCACTTATTTTGTCTTGAGATACTGTTGCAGAAAGAGAAAGAACAAGCCCTCCAACAACCGCAAGACAGCTTGAGACGGACGCAACAAGGCCAATGATAAAGCTGGTGATTGGCGTGACTGTTCCACCAAGACCGAAATTTAGTATTCCTGATTTCTGGACGATAAAAAACAAAGCTATAAATGCAAGACCAATCGGCAATGCCTGCCAAATGACCCCGTTATCTTTCTTCTCTCTAGCCTGCTTCTCAACGGAAAGAGAATAGCCATTGTGCTGTATTTTTTCGGTCAGTATTTCCGCAAGCTTGTGCTGGCTCTCATCAAGAGTCGTCTCAAGGGAGACCGTCTCGTTCTTTAGATCAACGTGTACCTGCTCAATGCCAATTTGCTCATTGAGAGTGTCCTCAATAAAGATTTTGCACGACGGGCAATGGGTACCGGAAACGTGGAAAGTGTATGTCTTCATATTGTACGTGTTTGTTTTAGCCAAAGACTAAAACTTTATCAGAATTCTCGACCATTTTGAGTAAATCGGACATTGTCGAGACTGGGCAGACATTAGTCCCTTCCTTTCCGCGCACCTTAAGGCATGTACCGCAAGCGTAAATTTCGCCCTTCAGCTCTTTGAATTCTGCCACTTTCGCCGAGATATCGTAATCTTTGCTGTCAGGAATTGACTCTAATTCAGAACCCTCGCTCATTAGGAATATTTCCGATTCATGGCCTGCTTTAAGTGCAGTAATTCCGAGACGGAACGTATTCCATACATGTTCTTGCTTATTCGATTGTAAGATAATGCCGAGTTTCATAGGATTGTTTTATTGAATTAAGTCTTTTTTCTTTTCCTCAAATTCTTTTTTATCGATCTCACCTTTTGCATATCGCTCTTCAAGAATCTCGAGGGCTGATTTGCCGTGGCGAGGCTTGTCCGAATTGTTTCTTCCACTTACTTCTTTCACGATCCAGACGATGAAGAGGATAAAGGCGGCCCAAAAGATAATCATCATGATTCCTCCTCCGAACCAGCCCATCATATTTCCGTAGCCATTATATATTCCGTACATCATATTTTTTAAGTTAATTTAATAATTACTTGTACCACTGCACATACCAGCCCTGCATCTGCTGTATCTCCTTCGACTGAGAGGAGATAATGTTTTTTGCAAGCTGCTGCATTTCAGGACGATTAGTTCCTGATGCGAGCATGTTTGCCATCATGATCGCCATCTGGTGATGAGGAATCATTTCTTCGATGAATGCCTTGTCAAAGTCAGGAGCATTTTGGAGAATGGTCATGTCTTCCTGCCCTCCAAAATGCATTCCAAATCCTGACATCATTCCGCCACCCATCATTCCAGTGCTTGCTTTTGGTACTGCCGTTGTAAACCAATCCTGGTACCATCCATTCATACTTTGAATTTCTGCCGTCTGGGCTGCAATGATTGCTGTGGCCAAAGTTTTAATTTCGGGATGTGTTGCTTTTTGGAGTGCTAAGTTCGCCATAGCAATCGCTCCATCGTGATGAGGAATCATCTGCTCAATGAAGTGTCTATCGATAGTGCTCGCAACTTGCGTGTTGCTGTTTATTCTCTGATTGGACACCGGATTATTCCCCCAATTCATCATTCCGTACCCACTATAGCGAAACATCGGAGTGAACACTGAGACAAGAATAACTCCGATAATTATTCCTCCGATTCCATATACTATTTTGTTATTTTGATTGTTGTTCATATTTTCTTAAATTAAGTATTTCTAATAATTATAGTTTTGTATTCTTAAGTCTTAGCGAGTTCGTGACGACCGTGACGCTCTCAAATGCCATAATCGCTCCTGCAACGGCTGGGCTTAAGGTCCAACCAAAAAACGGAAAGAGGACACCGGCCGCGACAGGAATGCCGACCGAGTTATAGCCGAACGACCAAATCAAGTTTTGCCATATTGTTCGGTTGGTTTTTTTCGCAAGATTTACAGCTTCAGCCACTTTGCCGATGTCACCTTTAAGGAGCACGATATCGGAACTTTCAATGGCAATGTCCGAACCATCGCTCATCGAGATTGCTACATCGGCCTGTGCAAGTGCCGGAGAATCATTGACCCCGTCACCGATCATGGCGACCTTAATGCCTTTCTTTTGCAGATCGCCAATAATCTTAAGTTTGTCCTCCGGTTTTACATCAGTGTATACTTCATCAATACCAAGACTTTTAGCGACCGCTTCTCCCGTCTTTTTGTGATCACCAGTTGCCATGATCACCTTGAGTCCAAGTCGTTTGAGCTTTTCAATTTCTACTTTCGCTTCTGCTTTGATAGTGTCGTGAATTTTTATGAGCGACATCACTTCTTTATCGTTTGAGAGATAAAGCTCACGACCGCTCTCGAAGCGTCCGTCATGGAAGTCTTTGCGTATCTGCTTTTCAGACTGGCCTATCGTTTCTCCGATATAATCGATTGATCCGAGGTAATAGGTTGCGTCATCGTACATAGCCTTAAGACCTTTGCCGGGTAGCTCTGTAATATCAGAAACTTTAAGCTCTTTTGCTTTTGTTTCTTTGAGCCATGTAGCAACACTTGCCGAGACCGGATGCTTTGATGACTTTGTCATCGAGTAAATAAGGGACTGTTTGAAATTGGTATCGTCGATATCGCACACATGGTTCTCGTCCTTGCAGAATATGCCCTCAATCGAAAGCTTGTTTTCAGTAAGTGTTCCAGTCTTGTCGAATACGATCGCTGTTACTTTTGAAAGCTTTTCCAAACTCTCGGCATTTTTGATGAGAATACCCCGACGTGCGCCTGTACCGACACCGGTAATAATTGCCGTAGGGGTAGCAAGACCAAGCGAACACGGGCAAGCAATAACGAGCACAGCCATAGTTGTAGAGAGTGCTAAAGCAAACGCTTTGGCCATTCCGAATGTTCCGGGCGCAAAAATCATCCACGAGGCAAAAGTGATCACTGCAATCACGAGCACGATGTAAACAAAATAACCAGAAATCCTATCAGCAATCTTTTCAATCGGAGCCTTTGAATTTTGAGCATTCTCCACAATGGTGATGATATGTGCAAGCGCCGTATCTTTGGTGTCTTTCAGAACCTCCACCTTAAGCAATCCCTGAAAATTCTGGGTCCCTGCAAAAACCACTTCTCCCGAAATCTTATCGACTGGCACCGATTCTCCTGTCAGATTGGATTCATCGATGCTCGATGATCCGAATACAATCTTGCCATCGACCGGAATACGCTCATTCGGTTTGACGATCACGACATCACCGACCTCGACTTTCTCAATAGGAATCTCAATCTCTTTTCCGTCACGCTCAACCAGAGCCGTTTTACTGGTAAGCTCGGCAAGCTTTTGGAGCGCTTCGTTGGTCTTCCGTTTCGCGCGAGCCTCGAGGAATTGTCCAAGGGCGATCAACCCGATAACGATGATAACGACATCGTAAAAATTCGATCTCACATCCAAGTAAGGAGCGAGAGTAGTATCAAAAGCGGTAACGACAAAGGAATATATAAAAGCGACGATGGTCGAGATGCCTACCAGCACGTCCATATTCGCAATGCCCGTTCGCAGGAATATCCATGTCGCCTTGATATACCTGCGGCCTATGCCGAAAAGCACAAATGTCGCAAAGATGGGCATCAGGTGATGGAAAAATTCGTACACCGTCTCAGGCATTTCGGGAAGAAGATTGTTATCAGAAAGCACGGTCCAAAACATCATCACAAACGAAAAAATGACCATCGGGATGACGAATTTCATCTCAAGAGCCATTGATTTCTCCTTTGTGTCGCCTCCGCTGTGATCCATACGAGCATGATCCATTCCAGCCATCTCTTTCTTGGCCGTATCCTCAAACGTGTAGCCGAATGGTGAAATTGCGCTGTTGAGAGACTCGACAGGAACCGGTGCTCCAGAGAAAGTCACCTTTGCGTTTTCTTGGGTAAGTCCGACTGATACCGACTCGACGCCGGGAATTTTTGCAACCTTGTTTTGAATGAGCGAGACACAGCTCGCACAGTGCATTCCTTTTACTTTGTATATGTTTGATGTCGCCATATTATTTTCTTTTTAGCTTATAAACCTTAAGCACCTCGTCCCGTGCTTTTTGTGATTGACCAGATGACATCTGGTGGTGCACACAATGATCGAGATGATTTTCAAGCAGGAGATCTTCGACATTTGAGAGTCCCTGCTTTACCGCTGAAGTCTGCGTGATAACGTCAACGCAGTAAGTGTCACTTTCGACCATCTTTTGAAGTCCTCTGACTTGCCCCTCTAAGAGTTTGAGGCGGCGAATGACTTTCGCCTTACTTTTTTCATTCATGTATTTCATATGGACGTAGTATATACCCCCTAGGGGGTATTGTCAAAACAGAATGTGGATACGTTTGACTTACTTATTCTTCCAGGACTTTTCCAAGTCTTTCCAGAATCTCTTGTGAATTTCTATAGTGTCAGCAAGATGTTTTTCGGCCAGATGCTTCACGTCGCCACCAGCCTCTTCTATTATTTCTTGGTGGATTCTAATTTCTTCTTGAGCGTGATCCTTTAGTGCCTGTATCGCTTTTTTGAGGTTCATATAATTTTGTTTTATTAATTAGTAATGGTTGTGGTCGTTGCCGGTGGTTCTTGCCCGGCTTTCCCAGTGTCGCTCCTGTCGTTCCGAGTAATATACGCATAACCAAGAAGCAAAATAAGCAATACCAGCGTGATGGCAACTTTTTTCGGCTCTACTTTGTCAGAGTGGTTATGCATATATTTTAATAAGTAACGTAGTATTTGATCTTGGCGCTTGCCGTCAGATCAGATACCCACTTCTGTGCTTCTTGCTGGAACTTTTGGCCTTTGAGCTGTTCGCTAATCTGCTTTCTGAAATCTTCCATCTTCACGTCTTTAGGAGGAGTGGCCTTTGAATCCTTGATGTAGGTATCTATTTCTGCTTCGGTTACGGCAACCTTGTCAGCAAGAAGTTTTTCGAGTTTCTTCTGAATGGTAATCTGCTCTCGAAGCTTTTCTTCGGTCATGCCTTGCTGGGCAAGAGCCATTTCAAGCGTTCCACCTTGTGCGGTAACTTGAGTCTTTATTTTCTCAATTTCTGCGTCAACTTCCTCCTTTGTCACGGTGACTTTTTGTTTGTTCAATTCGGTCTCAATAAGCTTCTTGTCGATTATTGCCTCCAGAGCCTGTTTACCTCCTTGCTTTTCAAGCTCTTTGATGACCGACAGCCGGCTGATCGGACTGCCGTTTACCGTTGCGGCCACAAAGATGCCTTTGGCAAAGAATAATGCGACAACGATAAGAATCACTGCGCCTCCGATCGCAATAGTGAGTGGTTTGGGCTTCTTGAATTTTACATTGACGTAACTTTTGTTCTCCTGTGGAGCGTTATCAGTTTCTGGTGTTGTGTTTTCCATAGATATTTTAATGATTAATTATTAACATTCCGTCCCTAAGCCTCCGACACAATTTTCAGTCGGAGCCTTGCCTCGCTCTGGACACTTTTCAGAATAGAGACACGCATCGTCCGTGATCGAAGTGATCTGATCTGCAACTCCGGTCTGATCTCCGTAGGTTATAAGAATCCGGTCCAGATCAGTGAATTCGTAATTACCAAATGCAGTATTTTCCTTGCCGTTCACATACAGCGAGAGTTTCTTGTTAGCCGTATTGCAGTACTGTTTTCCGTTATCGGTTACGAAGCACTGGCTATCGAATTTTATACCGATCGTGTCGAAGAAATACCCAAGCGTTATTCCTTTGCGGTGTTTATGAGTCACGTCGCCATTTCCATCGTGGAGGTGAGCATCCGGATCAAGCGGATTGGTATCTGACGACTGGTATTTTGCCGGTGTGAAGTCGAATTTTTCACCGTTCAAGTAAACGGCAAAATCGGCATGCTCATGCACCTTTTCTCCAAGCACCAGAGCGTCCGGTTTCGGAGCCTTAAGAATGGCGGCTTGGATCAGAGTCTTGAAGTCCTCTAAACTTCTCGGGTTCTGAATTTTTTCTCCTTGCAGATAGAATGACGGCGTGCCGGTATTGCCGAGTTTTGTACCAGACTCAACATCACGCTGTACCCGATCTTTGACGGATTGCGATGCGACGTCCTGTTTGAATTTAGTAAGATCGAGTCCCAGCTTTTGTGCATAGCCCTCGAACACCGCTGGCGTAGGGGCGGGCTTTTCACCCCAGTTTTTCTGTTCTGTAAATAAGAGGTCGTGCATTTCGTCATACTTGCCCTGTCGAGCGGCCGCTTCAACGGCAAGTGCGGCAGTCATGCCGTTTTTGTGTCCGGGAAGTGGAAAATATCGACGCACCACTCTAAGGTCATTCGGGAATTCCTGCTCAAGCTCTTTTATGAGCGGAAAGTACGCACCGCACGCCTCACATTCAAAATCGAGATACTCAATGAGAGTGACAGGAGCACTTGGATTTCCTTTGACGTAATCGTCGGCGACAACAGTCGTTAAGCTGTTCTCCACTATTTTCTTTTCTTCTTTTGCAGTCGAACTCCACCAGACGATTCCCCCCACCACTGCGATAGCCGCAATGACCCAGACTGCTTTCATGATGGAGTTTTTTCTTTGAGCCGATAATCGGCGTCGATCTTTTTCATTTATTTGTTGTTCCATAATGTTATGAATTAACGTTGGTAATTTACGCCTCTACTTTGCAAACCAGAGGATCAGTAATCTTTTTGGCGGTCATGTATATTGCCAAGGTAAGCAGTATCACTCCAATAATCCCGAACTCACTACCTCCAAGCGGAAAGAATGTGAGTACACCTGATACACCGACAAGAGAAAGGCTGGTAAGAAGAAATGAACCGCATGCGGCACACCCCACTCCCAAGACTCCACTCGTAACACCCAGGAATCCGGTAGCAACTCCGCCTTGTCCGACTTCTTTGATCCGACTTTTGAGGAAGTGTATAAGCATCGCGATGTACATTCCAAAGAGAACAGCGATCGCAATTGTGTAGAGTGCAGAGAGAACAGTGAAGTTGGTAATGATCGACCCAATAAGCTGAATAGGTAGATTGACTTTAACCCCGATTGGTACAGAGTTGTCGAACAGTATCGTTTTAATTAGTCCAAGATTCGGAAGCCATACTGCAAACAGAAAGACCGCCACTGCCACAGCTATTGCGAGCAGAGTAAGGCGAGAATTTCTGAATACTTTTTGTAGAGCTTCAAGAATCATAGTTATTTTGATGCGAGATCAATGAGCTGTTTGACTGCGGAGAGAGGCTGTGCGCCGGAGAGCGGATACTTCTTGCCGTCTTTGCCAACCACAATGCTCCACGGCGTGCCGTTGCCTCCGGTTACTTGGGCATTCTGCACTTCGTCTTCAATGTGCTTATCGTATTTCGTACTTGCCAGGCAGGTGTTGAATTTTGCCGTGTCTAAACCGACATACTGCGCGATCTTTGGAAGCTCGGCTGGGTCCAGTCCATTGTTTGCTGGAGTGATTTCGTAAAGCCGATCAGCATATGACCAGAATTTATCATTGCCCCCCTGCTCATTGGCACACTCAAGAGCAACAGCCTCTTTTCGTGCCTTAGAGTGAAGCTGGTCGAGCGGAAAGTGCCGATATACCCATGCCACCTTGCCGTCTTTGCCGTATTCATCCATTACCTCTTTCATCGTGGTGTGGAATCTCTTACAGAACGGACATTCGGTATCCGAATACTCGACTATTTTTACCAGTGCATCCGGATTGCCCCGAATGTGATCCTTAGATGTGATTGGCGTCATCTTTTCAAGATCGCCTGTTTGCTGTGCCGCCGGCTGTTGCTGTGGAGCGTTAGCCGTATTGCCGTTCTGGGTTTTGCCGCCACTATAAATCACCGCTCCAGCGATCAGGACTCCCGAAAGGAGTACGGCGACGGGCATGGACAGAGCGAATCCGGGAGATTGTGATGTTTTTATTGGTTCTTCCATAGGTTAAAAAAATAAATTAATAAAGCCAGCACAAAAAGTGCTGATCTGGGAGAAAACAGACTTTAGAAAATCTTCGGATTAAGAATGCCGTTAGAGAACGCTTCCTTGAGAGGATTAAATATGTGAGACCTTCGTAAGTAAAAAGGATTTATAGATACCTCTGGCCAAGGCTGATCATACAGAGAGAATTTCTTAAAAAATCTTAACCCAAGCAATACCAACAAAGCCAAGAGTACGGAGAGCAATGAGGAGAGTGTATCTTTTGCAGGGAGTATGGTGAACATACTTTGCCACTCCTGAATATGTTCCATCGGGTTCATCTTGCAGATAGACATCGAGTGACCAGCGAATGGGCAATTTACCATCGCCCCATTCATATCCATGTTCGTTCCAAACCCACAAAATCCAAAAAGAAGCATCGCAAAAACTGCTAATGCGATGGAATACTTTATTAATTTAATTGGATTTAAAGAAAACATAATTACGGTGTACTCTGGTAGAGTTCATTAATTTTCGCATACACGTGGTTGACCGCCTGACGTGTCTCATCGGAAATCTTCTTGAGAATCTCACTTCGTTTCTCACTGAAATACAGCATAAGAATTGTTTTCTCAAAGGCGGTATTTGTCGGAATGCCGAGCTCCTGTTTAATCATTTTGAGATCTCCGCCAGCAAATAATTCTTGCAGAATAAAACTCTTTTTGCGTGGATTCTCCGACGGCAAGAGTAGAAACTTTGTCGCTTCGCGCTCTCCAAAGAACCCTTGTGCTTTTGCATACTCTTTTTTACCTTCGGCGTCATTGTCCCACATCGCTACATACTGCACACGCCATGCGATTGCTATGGAGATAAAGTATTTTATGCTGTCCGCATTTACGGCTGGCAAGAATTTTATATCGTGCTTCTCGTTCTGAAACATCTCTAAGACGTAGTAATCGTAAATGCCTTCAACCACGCAGAGATGGTCAAAATTAAAATCTGTAATGAACGGCTTGATCTTCAATGCGTCGATGATTGGCTGAATTGCAAGTCGCTTATCTTTCTGGTCATCCTTGTATTCCGGTAGCGACACAAGCTTTACGCTCCCATCGCCGCTTTTTTGAGCGATCTTGATGTAACTTAACGGTATCCTGTCCGGATCGAGCAAGTAATGGGAATGGGTGCAATAAATGACGACGTTATTTTTAGAAAGCGACGCAAGTTTTTCACAGAGTTTTGCCTGTGCGCTCGAATGCAAATACGAGCCCGGTTCATCAAGCAAGTAGATGGTATCCATGTCGTCCATGCTTCGGACTTTCGGGTTAAACTCCAGCTTCATCACGAAATTAAAGAACCAATAAAAACCCTTGCTTCGATCCTGAATGCCGAAGTAACGATCGTTTCCGGCAATGTTTTCCTTTATGAAAAGATTTAGTTTGTTCTCCGTAGCGGCATATTGGATATCCACATCGAGCCTTGAGCCCTCTTCAAGTGTGAATTTCTCCCATTCTTTTGCCAGTGTATTGTTGAGTACCTTGCATACATCGGCCATAATGCTCTTGCGCTGAAGCTCCTCAGTCTCATGGAGTTTATAGACCGAATAACTTGGGTTCGTCTTCTTAAATAATTGCTCGATGATCGCAAGCCATCCCTTAGGGGAGCTAGCATCACCCTCGATTGGAATCTCTTCGTGAATGGTGTCACGGAAGTCGTCGAAGTAGAGAATATACGGTGTGCTACCCAAGCACTCCTCAATCATGAGCGGATTGAGATTCGGGAAGCTCTTAAGCTCCGGATTTTCAATGCTGTACTTCTTGCTGATGAGATTGCGTTTGATTTGGATTACGCCAGCCCACGAGGAGAGTGCACGCTTATACTTTTTTATTTCAGCTTTTGCTTCAGCGGTTGTCGCCGCGCTTCCATCGAGACCATCGAGAAAATCAGTCATCTCTTCTTTCGTTGCCTCGATATCTGCGATGATCGACGGCTCGCCCCGATTGCTGGTTTTATACAGATTACCGACATTTTTCATGTGTCTGCCATCGTTCAAAGAATCATTCGCCTCATCGAAAGCAAAAATACCCCACAAGATACTGGTCTTGCCGCTTTCGTTGATGCCAATGACAGGGAGTAAAGATTTTCTGATATCTATCTCCAGCTCACCGGCTATCGCTTTATAATCCTTGAGAGTGAATTTTATATACTTCATAGGTTTGTAATGTGGTGTTGATTTTCACCTGCCGTGCCGTCATTCGTTGCCATACTGAAGTACGACTTCTTCGCAACGATAATAAAGTCCTCAAAGAACGGTTTGAACGACAAAACCTGCGAGTCTGCTTGTAGTGCCCGCATAAGTTTCTTATCGTCTTCATCCGGAGTCGGATCGTTTGAACCGGGATGATTCAAGAGGATCGTAAACTTTGATGCTGAGAAGAGAAGCAGGTATTGCCAGATCAATTTTGTATTGAGCGTTTTGGCAGAGGAACCAAGAAAGACCTGATGCCCGAGAAACAGGTTTTTATCATCAAGATA
>Ga0209542_10015762_pt1 | contig 12630 bp, 16 predicted proteins | sample RifCSPhighO2_01_FD_184028 | JGI IMG/M metagenome (GOLD analysis project Ga0209542, IMG submission 184028) | Soil microbial communities from Rifle, Colorado - Rifle CSP2_plank highO2_0.1 (SPAdes) (version 2) | ecosystem: Environmental > Terrestrial > Deep subsurface > Rock core/Sediment ...
CATTCCGCTTCGCTCCATATCGGCGGGGTATCTAGGAGCTTCGCTCTGGAATCTTGGGAAACCAACGGTTTCCCAAACCCTCCCTTAATGGAGCCCCGTAGCAAGCTAACGGGGTAAGCTTTGAATCAAATATCGTTTAGCTGACAAGACAAAACACAAGAGAAGTAGCAAATAGAGGGAATTTGGCTTGTCCTCCAACTACACTTTGACCTCATTGACAAATAGGGGGGAGGGGTATAAGGTATAGGTGGTCGAAAGCCTTAATACTTTAAGAGACAAATTATGTTAGATAAAAAATTAAAAATCAGGGCCATCCATCGTGCCAAGATTCTACGCGGTCAGTTAGACGGCCTTGTTAGAGCTATCGAGAAAGAAGAGTACTGCCCGACAGTATTAGAGCAATCTCTCTCTATCCAAAGGTCGCTCAAGAGCCTCGACGCGTTTCTTTTGGAGAACCATTTACGCACACATGTGCGGCGTCAGATGCAACACAAGGGAGATGATGAGAAAGCAGTAAGAGAATTAATTAGAGTGTACACATTATCACATAAATAAAATCCATGGATAAGCTTTCTCTAAAATCATACGGCTGGAAATGTGTTTTGGGAGCTGAAGTCGCGTACATACTGTGTCTTGCCGGCGGATTTCTACCTATTCGGAGCGTAGCGGGCATTGCCTTGCACCACGCGTTTTTTGAGACTCTGCCCGGCTTTACTTGGATTAATATCAGTAGTGTAGTACTCGGTGCGGTTTATGCGTTTGTTTTTGCTTGGATATTTGCTTGGTATTACGTCTGGATGCATAACTCAAGCATGACAGGTGGTCAGAAATAATTAGGAAACTTGCTATGCACAACCACGACAAAAAAGATAACTCCAAAATGATGTGGTTGATGATGATTTGCTGTCTCGCACCACTCATTCTAATATTCTTTTTCGGAGCAGGGATGGGTTCCTTGGGGGTATCAAAATGGGTCATTTTAGGCCCGATTGCAATTATGATAATCGCACATCTGTTTAGCATGGGGGAGTCACATAGCAACACGACTGATTTGAAAGACTCGAATGATAACAAGGGTGGCAATCATAATACTCGAGGAAATAATAACGAACATAGTGATGAAAAAGGACATGGCTGTTGTAATCATGAGAAAATTAACTAGTTAAATTTATGCTCCAATCAGCAGATTACGGCCAGTGGTTCCTTGTTGTCATAAGTTCTCTGGTCTTTATCATCTTTGCATTCAGTTTTGTAAAGCCGAAGTCGCAAAAAGACTGGCGTTCCCTGGGGATGTTTTCCGCATTTATTGTAGCTTTGTTTACGGAGATGTATGGTTTTCCATTGACTATTTATCTTCTTTCCGGTTGGCTGACAAAATGGATTCCCGGACTTGATCCCCTTGCCCATAACTCAGGCCATCTCCTTGAAGACTTATTCGGCTGGGGAGGCGACCCGCATTTTGGGCCATTCCATATCGCAAGTTACATCGTGATATTTTATGGGTTCTACCTCCTCTCAAGTGCATGGAGGGTGCTATATAAAGCGCAGAAAGATCACACGCTGGCTACGACCGGTCCTTACGTGCGCATACGCCATCCTCAATATGTCGGGTTTGTAGTAATTATGTTTGGATTTCTCCTGCAGTGGCCAACCATTCTTACGGTTATTATGTTTCCCATTCTTGTTTGGATGTATGTGGGGTTGGCACGGCGTGAAGAAAGGGATGCGCAGAAGGAGTTTGGATCCGCATGGAATGAATATGCGAAAAATACCCCGGCTTTTGTGCCTAGATTTAAAGAATTAAAAACTAACGTATAAATTTATGGTAAACATTAAATCACTGTTTAGTTTTGGAAAGAGTGATAATAATAAAAAAATAGTCGATGATGCAAAGGACCCGGTATGTGGAATGCATGCAGGCGATAAAATAACGCTAGAACACAACGGTAGGGTGTATCATTTTTGTTCCGATTTTTGTAAAACACAATTTGTGCAACATCCCGAACAGTATGTCACCGAATAAAAAGTATGGAAAATCATAACTATAATCACACCGAAGAAGAAATCAAGACACTGTACACTTGTCCCATGCATCCGGAGATAATGCAAGAAAGACCCGGTATGTGTCCGGAGTGTGGCATGGCTCTTGTGCCGACCAAGGAAAAACAGGGTAAGTCCCGATTTGCTTCAGCAAATCGAGGATCCTCGATTTCGCGAGCGAAATCGGGACATGCTGGGCATAGCACAGCGATGTTTTTGCGCAAATTTTGGATTAGTCTCGCGCTTACCATCCCGGTTGTTTTATACGCCGATATTGTAGCTAAAATATTTAAATGGTCGCCACCAGCATTCCTTGGTTCCCACTACCTTCCGCTGGTGCTCGGATCAATAGTTTTCTTTTACGGTGGTTCAGTTTTCCTTATCGGTGCATGGCGAGAACTACGCGCCAAACTTCCCGGAATGATGACCCTTATCGGTATCGCTGTTACATCGGCTTATTTATGGAGCGTCTACGCAATCTTTGCCGGCGAGGAGGCGTTGTTCTGGGAGTTGACCACTCTTATTACTATTATGCTCCTTGGTCACTGGCTGGAAATGCGCGCGGTGAGCGGCGCGCAAGGAGCGCTCAAAGAACTATCGAAACTTCTACCGGATACCGCAGAAGTGATTCGTGATGGTAAGACAGAAACAATCGCACTTTCGTTATTGCGCGAGCAAGACATTGTGCTCGTGCGACCAGGCACAAAAGTTCCGGCCGATGGAAAAATTATAAGCGGTGAATCGGACGTCAACGAATCAATGATTACCGGTGAGTCAAAACCGGTTTCCAAAAAAGAAGGTGACGCAGTGATTGCCGGAACGATAAATGGTCAAGGAGCACTCAAAATTAGTGTTGAAAGCATCGGAGAGAAAACATTTTTGGCCGGTGTCATGCGCTTGGTGGCGGAAGCGCAAGCGTCGAAATCGCGCCTACAAATACTTTCCGATCGCGCAGCACTCTACCTTACTGTCGTCGCAGTTTCTGGTGGCATTGTTACGCTGGTCTCATGGCTCATGGCTGGCGCGGATGTCGGTTTTGCGGTAGCGCGGTTAGTGGCGGTACTTGTTATTGCTTGTCCGCACGCGCTCGGTCTCGCCGTTCCGCTTGTAGCCTCTATTTCTACGACCAAGGCCGCACAAAATGGATTTTTAGTCAAGCAACGAATCGCACTTGAAGCCGCCAGGTCAATCAAAATGGTTCTCTTTGACAAAACGGGGACATTAACCAAGGGAGAGTTTGGTGTGGTAGGTGTGTGGGGCGCCGGTGGCAGAAGCGAAAGTGATGTGCTTACTGTAATAGCTTCGCTTGACGCGCTTTCCGAACATCCAATTGCTAAAGCAGTTGTAAGCGAAGCAAGGAAGCGCGCACTCACATTAAAAGAGCCTACGAAGTTTGAGGCTATAAAAGGTAAGGGGGTCAGAGGATTTATGGGGAATGAAGAGCTGTTTGCCGGTGGGCCGGCGTTACTCGATAACTTAGGACTTTCTGTACCCACAGGGCTTTCTGTGATACTTGATAGCGCAAGCAAAAAGGGGCAGACGGTAATTTACGCGGTTAGTGGTCGAGAGTTTGTTGGAGCCGTTGCACTCGCGGATATTATTCGCGAAGAATCACGCGAAGCCATTTTGACATTGAAAGAGATGGGCGTTGAGACTGCTATGATTACGGGTGATTCAGAGGATGTGGCCACTTGGGTGGCAGGGGATCTTGGTATCGACACTTATTTTGCTCGTGTACTGCCTGACCAGAAATCGGAAAAGGTTAAGGAATTACAAAAGCGGGGAGTAAAGGTTGCTATGGTTGGTGACGGTATTAACGATGCGCCGGCGCTCACGCAGGCCGATCTCGGTATCGCTATTGGCGCGGGCACAAATGTGGCTATTGAATCGGCGGGTATTATCCTCGTGCGAAATGATCCGCGTGATATCGTGAAAATTATTAAACTCTCCAGAATGACGTATACTAAAATGATTCAGAATCTCTGGTGGGCAAGCGGTTACAATATCGTGGCCATGCCACTTGCAGCCGGAGCGCTCGCGTATTACGGAATTATTTTAGAACCTGCTCTTGCTGCAGTCTTTATGTCGGCCAGTACGGTTATAGTGTCCATCAACGCCTTACTTCTACGTAAGGCACAGCTCTAGTTCGTCTATACTGTAGTAGCCGAAAATTATTAGTTAGAAACAAACAAATATATGATGGGATATGAATATGGGGGATATGGGGGCATGATGGGAGGCCTGGGCACACTCGGTCTTATTGCGTGGGTGGTCGTCTTTGTCGACCTCGTTTTGGTCGGCGTCTGGCTTTGGAAGCAGATTAAGAAATAGTCTTTGAGCATCTATTTCTAACCCCCCCAAGTTCTGGTCTTACAGAAAACATTTTAGTAAATTAATAACCGCACCGCAAGCAGTGTGGTATGCGGTTATTGACCGAGCACTCTTAGAGTGCTCGGTTTATGTTTTGTATCCATTCATCCCCGTGGCAAGCCGTGGGGTATTCTGGACAAAAAATAAAAAAATCCCCCAACTTTTCAGTCGGGGGAGTGTCCGGTTGCTCGGACGAGCGAAGTCGAACTACTCGACCTCCACTTCTCGCACGGTGCGTTTCAGTCCATCTTCGTGACCAGCCGGAGTAATCCGGAGGAACTCGGTCTGGACGTACTTCACGCCCTTAATATCGACCTCGTCCTTGTGCTCGTCAATCCACTCACGATTGAGCGTGGTGACGACACGGATTGCGTCGAGAAGACCCTGCTTGCGACACTCCTCAATCACCGCTCCATCATCCGTGCAGGCAACAGCCGAAGGGCCGAAATAAAAGGCGAGCTCGCCCGCCTCGAGCGTGACCGACTTGCTGTCGCCCTCAAGAAGCTCGTGCCGATACGTGTCGGTAAAACTCGTGATCTTTTCGGCACGCTTACCGATGGTCTTCTTGAGTTCGTCGCGACGGACAGCAAAGCGATTCTTGATCTTGGCAACCTCGCTTGCCACCAGCGTGTCGAGCTCCGAAAGCTCGCGCACATCCCTTCCAAGCTCACCGAGCATGGAATCGAGTTCACCGCGGTTCTTGGGAAGATTGATACGAACGGGAGCGAGCTTGCTTGCAGTTGCCATTTTTGACCCACATTTCAGTCTGCCAGCCTTACAGGACTGGCAAATCAGCTAGATTTTCTCTGTTTTTTGCTTGTGCTAGCCAAAAACCAGAGAAATATTTATTAAGAACTTTCTATCTGCAATCAGGATAGTCGGGAAGTGCAAATGTGTTAAACTGTTGTTGAATTTCGACAAAGATACAAGAGCAAAAATGATTTCGGATTAGACTTATCAGCCAAGGTCTATTCCCACGATGTAAAATCAGCCTCATTTTGTAAGGTTTTCAGATATTGACAGAGCATTGTTTGTATGATAGACTGTCTATAGATCTGAGACTCCCCAGGCGCTCTTTGAAGAAAAACAAACAATCGAAAGGATGACGATATGGCCAGGGCCGTGACCACATCCCCGATGACCGAAGGTCAAATCAACCGCGCGGTCGAAATTTTCCGCGCACAGCTCACCAAGCACGCTCCCGAGCTTTCTTCCGAGGACGTTCAGCGGGTCTTCGGACAGGCCAATCTCGGGCCCGAGTGGTTCAGTGTGTTCCGCTCTCGTGTAGACATGATCGCAAACCAGATCGCTCGCCGCATTTCAGTCGATCGCACCCGCACTCCCCAAGCTGTGCTTGACGCCACTGGGTGCAAACAGTACACCGACAGCAAGGTCGTCAAGACCATGCCCGGAGCTGGTACCACGACTGACGAGGTCGAAGCCGTCTTCTTCAAGCCCCGTCCGGAGGCCTACAAGAACGGAATTATCTCTGATGATGATCTCGAACGCGAGTTCGAGTTCCAGGGACTCGTCCCCATCGACCCCTACGCATTGGCCAAGGTGAACGAAGACGATCCTGCCTTCGCCGACACTCACCCGAACGCTACCCACTGGAAGGATAAGAATGGCAACTGGTGCTATTTCGCCTTCGGCCGGTGGAACGGCGAGCGCCGCGTGAGCGTCCGCCGCAACGACGACGACTGGCACGGTGGCTGGTGGTTTGCCGGTGTGCGCAAGTGTCCTTCGGACTCGGCTACTCTGTCCTAGTCTTTGCACTCGGACACTGTGACCTTAGCCCTTTCCCGTGCCTGTTTTCTTTCGAGCCCTGCACGCCGCGCGTGCAGGGCTCTTCTTTTTTTACCCCCCCACACCTAGTATGAGAGAATCTACAGAGTAATCCGAAACTCGAAGTGCTTGCTTCCTATGTCGGACTACTTTCCCACGGGAATACTTGGAAAATAGAAAAGTGTTAAACTGTTGTCGAATTTCGACAAATATGCTAGAGTTGGGATGAATCTCGTTAGAGATTAGCCATGCATTATACTTACCTCATACAAAATAGTTCACGCACACGGCTATATACCGGAGTAACAAGTGACCTTCGGAAACGCCTCAAGCAGCATAATGAGGGACTTTCTACATGGACAAAGTCACGTGGTCCGTGGAAGCTTGTGTATTACGAGGCGCGTTTGGAGCAAAATGATGCACGGTCGAGAGAACGATATTTAAAAACTGGAATGGGGAAACGATATCTTAAAAATCGCTTGAGGGGTTTCCTATCTCTAACGGGATGAAAGAACTTGAGAAAACACTGACCGAGCTTGGGATTGCCAAAAAGACCCAAGACATATACCTCTCGGTGCTTCGGTTGAAAAAGGCCACCGTGCGGCAGATTGGCGAGCAGGCCGGTGTGCCACGCCCCTCCGTGTACGATCATTTGAAAACGCTCTTGCGTCTCGGACTTGTGGTGGAGTTTGAAATTGAGAATAAAAAATATTTCCAAGCCAATGACCTCACGCATCTTTCGCAGTTGCTCGATGAAAAAATAGAACGACTGACTGCAGAGCGCACACACGTGCGCGAACTTTTGCCGAAACTGATTTCTTCGGGAAGTGGCGTGGAAGCCAAAATAAAATTTTTTGAAGGGACAGATGGTTTTCGGAGAGTCTTAAACGATATCCTCTGGCAAGACGAAGAAGAAATTTTAGTTATGTGGCCATACACAGAAATGACTGAGCTTGCAGGAGAGGAATATTTGGAAAATTGGACACGTCGCCGTGTTGCGCAAGGGATTCATATTCGCTCGATTTGGCCCAACGACCGGAGTGTGGCCATAAACAAGAACAAGATTCCCGACGAAGAAACACGCCTCGCACCAAAAGGAGTGGACTGGAATATGGGTTATGTGATATGCGGAGAGAAAGTATATTTCATCTCATCACGCAAGGAAACTTTTGCCTTTGTCGTGCATTCTCACGATTTTGCGGAGCTACAACGTACCCAGTTTGAGTTGGCGTGGCGACAAGGCAAGTAAACCCCGTTAGAAGCTCGCGCGGGGCATTAAACCCCGCGTTCGCAAGGAGTCGACCAGCATTCATCCCCGTGGCAAGCCACGAGGCGTTCTGCTTCTAACGGGGTAAATCTGATAGCATACCTACGCTCGAAATAGTAAGTTTGCTCTTTTTCCGGCATCGTTTATACTAGCTGTTGTCGGGTTCTGCGTTATAAAAGTCAGTCTAATCTTATTTACATGGAAGAAATGAATCAAATGGGTCAGCCACAAGAACCATCAAGTGGCATTAAAAAGTATGTTATTACTTTTATTATTTTACTCATCATTATTGGAGGGATATATTGGATAATACGAAGCAGTATTGATATTGGTAAAACGTTACCAGCGGCCGCGGATAGTAGTTCCGTACAAATCATTATTAATCACAAAGATGCTCCTGCCGACTGGAAGCAATACACAAATGAAGAATATGCGGTGGAGATGAGCTATCCGGACATCTTTACTCAAGAAACGGCAGATATTGACCTGCCTTCGATGAAAACAAAAATTGTCGGTACGAGATTGGTTCATACGGTAGATAAAGAAAATTGTGTTGACCGGAGCGACCCTAAAACGTGCACACCAAAGACCGAGGACATTGCCGTCGGACTTTTCTTCCTCAAAAAGAATTTCGTGGATTTTCGAAATTTGCTCCTTGCCCAAACTCCCGATGCGCGATTACAGGGCGTGACCTTTGATGGTCACGAGGGCTTTATGCTCGCCGTTGATAAGGAAGGAAAGGGTATTTATCAATTCTTTTTCCCGATTTTAAACGGCCGAGCGGTATTGCTGGTTACTCGTGCCTATGTAAATGAACAAGTGGCAACCATCTACCAATCGGTTACAGGGTTTATTCCATTCGAAAACCAAACAGCCACTTTTTCTCAAATGGTTCAGAGTATAAAATTGGGACAGTAGGAGGCGCTTACCCTACGTCGCTTTCTCTGTGAGAGCTCTGTGGGATTGTTATTTTGGCATACCCCAGCACATAATTTGGGGAAACAATATATCAAGACCCACACAAGACTTACGATGCAACTGCTCGTACAGCAGTGCTTGGTTTTTTCGGTGAATTATGTGCGGGGTTATTGTCTGCAAGCCGTAGAATACCGCCATGTGGGCGAGCATTCTACGGGCAGACAATAAAAAAAGCGTCCGTGGAGGTATCCCGCGGACGCTTTCGGCTATGCGCTAACGTAGGCATGTCCTACTCGCTTTGTGCAAGAGGAATGTTGCCTTGCGTGTACTTCAATCACGCCGTGACGCTCCTCTACCGAAATGTGGCAGTCGTTGCGTGAGATGCCTTCACCTTCGAGGAAAAACTGAGCGAGCTTCAGGGCGAGCGATTTCTGCATCTGAATGCTCTGCTTGTTGAACCTGCAAACGTTCTTCTTCATGGTTGGCCTCCTTGGGACTTGCTTGGCGTTAATGTCGGTCTGGAACATGAGACGGCTCTTGTACACAATTCTTACTGGGCCTGGCGAATACCGTTATATAACAACATTTTACGCAGATAAACGCAGACTCGGTCGTCGTGACTGTGTGGAGTGATGTTGTGTCCGGCAAAAGGCGACCGACGCAGACAGGTGCGGAAAAAGAGTGTACTTATACGATCTATCGGCTACAATAAGACTACACAGACTCTCCCGGTAAGATTCGCCGTTCCCGCTACGTCTTAATGGTAGAGTCATAAAAGACATGAATATATGAGTGAAAAGGATTTCACACGACTGTACGATACCTATGCGGACGCGCTTTTTCGCTTCTGCGCCTTTAAGGTAAGTGATAAAGAGCAGGCCAAAGACTTGCTGTCAGATACGTTTGTGCGTGCATGGGAATATGTACGCAAGGGCGGAGCGGTAGAGAATGAAAAGGCTTTTCTATATAAAATTGCGAGCAACCTAATCATTGACTATCGCCGCAAGAAGAAAACCTTGTCACTAGACGCGCTTACCGAGGAGGGGTTTGATGTTTCGACTGACGAACATCTTCGCCTGGAAGAAATCATCGATGCTCGCCAGGCCGTGCAAGCTCTCGATAAGATTCCGGAACAATATCGCGACGCGCTCTTCATGAGATTCATACAAGAGTTGGGGCCGAAGGAAATTGCGGAGGTACTCGGTGTTTCGGAAAATGTTGTATCGGTGCGTATTAATAGAGGATTGGAAAAGGTCAGGGCATTATTTGCAACCAATCAGTCGGTGGTTAAGGATAGTTAAAAAATCATATGGAACGAGAAATGGAAAAATTTAAAACACTTATTAATAGGGATATTCGACTTGAAGCTGGTGAAAAAGAAGCCATGCGCGACAAGCTCGTGTCGTTTGTTCGTGCCAATCCCACACAATCGCCAGCCACCCCGCAAGCACAGTCACCCCTGCCATTTTTCACGGCCCTGCCTTTCGCGCTCAAGCTCGCCCTTTCCGGACTCGTGCTTGCAGTCGTTGGTGGCGGCGCATCGGTTCTTGCTGAACACGCTGTTCCGGGCGACGCGCTTTACGGAATTAAAACTTCGGTGAATGAACCGGTGCAAAAGCTTTTTGTTTTCGGTGACAAAGAGACGGGACTATATGCTGTGCGTATGACCGAACGTCGGCTGGCCGAAGCGGAAAAACTTGCCTCGAGCGGAGCATTGAGCGAGGAAGTCAAGGATAGCTTGCGTGCGGAAATTTTGAAAAACATTGAAAATGTTCACTCCAGTATTGTTGCGTTGCGATTAAATGAAGATGCTGCTGGAGCCATCGAGTTGAGTACCCAGTTGGAATCGTCCCTTCGGATTCATGAACAAATTTTGTCCGGTATTCCTTCTGGTACCATGGCCACTACGGGTTCACTTCCTCTCTTCGACCTCATTTCTACTATGAAAAAAGAATCGAGTAACGCGAGTGGTGTGCGTGCCGGAGTGGAAACCAGTATTGTCACGTCGGGTTCCGTTAAAAGCAAAGAAGTAGCACTTCAGACACTTGCCGATGTTCAGGGTATGTTACAAGATATTAAAACTAGCCTGCCAAATCTCGCGGAAAGTTCCGAAAAAACGGAGCAGTATTTGCAGATTTATGTCGCCAAAGCGCAGGCACTGATCCTTTCCGGAAAAGAAAACCTTGCCCGAGGAGAGGTGGCCACGGCATTTACCGAGCTTCAACAAGCACGCACCTTACTGAAGGAAGTATCAGTGCTCGCTGAATCAAGAAATGCTGTTGCCGACACCGTTATTACCGGCGTGAAAGAACCGACTGTTACTCCGGCCGAACCAAGTGCGCCAGCCCCCGCCACGACCACACCCGCTCTAACCTCACCGGAAAAACCGCTACCTCCGGCCCCCACTCCGGATTCTTCCACACCGCCACCGACAGGAACCCTTCAGTAACTTTGTAGTGGTCGTAGTGTTAGAAGCTCAACTTCCCGCGGAAGTCGAGCTTCTTCGTCTTTCTTTTATCTTTAGTGTAAGCGCGATATACTATTGTATACGAGCTCATATTCGTATCATTAGCATAATTCGTATATTAGCATCGATACTATGCCCCACGATTTCATCGCTATTGGAGATATTGTAACCGACGCGTTCATCAAATTGCATGATGCCGAGGTGCACAAGCACATGCGTACGGAGACGCGCGACATTTGTTTGCCGTGGGGCACGAAGATTCCCTACGACGGCGTGGTGGTGGTACCCGGCGTGGGTAATTGCGCCAATGCCGCCGTAGCTGCTGCCCGTCTCGGGCTTACTAGTGCGCTTGTAACCAACACCGGCGATGATGAAATCGGCCAAGCACAAAAGAAGACACTTGAAAATAATCATGTTTCTACAGAATTTGTGCACACCCACACGGGGAAGCCTTCAAATTACCACTACGTGCTTTCTTTTAAGGGCGAGCGCACTATTTTAGTTAAACATGAGGAATATCTATATATGGTGCCGGAGATGGGAAATCCGAAATGGATATACCTGACATCGCTTTCGCAGACATCAGAAAATTTTCATAATGAAATTGCAGACTGGCTCGAAGCGCATCCGGATGTTAATCTCGTTTTTCAGCCCGGCACATTTCAGATTAAAATGAGCAAGGACCCCTCGACTACGCTCGGGGTAAATAAACTCGCTCGCATCTACGCGCGCACAAATATTTTCTTTTGTAACATCGAAGAAGCGCAAACCATTCTTGATACAAAGAAAAGAGACATTCGCAAACTTTCGGAAGCCGTGCGTGAGCTTGGACCGAAAATTGTTTGTCTGACCGACGGGACGGATGGTGCGTACGCCTTTGACGGAACAGAACTATGGTTTACCCCACAGTATCCTGACCCGAAGCCACCGCTAGACCGTACTGGTGCGGGCGATGCATTTGCTTCCACGTTTTCTGTGGCTATCGCTCTTGGTAAAACTTTGCCCGAAGCACTTTCCTGGGGGCCAATCAATTCCATGAGCGTGGTGCAATACTACGGCGCGCAGGAAGGCCTGCTCTCCCGCGAAAAACTCGAGCAGTACCTCGCCTCCGCCCCCGCCGAGTACAAAGTGAAGAAGATGTGATACAATAGGCGTATGTCAAATGAACGAGTATTTACAATCGAAACAGAGCAAGAGACTGACGGTCGGTGGATAGCAGAAATTCCTGAATTACCGGGAGTTATGGTTTATGGTGACAGTCAAGAACAGGCACAAGTGAAAGTAAAAGCCTTGGCCTTTCGCGTTCTTGCAGAGGAAATCGAGGAGAGCAAAGAGAGTGTCCCTGTAGGTTTTTCAAAAATTGCTTTCTCCACCACATGACCAACTGATAGCCGAGCGTTAAAGCGGGCAAGGTGTTTCGCGCGCTCGTTAAGATTGGTTGGGAAATCAAGAGACACAAAAGTTCCTCTCATATAATTCTCGAAAAGCCGAACTACCCAAACTATGTTTGGGCTTTTAATAACAATGACGAGCTTGGTTCGAAAATTCTTTCACGGATTTCAAAATACACGGGCTTAAAAACCGAAGACCTATAAAGCCTTATAAAATAAGGGTATTTCTTGCCCCGTGGCGAGGAAATAGGCTTTACGTGGTGCCTATTAACCCCGTAGTAGAGCTTCGCTTCACTCCTAGGTTCTAGAATGAAGTGCAATGAAATGTCTCAAAAGGTGTTAAATAGCCTAGTTTTTTCCTCGGACGGTGATTGAGTAGTTTCGTGACTCGA
>Ga0209542_10015763_pt1 | contig 12629 bp, 12 predicted proteins | sample RifCSPhighO2_01_FD_184028 | JGI IMG/M metagenome (GOLD analysis project Ga0209542, IMG submission 184028) | Soil microbial communities from Rifle, Colorado - Rifle CSP2_plank highO2_0.1 (SPAdes) (version 2) | ecosystem: Environmental > Terrestrial > Deep subsurface > Rock core/Sediment ...
TTTTTAGCAAAATTTACTAAGGGACAGGCACTATTTAGGAAAACCAATCCAAGCACCATCATAACCCAAAATTGATAATAAAGTCCTAATAATAAGCCAAGCGCCTACGGCGATAACAAGTCCAATGACTGCATTAGTGAAAACTTTCTTTGCTGTTCCCCTCTTCTCTGTACTACCGCCTGAAGTTATAAGTTCAAAACCGGCATAAAAGAACATAATAGCGGCAATTGGCACTGTCATATAAAAAAGAATGAAGTAAATCACGTTGTTTATTAGTGTTAAAAACTCGGTCCATCCCCAAATACATTCTTCTGTAATTGGATCAACACCACATTTTGGAACTAAAGGATCTCCAAGTTTATATGCAAAAGAAAAAACAGGAATAATAAGTATTAAAAACACTAGAAGAGAAATTATCCCGTACGAAATATAATTGTATTTTTTAAAGTTTTTCATAATTAATTATTGTTAAATTTTTCTCCTTAAAAACATATAATATGAATTTCGTACGGGATTATTTTAATAATAAAAGATCTAATTTACTACTTGCGTCGGATATCGCATTTTCAATAGTCATATTATTTGAGAGCACTCCGTCAATCATGTTGCGGAAAATATTATTTGTATCTACTTCCGAAGGATCAAGCCAGCTCCTCGCATAAAGCGCAGAATCGTAAAAAATTGGAGAATAGCTGTCGACTGGTTTAAGTTTTAACAAGTCGCGACGGGCTGGCGCCGTCCCTGTGGCAATAGCGAATTTGGAAGCAAAATCTCCCGTAGCCATTAAGCCTGCCACCGTAAAAGCGGTATTGAAATTCTTTGAAGAAGACAATAAAGCTATGCCTGTAACATGACCACCTGTTAATTTAAAATTAGAATTTCTAATTTGGGGAAATGGCGCAACTGCCAAGTTCTGATTTGGATTTCTATTTACCAAAGATTGAAGCTCGCTAGCAAACCCAAAATAAAATGCTAAATCCTCTCTCGAGAATGTATCATCGGAATTCGGAAATGACTTATTCCAAGAATATACATTTTTATTTGGATCAGCGAAATCAGTATAGAATTTCAAAATTGATGAAAGATTGTGCGCTGGGTTAGATGTAATAGTCTTTAGACTAGAGCTAAAAACTCCATCTTTCTCGGTCACAATCTTATTCCCTGTCTGCATGAAAAAAGCAGATAAAATATCTTTAGCATGGGTAACATTCGAGAAATGTCCCAGAGCAACTGTGCTTTTTATTATTTTGTTTGAATCATCTTTTTTAGTAATAATTGGAACAATACTAGCAAATTCATCTAAAAAGATTGGAGGGTAGATAATTGCATTGGCATCAAGAATGCTTCTGTTGTAATACATCATAAGTGGGTCAATAGATAAGGGAAAAGCCAAGATACCACGTGAGGTCAAAAATACTTCCCCAGCACCAGCAAAATTATTTTTGAACGAAGCTAAGGGATAACTCTGATATGGAATGGTAACAATTTTATTAGCATAATGAAATGCGAGACTGTCAGACAAGAAAAACATATCAGGACCAGTACCGCTAGCTAGCGCTTCAAGTAAATCTTGGTCAAAATTCGTAGATGATTTTTCTACATATCTCACGACAAAAGTGGGATTGGCATTATTAAATTCTTCTAAAATTGGTGCCATCGTAACTCCCCTTACTGTTCCCCATAAAACGACTGTGCCTAGAGCACCAGGTGTTTTATTTTTCCCAATCGGTATTGCGCCGGAAAAAACCAAAATACCAAAAACAGCTAAAGCAATAAATACAATTATAGATATAAGTTGAAAATTTTTCATGATCCAGCTTTGCTAACCCTTTATTAATATCATACCATAATGATGCTCGCCTGCATTAATGTCCCGCTGCCAAACAAAACCTTTTTTTTCAAACATTTCACGAGCTTTATCCTTTTGAATAATATTTTTTGCACCCATAATTGATAATTGCGACCAATCAATCAACAACACTCTGCCTTTTTGTTTTGATATTCTTTGTATTTCTAAAATAAGCTGCTCTTTATCTCCCACTTGGGAAAGAACATTGGAGACAATGACTGCGTCTACAATACCATCTCGCAGAGACGTACCACCCTTTTTTTCAATATCACCAAAAATAATTTCTACGTTATTAATATGAGCATCACGAACTTTATTTTTTATTGTCGCCAAAAAATCTTTATCTATTTCAACTGCATAGACTTTTCCCCTCGTCACTATATGACCTGCGCCAATAGAATAAAAACCAGTTCCAGCACCCAAATCAGCTACAATATCATCTTCCCTTAATCCAAAGGCTTTTAAATTTTTTATTGGGTCTGTAAACATATACACATTATAGTATGAAAAAACTTTATCCACTACTCCCATGTCAAAGATGCCCTTTGACATGCTATAATAAAACACATGAAAAATAGAGACTATAAAAATTTCACACTTGGAAATATCGTTCATATTTATAATCGTGGCAATAACAAAGAAAAAATATTTTTTGATGAACAAGATCATAAAGCTTTTCTTTTCAGACTTGGACTTTGTTTAGGATTTACGGAAGAAGAATTAAATAAAGAAAAATTAATAGGTATGCCCTATTCTAGAATTAGGATTACTGAAACAAATAAAGATAGTTTTAAGCTTCATGCTTTTTCTCTAATGCCAAATCATTTTCATTTACTGATTGAGCAAACTGGAGATATATCAATTTCAAAATTAATGTCGAAACTTTGTACAAGTTATTCTAAATATGTGAATAAAAAATACAAAAGAGTGGGACATGTTTTTCAAGATCAATTTAAAGCCGTATTGATAGAAAACAATCCACAACTAATGTGGACATCATCATATATCCACATGAATGCCGTAAAAGATAACATTGTAAAACACCCGTCTGAATATTTATGGAGCAGTTACAATGACTATATAGAAAAAAGAAATCTACCAATAATTAGTAAAGAACTTTTAATTGGAACTTTTGGCGATGTTAGTAACTTTATCCAGCAAACGCTAATTTACGATGTCAAAGGGCATCTTTGACATTAGGCTATCTTTTATCTTTTTATGTATAGATAATCTAAGAAAAAATGAAGAATAAGGCCGATACCTAAAAACACAAGTGGACGATAAAAAAACAAGAGGACAGAAAAAATACTAATAATTTTCCAGTACTTATGTAAAAAATGAGTTTTAAACGGATTTCTTGTTGGATGATATATAGGACGAGAAAATAAGTGATCGAGATCTATCAAGTTTGAACCAATGATTAATCCCAGATTTATATAATTAGGATTTAAATTTTGTACATGGGTCAAGATTAAAAATGCAACTAGATTTGAAACAAGGTGTGTTGGTGTTGTCATACTACTCTATATACAAGCGAGCGAGGCGATCCCATCACCTCCGCGCAAACGCATAATGGTCACACCTTGTGTTTGTCTACCCAATGGTCGAATATCTTTCAAGGCTGTTCTTATAACTTGACCCTTTTTAGACATTGCAATTAATTCTTCTTCATTAGTTAGTACTTTGGCAACGATTAGCGAACCCGTTTTAGATGTTACTTTCGCGGTCTTAACACCAGAACCACCACGCCTCTGAACTTTATATTCTTTAAGATCGGTCTTTTTACCAAAACCATTTGCACTCATGGTCAAAAATGCACCCTTTGCATTATCTTTCTTGACCACATCAACACCTATCACCTGGTCATTTTTACCTAACCTTATGCCACTTACTCCCCCAGCGGTTCTGCCCATCTCACGCACATCTGATTCTTTAAATCTTATTGATTGACCCTGTCCTGTCGCAATCATAATTTCATCACCTTTTTCTGTCACCAATGCCGATATGAGCTGATCATCTTTTTCAAGACGAATAGCGATAATACCGCTTCGACGCACATCTTTGAAACTTTCAGAAGACATTTTTTTTGCTGTACCGCCTTTCGTAACCAACATTAACGAAGCCGGAGACTTATCAATATTCTTGTTCTCTTTGGGCATTGCTAAAATTGAAGTAACTTTTTCTTCCGTTCCAAGTGAGAGAAAATTCATAATTGATTTGCCGCGTGTAGCACGACGAGCCTCGGGAATATCATACATTTTCATTTGGTAAACTTTTCCTAAATTTGTAAAGAAAAGCAGATTGCTATGTGTAGAACCAGATACAAGCATAGTTACAAAATCCTCTTCTTTGGTTTCCAGATCAATCACGCCGACTCCGCCTCGCTTTTGAGCCCGGTATTCAGAAGGGTCAGTGCATTTCACGTACCCGCCGGCGGTGAGTACGAGCATAGTTTCTTTCTCTGGAACTAAATCCTCATCAGAAATCTCTTTGACTCCACCTTTTACTATTTTCGTACGACGTTCATCCGCATATTTGGCGCGAATCTCTCCTAATTCTGCAGAAATAGTTTTGAGAATTTTCTTTGGGCTAGCCAATAAATCTTTCATATCGGCAATAAATTTTTGTTTTTCTTTTAATTCATCCTCCACTGCTTGCCTCTCTAATCCGGCTAGTTTAGACAACTTCATTTCCAAAATTGCCACAGCTTGCAAATCTGAAAATTTGAATTCTTTTACCAAATTAATCTTCGCAACTTGAGAATTTTTAGAGGCGCGGATAACGCTAATCACGCGATCTATTTTGTCGAGCGCTTTTTTCAAACCAAGCAAGATATGTTCACGTTCTTCAGCCTTTCGTAGATCATAAGCACTTCTTCTTTTTACTATTTCTTTTCTATGTAAGACAAATTGCTCAAGAATGGATTTGAGTGATAAGGTTTGAGGCACCCCATCTACCAGCGCTACAATATTGAAATTAAAATTTGATTCAAGCTGAGTATTTTTGTAAATATAATTCAAAACTTTTTCTGGATGCGCACTGCTCTTTAAATCGATAACTATTCTGATATCTTTGGTTGATTCATCACGCAATCCCTTTATCCCCTCAAGCTTTTTCTCTTGCACTAACTGCGCTATAGCCATTATCAAATTTGATTTATTTACCCGAAAAGGAATTGAAGTGATGATAATAGAAAAATTTCCGTCTTTTTGTTCCACTATCTCGGCTTCGCCTCTACATACGACCCCCCCTCGCCCACCTGAATAAGCATGGAGCATATCTTTGTATCCGTAAGCAATACCTCCAGTAGGAAAATCTGGTCCTTTTATAAATTGCATCAGGTCTTCAGTTGTAGCATCTTCATTCTCAATTAGATGCATAGTAGCATCTAAAACTTCAGCCAAATTGTGAGAAGGAATATTGGTAGCCATACCGACGGCAATACCCAAGGTTCCATTCAAAAGTAAAGCCGGAACTGCTGAAGGAAGCACAATCGGTTCTTTGCGTGTTTGGTCATAGTTTGGCCTGAAATCAACTGTTTCTTTTTCTAAATCTCGCAGTAATTCTCCAGATATTTTTGACATCTTAGCTTCGGTATAACGCATCGCCGCAGCGTTATCTCCATCAATTGAGCCGAAGTTACCTTGTCCCAAAATAAATGGATAGCGATAAGAAAATTCCTGCGCCATGCCAACCATTGAATCGTAAACTGCCACATCTCCATGCGGATGGTACTTTCCGAGCACATCTCCGACAACTGCGGCAGATTTTCTGAAACGCGCGCTAGAAGTGAGCCCCATTTCATGCATGGCAAAAAGAATTCTGCGATGCACTGGCTTTAGCCCATCTCTGACATCTGGCAGCGCGCGCGATGTGATTACCGACATAGCGTAGGCCAAATAGGACTCTTTCATTTCTGCGACAACATCAACCCCAAGAATTTTATCTATAGTGGTTAAATTGCTATTCTTGTCATTTTTGTCATCCTTTGTCTCTGGAGATTTTTTTGCCATAAATATTACTGGGAAATGCTTTTATACCCGCCAATCAAATTATCTTTTAATGCGGAAAATGGCTTTAAATCGCTATTTACCTTTGCTTCTGTTTCAGGATTGGAAAAACTTGTTCCTAAAGAATAAATCCAGAGTAATATCAAAATAATACCGGCAATAAAAGTCGAAACATGCAAAATATGTCTTCGAACTTGTTCAGGCTGGCGTCTTATGTGATGAATTATTTTTCTCATTTTATTATGAAGATTTTAATACTACCACTTCCCCTTCTTTACCTTCTAAATCTTTTGATTTAAGCGTTAATTTTTCTACCACCTCCGCTTTTTCTTCTCCGGTTTCTTTTAGAAATGCTTTAAGAGATGCATCATCGTAATCCATCGGTATTATCATTTTTGGTTCAAGCGAAGACGCAAGTTTGGTTGCAGACTTTGCATCAAGCAAATCCTTGCCACCAACTGGAATAAAAAGAATATCTGGACTATCTATTGCTTCATGGGCTTCTTTTGAAATTTCTCCATTTGCTAGAGCTCCAAGAAATACAATACTAATATTATCTACGGCAAGAGAATAAATAGTATTAACGTATTTTTTATTAGCTACAAGCGCATCTGACAACACCCCCTTAATAAAAATTTCCTTGACCTCATAATCCCCCGGACCTGTAATAGCAAAAGGTGCACGCTCGCCATGGGAAAGCTGTTCTATACCATTATAGTCAAGATGATTTGTGGTGACAAGAGCAATATCTGCCCCAAAATGAGCACTTATGCCTGATTTAGAACTTTTGTTAACTGGGTTAAAAGAGAGAACCGTTTCCCCTTGCTGGATTTTAAAAAATTGTTTGCCGAAATATGTGATTATCATTGATTATATTATAGCAGAAAATAAAACAAAAAACATCTTTTTTAGTTATAAGATAATCGAGAATTATGATACAATCGAGAATATGATAGATAGACCGCCTGGCAAAGCACAAGAGAAACAAACAGCTAGAGATTTTTTCAGCCCAGATTTTTACAAAGACTTGGTGTTTCTAGAAATGTAACCGCTCCTGATCTCAAAAAGCTTATACGGAAGCGTGCAAAGAGACATTAGCCCTCGATGTTAAAGACGGATCTGAAGAATCTAGAAGGTCAATAAGAAGAACTTTAGTCAATGAAGCTTATTTATGTCTAAAAAATCCAGAGACAAGAAGAAAATATGACGATAGAAAAAATTCCCAACAAACTAAAACTAACACCCAACCATCAAGTCCAGAATCACATCAAAGAAAAGAAGCTGAACAAAAAAAAGACCGAGCTATGCAAGAAATATTAAGGGTGATGGTTTCTGGAGTTCCAGATTTTACAGGAGAAAGAGATCGATGGGTAAAATTAGGATTGTTTACGAAAGAAGAAATAAACAACTCTATTGTCGTAAAAAAAGAGCATTGAGTTACTTAGAGAGAGAAATAGTTTTAGAAGGGGTAGACCAATTTATAAGAGAAAGAGATCAATGGATAAAGGCAGGGGTACTAACAAAAGAAGAAATAACTAACTCAGTGAGTGTAAAGCAAAAAGCAATACAAAACATAGAAATGGAATTAAGATTTCATGGATTAAATCGTTTTAAAGCAATTAGAGAAAAGTGGGTAAACACAGGGGTTGTGAGTCAAGCAGAAACTGATCAAATATTGAAAAATTATGAGAAAAGATAAAACTCGTCACTTGGCGGTTAAACCGCCAAGTGAAACCGCCAAGTAGTTATTCTTCTAGCTCTTTATATTTTTCTTTATTAAGTCTTACATCTTCCAAAGAAGAAAGAGCAAACTTTTTATAGTCTTCAATTGAATCAAATTGCTCAAGAATAATATTTTTACCAAAACATATTTGTTCATGTTTTTTAGATGAATCTACATTCACATACTCATTCCAACTTGATTTGGTCAATTTGGCGGTTAAACCGCCAAGTGGTATTTTATCGTTTAAATTCACATAGACACTTATGTGCAAAAGATATTCATCTGAATCTATATGTTTACTTTTAAAAGTTCCTTGAAATAATGAACCCGATCTTTTGTTTTTCTTGTTAAAATACCAAGTGTATCCTCCAAGCAAACGTTTCATAAATTCACTTATTCCCCCTTCGGCAACTTGTTCCAAAATAAAATGAAAATGATTTAGTAAAAGATTATACGCTATAAATTTAACAAGTGGTTTTTTAATTTTATCTTTTTGGAAACTCTGTTCAAATAAGCTTCCTACTGGTTCAACACAATTAAAAGCCACCATACTTTTAAAAAATCTATCCATATCTTTTTGGTTAGAAAAAATTTTTCTTTTATCAACTCCTCGATTATAGATATGGTAAATTTCTCCGTTTGCTAATTTAACTTTTCTCATGGGTTAATTGTAACACTTGGCGGTTAAACCACCAAGTGGCTTGCAATATTTTTAAACTCTAGTATTATCTTTATACAAGTCAAATATTTATTAAAAGCATGGATTTAGGGTAACCTTCTGACATTTTGTCGGAAAACCTAAGCCTTATATCCGCTTACGGCGGATTTTTAATTTTATGGCTAAAGTAATTAAAGAAGAACCAGTAATAATAGAGGAAAATTTAATTACTGGTTCTATCGTTGATCGAACGATAAACAAACCAGAAATTGAAACTCTGGTAGAAGGTTCTGTTATTAGTGTGGAAAAATCATCAGTCTATGTTGACCTAGCACCTTTCGGAGCAGGCATTATTTACGGCCGCGAATTTATCAATGCGAAAGACATTATAAAAAAAATAAGACTGGGTGATATTATCAAAGCGAAAGTTGTTGAAATAGAAAATGAAGACGGTTATATAGAACTTTCCCTTAAAGAAGCAAAGCAAGCGCTTACATGGAATGAAGCAGAAAAAGCTATAAAAGAAAAAACTGTAATGAGTTTGGAAATCAAAGATGCAAATAAAGGAGGACTTATTTTAGAATGGCAAGGTATTCAAGGATTCTTGCCCGCATCTCAACTCAAAGCTGACCATTACCCTCGAGTATTAGACTCGGATAAAGATAAAATTCTAAAAGAACTTAAAAAGTTAGTAGGGCAACAAATTTCCGTAATGATTATTTCAACATTACCCAAAGAAGGTAAATTGATATTCTCTGAGAAAGACAATAATCCGGAAGAGAAAAAAGAAATCTTGAGCAAATATGCTGTCGGAGAAGATTTGGATTGCACCGTGGCTGGACTTGTTGACTTTGGAGTGTTTGTGAAGCTCGAAGATGGGCTGGAAGGCTTGGTGCATATTTCCGAACTTGATTGGGGACTTGTAGAAAACCCTCGCACAATGTTTAAAATAGGAGATAAAATCCGCGCTAGAGTAATTGAAATAAAAGACGGTAAGATATCGCTTTCTATCAAAGCTCTCAAGGAAAACCCTTGGAAAGAATTTGAAGGAAAATTAAAGAAAGGAGATATCATCAAAGGAGTAGTCATTAAATACAACAAACATGGCGCGCTCGTCTCTATCAAAGAAGGCGTAGCTGGACTTGTACATAACTCCACTTTTGCGTCAGAGGTTAAACTACGTGAAAAATTAGAACTAGGAAAAAATTATAATTTCCAAATTACTCTCTTTGAACCGAAGGATCAAAAGATGACTTTGGTGCATTTAGAATAAAGTTATAATCAAAAAATCCCCCATATGGGGGATTTTTTGTTATGTAGTTGCGGTAACTATAGGTGTCGTATCCTCTACTCCAATTTCATTCATTATAGACATCACTTGTTCGGCATAGCGAGGCACAATAGAAGGAGGATTATATTTTTGCAGTATTTGTTTCGTAGTCTTTCCAGCATAATGATGATCGGTGTTGGGATTGTTACCGCCTAGATTGCGAGCCACAGTTTCTATAGCTTCTTCATTAGATTCAAAATTAATCTTACAAGAACCCCAGCCAAAGGAATTAAATGTTGCTTTTTTACAAGCAAACTTGCCTCCAGTTGACTCTCGCATAGCTATCGCCGGCAATAGACGCCAATCAAGGTCATTCTTTTCTGCTTCAAGAACCATTGTCATACCCATACCTTCGAGTGGCATATCATGCGCCTTGAAATAAGCATCAATTGCATCTGCCTTAAACTTTTGATATGTAGCCCCACTCCGAGCTAAAAGTTCAGAAGCTTCAATATTTTGTTTTTGTAATAATACAATTGATGGAGTGTTAACAACATTCACAACAGCTTGTGAGATAAACCCCACTGGGATCGACGATATTGTTAAACCTGGCAAAAGAATAAATGACTCCACGAACCGTATTAATTTTTTGTTTTTCATAAATTTTCATATAAAACTAAAAAAACCCTTATATAATAAGCTTTCGCCTATAATATAAGGATATACTCTAATACTAGCATATTTTGATTTAAATGTCAATAGTTACGCAATAATTCTATTACATGTCAAGCTTAAAAAACCTTGTAAAATAAGGGTATTTTGGCAGTTAACTTTAGTACTTTAATATGATAGAATGATGAAATGAAAATTGGAATTTTTGATTCAGGGCTGGGAGGGCTTATTGTAACTCAAGCCATCCATAAAGCCATGCCGGAATATGATTATGTCTATCTTGGAGACACAAAAAGAGTACCTTATGGCAATAAATCACATGATGCGATATACGAATTCACTTGTGAAGCGATGGATTATCTTTTTAGAGAGGAAAATTGTGAGATTGTGGTGATTGCTTGCAACACTGTTTCTGCTCGAGCTTTGTGGAAAATACAACAAAATTATTTACCTGAAAATTTCAAAGATCGCAAAGTTGTCGGGGTTTTGATTCCCTCCGCAGAAATAGCTTCTAACTATGAGAAGGTTGGTGTACTGGCAACATCAAGCACTGTGGCTTCGGATGCATTTCCTGAAGAAATAAAAAAACTGAACAATAAGGCAAAGATATTTCAAGTTCCCGCTCCCATGCTTGTGCCACTCATAGAAGAAGGAGACAATACACTTGTAAAACCGTTCCTGACGAAATATTTACAACCTTTGATAAATAAAAAAATAGACGCGCTGGTGTTGGGTTGTACGCATTATCCAATATTAAAAAAAGAAATAAAAGAAATTGTTGGAGAAAATGTAAAAATCATTTCCCAAGACGAAATAATTCCTAAAAAATTAAAAGAATATTTGAAGCAACATAAAGAAATTACCGAAAAACTATCTCATAATAAAAGTATGAAGATTTTAGTCACCGACAAGACACAAAATATGGATCGATTAGTTACGAGGTGGTTAAATGAACTCGATCAAAAAACAAATAAAAGTGTTAAATTTAATGTAATTATAGATGTTGTAAATAACTTATCGGTAAAACATGACGAAAAAAAGAACTTAAAAAATTTAAAAATAGAAATACAAAATATTGTTGAAGTTTTAAAAAAAGAAAAGAAATATAGACTAGCACAATGCATAGAGAAAAACTGGAACAAGACAGCTCTTGATTATTCAAAAGAATTAAACACTTGGAAACCTGCCGAACCGATGGAAAAAGAGTTATCTTTGGCTTTTGAAAAAGAATTGGAAAGACTTGAAATATCATATAGTCAAGAAATAAAAATTCTAGATTCGATTCAAAAACGAAGGATAATACAAACCGCTCCCCATCTTGTAGCTACACAAGGTCCCCGAATGCTTTGTATCAACTGGCTCTCGTCTTTAGGAGTTAAAAAGGAGGATTTTTATATAGTTGCAATGTTTTCTGGTGTCCCTTTTTCAAACGGCTTTCGTCCCGGCAGGATAAATGGAAAAAATATTTCGGTAAATTTATTTCCGAGCAGTATGCAAGATGACCTTGTTTATCGAAGTAAGATACAAGAAAAACTTATTGAATCAATGAAAGACCTTCCTGATCAAATAATAAAACTCTTTCCTAGAGCATTAGTTGGGGAATCATACACAAAATGGGCGCTTCTGGTATGTCAGAATATTGAAAGAGGGATATTGAAAAAAGAGAATCTAGTTTTTTTAGACATAAATGAAGTGATATCAAATTACCTGATTCAAGTGTTAAAAAATAAAGATCATGTTTTGTATAAAATATTTTTTGACCAAAAAACAAGAGAAAAATTTATGGAGACTTTCCCCGGTGAACTAATGTTTTATTGCTCGGTAATGAATGGAAAATATAAAAAGATGGAGAATATGATTTTTTCCCATAATAGTCTGAAAAGTAAAAATAAAGAGATATCATTAGATGATCCAAAAATATTAATCAATGAACTCGAAAGTGGCAGACTTTGCCCGGCATTAGTTATTTCATTTCTAGTACTTGCCTTTTTAAATCAATTTAAATGCTTCGGATCTTTTGCTCAAGTGGAGTATTTGCCTGTATATCAAGAAAAATTTGCCAAGCTCGATTTTATGAAAAAATTTAAAATAGAAACTGTAGCTACCTCTAACCTCACAACTGGAATTTTCGGAGATGACACAAATATTTATCCAGCTGACCTTATAATTCATGAGAAAGAACTAAAACAAAAAGAAAACTTGCTTTTCGGTGAACTTTTAATAAAAATGAAAGACAAATTGATTTCTAGTTATTTTACAGGCGATCAGAGAAACAATGCTAAAAAATAATAAAAAAGTTCATCTGATAGGTATCTGTGGCTCTGGGATGTCTGCCTTGGCGATACTTTTCAAAGAATCTGGTTGGAAAGTAACTGGAAGCGATGAAGGCTCTTTTGAACCGGTCCTCTCTCACATAAAGAAAAACAAAATCATTTTCTATAAAAAAT
>Ga0209542_10015764_pt1 | contig 12628 bp, 13 predicted proteins | sample RifCSPhighO2_01_FD_184028 | JGI IMG/M metagenome (GOLD analysis project Ga0209542, IMG submission 184028) | Soil microbial communities from Rifle, Colorado - Rifle CSP2_plank highO2_0.1 (SPAdes) (version 2) | ecosystem: Environmental > Terrestrial > Deep subsurface > Rock core/Sediment ...
CGTCGCGACCTATTATCAAAACCAATAGCATGGCCATCGTTGTCGAAGAAAAGCGGGGGAGCGGGGGCATTCTGGGCTTCTTGATCTGGCTCGTGGTGCTCGCCATCGTGCTCGCCGGAGCCTATTACCTGTTCTTTAAAAAGCAGGACCTGATCCCGGTGCCGCCGCCGGCGAACTTTGAGCAAGCCATGCAGATCTCCCAGCTCGAGATCGATCCCCAGGCGGTCTTGAGCGGCGCCAAATTCAAATCTCTGCAGAACTTCGTCACGCCTTCGGAAGCAAGACAAGTGGGCCGCTCCAATCCGTTCCTGCCGTGAACGCGATCCCAACCTACGAATGCATCCGAATGACACAAATGAACTTTCGGAGCATTCGGATGAAATCCGGATATTTTCGAATCGCATAACGTAAGCCCATGACCACAGAACAACTGCTCCAAGAACTGCGCAAGGGGAATTATCTGCGCGAAGAGGCGCTCACCAAACTTCAGCGCGACGCGCTTCTGTCCGGCCGCAGCCTGGAAGATCTCATATACGAGAAGCGGCTGGTAGACGATTCCAAGATGGCCGAGCTCAAGAGCCGGGTGCTGAACGTCCCGTATCAGAAGGTGGATTTCACGGGCTTGGACAGCTCCGTGCTCGGGCAGGTCCCGGAAGAGACGGTCCGGACCTACGGGGTGGCTCCGCTCGCCCGCAAGGACGATCTTTTGGTGGTGGGCATGCTCCATCCGGATGACGTCAAGGCGCAGGAGGCCCTGCGGTTCATCGCGAACCAATCCCGGCTGAATCTGGGCGTGTATCTTATCTCCTACAGCGACTGGCGGGAAATGCTCCGGCTTTATTCGCCTTATAAATCGAACATCGAAGCGGCGGTCCGTTCCCTGAATCTGAAGCCGGGCCAGACCATCTCCGGCCGCCGGGTGGTGCGGCTGGACGAGGACCTGGCCAAAGGAGGAGAGGAGGCGCCGGTGATAAAGATAGTGGCGGACACCTTCGCGGAGGCCATCCAGGGCCGCGCTTCGGACATTCATTTCGAACCGCAGGAAAGTTATCTGCGCGTCCGCTTCCGGGTGGACGGGGACCTCAAAGAGGCGGCCTCCCTGCCCATCGAACTCGCCCAGCCGATCATTTCCCGGATCAAGGTCATTTCCAATCTGAAGATAGACGAGACCCGCATCCCGCAGGACGGGCGGTTCCGCTCCCGGATACTGGATCGCGAGATAGATTTCCGCATCGCCACCTTCCCGACCCCGTTGGGGGAGAAGGTCGCGATCCGCGTTTTGGATTCCGCGACCGGCCTCAAGAATTTCTCGGAGCTGGGCCTCGTCGGGCGCAACCTGGAAATGGTCCAAGAAGGGCTCGACAAGCCGTTCGGCATGATCTTGGTCACCGGTCCCACCGGTTCCGGCAAGACCACCACCTTGTACGCGCTTTTGCAGCAGCTGAACCAGGAAGAGGTGAACATCGTGTCCCTGGAGGACCCGGTGGAATATTTTGTCTCCGGCGTGAACCAATCCCAGGTGCGGCCGGAGATCGGCTACGATTTCGCATCCGGTCTGCGCCAGATACTCCGGCAGGACCCGGACGTGATCATGGTCGGCGAGATCCGGGACAACGAGACCGCCGCCCTCGCGGTGCAGGCGGCTTTGACCGGCCACATAGTTCTCTCGACCCTCCACACCAACAATGCGGCAGGGGTCATCCCGCGGCTCATCGACATGAAAGTGGAGCCGTTCCTTCTGCCGGTCTCCCTGAACCTGATGATGGCCCAACGGCTGATCGGCCGCCTGTGCGACAACTGCAAAAAGGCGGAGGAGGCGCCCGCCCCGCTCGCGAAGGTCATCGAGGAATCGCTCCAGGGAGTCGGCGCGGAGATCGCGGGCAAGTACAAGAAGCCTTATCTGATCTATCATGCGCCGGGCTGCGAGAAGTGCAGGAATAAGGGCGTCGTCGGGCGGATCGGCGTGTTCGAAGTGCTCCAGATGAGCCCGGGGCTCGAAGACGTGATCGCGGCCGGACCGACCGTCCAGAAGATAGACAAGGAGGCCAAGGCGCAGGGGATGATCGCCATGCGCGAGGACGGGGTGGTGAAGGCCCTGGAGGGGCTGGTCTCGCTCGAAGAGGTTGTGCGGATAACTTCCGAAGACTAGGGGACTCCGCAGTTTCGCCTTTGCGGGCTGATACGATGTTTCCTCTTCTCGTCCCGATGGCTTCGTCGCCCCGGAGGGGGGTCGGTTGCGTTCGATTGTGCTATAATTTCCAAAAAGGATCCCATCGGGAGCCGAACTAAAATCATCAATATGGAAGATTATTCCGCCAAGCTCAAAGATCTTTTGGTGACCACCGCCAAACAGAACGCCTCCGACCTGCATATCGCGGTCGGCCGGCGGCCGACCCTGCGGGTGGATGGGGTATTGGTGCCCCTGGCCAAGGAAGAAGTGCTCACGCCCGAGGGCGCGGAGGGGCTGGTTTTCTCCATGCTCACGCCGGACCAGAAGACCAAGCTTGCCACCAATCGCCAGGTCGATTTCGCTTACAGCTTCGAGGACAAGGCCCGTTTCCGGGTGAATGCCTACTACCAGCGGGGGTATCTTGCCGCGGCCCTGCGGCTCATTCCCGCCCGCATCCGGACCATCGAGGAATTGAACTTGCCGCCCATCATGCACGACCTCGCGAAGCTCTCCCAGGGATTCGTTCTGGTGGTGGGGCCGGCGGGACACGGCAAATCGACCGCCCTGGCCGCGGTCCTGGACGAGATCAACCACGGCCGCCCGGACCACATCATCACCATCGAGGACCCCATCGAATATCTGTTCACCCAGGACCGGGGCATCATATCCCAGCGGGAGGTGGGCGCGGACGTGCCGACCTTCCACGGCGGGCTGCGGACCATCCTGCGCCAGGACCCGGACGTGATCATGATCGGCGAAATGCGCGACTCCGTTTCCATCTCCACCGCCATGACCTCCGCGGAGACCGGCCACTTGGTCTTCTCGACCCTGCACACCAACTCCGCTTCCCAGACCATCGACCGCATCATCGATTCCTTCGCGGCGGAGCAGCAGGGCCAGGTCATCTCCCAGCTCGCGGCGACCCTGGTCGCCATCGTATCGGTGCGTCTCTTGCCGCGCCTGTCCGGAGGCCGCATACCGGCCGTGGAGATCATGATCGTGAATCCCGCCATCCGGAACCTGATCCGGGAGCGCAAGGCCTATCAGATCGACCTGGTCATCGAGACCTCGCTCCAGGAAGGCATGATCACCCTGAACCGTTCCATGGCCAATCTGGTCAAGAACAAGGAGATCTCGCTCGACAACGCCGAACTTTATTCCCTGAATCCGGCGGAGCTCCGGATACTCCTGGAACGGATGTGACCTCAAAAAGCAGCCAATGAAGTTCAAGTATCAGGCCAGGAATAAGGAAGGGGAGATGCAGGCCGGCGTGGTGGATGCCGCGAACCGGGATTCCGCGGTGAACATCCTGTCCAGCCACGAGCTTTTCATACTGAAGCTGGAGGCCGCGGAGAAGCCCCATTGGTACGACCGGCTCTCGGGATATTTCTCGGGGGTCAAGCGGAACGACATGGTCATCTTCACCCGCCAGCTTGCGACCCTGCTCGAAGCGCGGCTGTCCCTGAATCGCGCCTTGAGCACGCTCGAGGAGCAGACCCAGAATCCGACGCTCAAGGAGGCGGTGTTCCGCATTTCCCAGGACGTGGATTCCGGTTTGGCTTTTTCCCAGGCGCTCGAGCGGCAGGGGGAGATATTCTCGCCGTTCCTGGTGAGCCTGGTGCGCTCCGCGGAGGTCACCGGGAATCTGGACCAGGTCGCCAAGTTCATCGCGGATTTCACCGAGCGGGAAGCGACCCTGGTGTCCAAGGCGCGTTCCGCCATGATCTACCCCATGATCGTGATCGCGCTCTTCCTCTTGGTGGGCGGGCTCATGGTCGCGGTGGTCTTCCCGCAGATCGGCCCCATCTTCGAGAATTCCGGAGTGGAGATGCCGCTCTTGTCCCGGGTGATGATCGGGTCCGGCACGTTCCTTTCGCAATGGTGGTTCCTGTTCCTGATCGGGTTCGTGATCCTGGGGGTGATGATCGCGGATTACATCCGGACGCCGGAAGGCAAGGCGTTCACGGACGACCTTAAGGTGCGCATGCCCTTGGTGCGCAAAGTGTTCCTGCCCGTGACCATCACCCGTTTCGCGAACGCGGCGGCCATGCTGTCCAAGGGCGGCGTGCCGGTGGCGCAGGCGATGGAGATCGTGGGCGAGACGGTGGACAACGTGCTTTACCGGGACCTTCTGCACGAGGTCTCCCAGGACGTGAGGCAGGGCATGGCTCTGTCCGACGCGATAGCCAAGCATCCGGACTACTTCCCGGCATTGGTGCCCCAGATGCTCGCGGTGGGCGAAACGACCGGCCAGCTCGACGAGATATTGCTCCGGATATCCAATTTCTACGGCCGGGAGGCGGATTCGGTGGTGAACAACCTGGTGGAGCTTATCCAGCCGGTCTTGATGATCGGCATCGGGCTCATGGTGGGCCTTCTTTTCGCCTCCATCCTCATGCCGCTTTACAAGTTGACCGCAGCGTTCTAAGCGGCGATAATTAAAAGGTCGCAGTCAATTTCAAACAAAAAAATGCGTAAAGGCTTCACCCTGATCGAAATGCTCATCGTGGTTGCGATCATCGGCCTCCTGGCCGGCGCGGTGTTGGTGGGTCTGGGTCCGGTCCAAAAGGGCGGCCGGGATGCGCGGCGGGTCTCCGACCTCCGGCAGCTCCAGAACGGCTTGGAACTTTACTACAGCCGTAACTCCATGTATCCCACCACCAACAACTGGGAGACCGACCTCACGACGGTGGTCCGGTCGCTGCCTAAGGACCCTCGCGGTTCGTCATACCACTATCAGACCGATACCAATCGGACCTGGTACGTGCTGGGAACCCTGATGGAGGATCCTTCGTCGAGCGCGGCCTCGAGCTCCTATACCGGGACCATGCCGGCGGGCAGCAACTTCTCGATCGGCGCCTGCGGCTCAAGCCCGGCGACCGGCGGATTCGTCTACTGTCTCTCTCTGTAAAATGGCCATCGCCCTGTTCATTCTGGGCGCGGCCCTGGGAAGTTTCCTGTACGTCATCGCCCTCCGCTACGATCCGGACCGGCCCCTGTGGGACCGGCGGGTCCTCGGAGGGCGTTCGCGTTGCGAGCACTGCGGGCAAGAATTAAGCTGGTTCGAGCTCGTACCCCTTTTGAGTTTTCTGGTTCAAAAAGGCAGGTGCCGCAAGTGCGAACGCCGCATCTCCGCCGCATACCCGGTGGTGGAGATCGCCGCAGGCGCTCTTATGGCGGGGGTGCCCGCGTTCATTTTCGGTCCCGGCCGATGGATACATGCCGGTGTTTCCTTTCAAACGTTGGGCTGGGTGGCCGCGATCTGGACCGCCGCTTTTCTGGCGCTCTTTCTGCTTTCCCTGATCGACCTTCGCCTCCAGCTCATCCCGGACGAACTGCAGGTCCTGCTCGCGGCCCTGGGCCTCTCGCTCATTCTCCTGCTTCAGGACTCCTGGGTTTGGCCCCTGGGCTCCTTCCTGGGCGGTTACGGAGCGCTTCTGGGACTGCCCGGGAACATCTGGTCCGCTCGTTTCGCCGGGGCTTTGATCGGCGCGGCGTTTCTGCTCGCGCTTTTCCTAATCACCCGCGGCCGGGGGATGGGCATGGGCGACGTGAAGCTCGCTCTCGGCCTGGGGCTTTTGTTCGGCTGGCCGGACATCCTGCTTATTTTCCTGCTCTCCTTCGTGCTGGGTTCCGTCTACGGTCTTTTTGCGGTCCTTGCCCGCCGCAAGCCCATGCGCAGCAAGGTGCCTTTCGGTCCGTTCCTCGCCCTGGCTGCCGCCGCCGTTTTTTTCCTGGGTTTCGAGGTCGTTGATTTTTACTTCCGATTATTTAACCTTTAAGCATGAGACGCGGTTACACCCTTATCGAACTGCTGGTCGTGATAGCCGTGACCACCATGATCGCCTCCATCGTGGTCATTTACGGCACCTCCGGCCGGGAGCAGGTCGCGGTGTCCATCGAGACCGCGAAGATCGCGGACCTAATCTCCCGCGCCAAGGCCAGGACGCTTGCGACCTACAACGATCCCAACCGGCCCTGCGGCTTCGGCGTAGAGCTCGATTATGCCGCAGGCAAATATTCCCTGCGCGGCTATCGCACCTCTCCGGACTGCGCTTCGCCGACCGGCATCGCGTCCTCGAATCTCATCGAGGAATATACGCTGGCCCCGGGGGTGTCCTTCCGGGACGGTTCGAACAAGCTGGAGCAGGTCCTCTTCATTCCGCCGGACCCGCTCACTCTGCTTGTGATCGGCGGATCGTTCGCTTCCACCACCGGCAACGTTTATTTGAGGACCCGGGACGGTTCCGTGGAAAGGACCATCTCGGTGAACACCGCCGGCCAGATAACCTTCTAACAAGCAGTGTTTAGAATACAGAAACTAGAATCTAGCGCGTCATGAGCAAATCACCCTTAAATTCTAAATTCTGGATTCCGAATTCTACCCGAGGAGGGCAGGCCCTGGTCGAAGCGATCGTGGCGCTGGGGGTGCTTCTGATGGGCATGATGGGCGCCCTGACCCTGCTTTCCCAGTCCTTATCCCTGAACCGGGTGGTCTCGAACAGCTATACCGCGACCTACCTCGCCGCGGAAGGGGTGGAGATCGTGAAGAACTTGATCGACCACAACAACATCCTGCGAGCGACATCCGAGCCGGCCCGGGCCTGGGATGCCGGGATCGCGGAGGGCGTCTATGAAGTGGAATGGGACGACAGCGAGCTTGATCCCACCCGGCCCTACCGCGACCTTTTCCTGCGCTTTCATCCCGTAGACGCCCTCTACAGCTACAATTCGGTCGGAACTACCCCGACCGCCTTCAAGCGCACGGTTACGGTCACCAAGGGTACGGACGAGATCGGCGTGAAATCCAAAGTGGATTGGACCACCCGCGGCGGAGGGGATTTCAGCATCACCCTGGAGGGCCATTTCTTCAAGTGGCGGTAGGGGCTCCGGTTTTCCCTTGCCGAGGGACGGCTCGCCTCGCTCCTGCGGCGAGGCGGACCTGTATCTCGCTCCGCTGCAGAGCCAAGCCAGCGGAGTTCCGATAACCCCTCGGCAGGGGAAAACCTGCGCCTTCGGCGTGCGCAAAACCGCAAGTTATTTGCAATTTCAGCTAAAATATGCTATAATTTAAACTGGTGAAGGCGGAATCGTTTTCCCCTTCCGGAGCCGGGTTCGGTTCCGAGTTGACATAAAGACTTGAGAATAAGCCATCGGCTTAGCCGATGGCGGGGAGGCAGTCATGCGTCGTTCTATGATCGCGGTGCTTCTCGCGGCGCTCACTGCCTGCGGAGGCACCCCCACCACGCCGAGCGGATACGATCCCTCGAAGCCCATCGGGCCGGGGAACGTGCCGCCGGGACCGGGCGAAGGCGTCCGGGCGTCGGCGACCTACGCGGTCTTCGCGGAGGACTGCGAGGCGGATCCGAAGGCCTGTTCCAAGGATTTCGGCCCCACGGACCGCGACGATCTGAAGATCTCGGGAACCGAAAAAACGTACGTGCTGGAGTGGAACGTGAAGTACACTCTGCGCCTGTGCGTCGCTCATCCCGAGGTCACCGGGCGGAAGATCGCGATGAAGATCAGCGGTTTCCTGCCCACCGTCTTTCTCGATCTCTTCGACGAGAGCGAGAAGAGGTCGCCGGTCTGCATCGCGCGGTCGTTCTCCTCTCTCACTGCCGCCGGTGAGAACCACGCGGAAGCGTGGTTCAACGAAGCCCGGCAGGACCTCTTGACCCCCACCGACTGGCGGGTGAAGATCGGCTTCCGGCTCAAGTGAGCCCGCCCGCGCCGCGTAAGCGCGCGAGAGTTCGAGGCCGCGACAGGAACATTCCTGGCCGCGGCCTTTCGTTTTTGGGATATGCTAAAATTGAAGCATGGAAGATGCCGGTCGGAAGAAGGCCAAACTCACCCTGATCGGTCTCGCGGTGGCCGTTGCGGTCCTCGGCGCGGGCGGCTGGTTTTTGTTCGATCGTTATGGAGAATATCAGGCGCTGAATCGGGTCCGGGCCCAAAAATTCGGCGGCATACTGCAGGCGGTGGAAGGAGAGGAGCTTGTCGTCCGCGGGAATTATGTGTCCGGAGAGGCGCTCAGCGAGGAAGACGCCAAAGAGCGGACCCTGCGCGTAAAAACGGACGGCGCGACCCTTATCCGCAAGGAAGTGTTCCATTTCCCGACGCCCGAGGAGGCGGAACAACTGGGGGGAAGTTATAGATTGAGCGACCTCAAACGAGAAGAGGCTCCCGGTTCCGTGAGCGACCTCGCCGCGCTTCTTCCGCGGACCTCCAATATCTGGGTGAACGCGGAATTCGATTCCAATATCTATGGACGGGACGAGGTCCGGGCTTCCCGGATACTCTACCGGGTCGGCCTGGAGCCGGTCTCGAACGAAAATGAAAGCGAGCTTTAAAAATTTAGCGCTCCTCGTCGTCGTCCTGTCGCTGGGTGCCGCCCTTCTGCCTTCGAGCGTCCGGGCGGAAACCACCAGCTTCGACGGAGGAATGTACCAGACCTCGCGGCACGGCCATAACAATACGAAGAGCGACAACTTCACGGCGTATATCCCGGATTCTTCCTACCAGCTTTACAAAACGGGCGTGTCGGTCTACGGACACCGCCACGGCGGTTCGGAGATAACCGTGCGGGTTTGTCTCCTGAATTGGGAGGATGGGGAGTGCACGGAAAGAACGCTCACCGGAAGCCAGATAGGCGAGGAGTACGGCGGCGAGCACCCTTTCAATTTCCTGTGGTCGGACGATGTCCTGTACGGCTCGATGAGCACGGCGGGCAATTATGTCACCATCTATAACTTCGTGAAAGACGCCGAGGTTCGGACGTACGTGACCCTCTACGGACGGCGGGCGGCGGCGGCCGTGGATGCGCCGGACGAGGTCTCTGATAGTTTCGTCGCTTCCTGGTCCACCACAGACGCGACTTCCGCCGCTTTCAGTTCGAGCGGCAAGGTGAACTGTCCGGGCTCGACCGAACTTTCCGGCTCCCAGACCTGCGGCATCACCGGTTCCGGGACCGGCACCATCACCTTGAACGCCACCGGACCTAGCAACGGCGGTCTCACTGCGCGGAGCGCGAGCAAGGATATCGCGGTAGGCGGAGCATCCGGGCCACCCGAGAGTTTCGACCTGGAATCTCCGGATTGCAGCGGAGGCGCGAGCCCCTTGGTCAGCTTGGATTGGGACAGTTCGTCCGGAGCGGCTTCCTACGAGGTTTGGCGGTGCCGCTGGTCGAGCTGCGACGGCTTGGGGACGATCGCGACCGGACTCACCCAGAGCTCCTATGCGGACTCGAGCGTCTCGAGCGGCGTTATCTATTACTATTACATCAAGGCGGTTAATTCCCTGGGCAGCACGCAATCGGACACGGAAAGCGTTGGCACCGAACCCTCGAACTGCGGCGGCCAGCCGCCCGTCACGGGACGGAACAAGTGCGTGAACAGCTCCTGCACCTTCGTGGCCAACGAGAACGGCGCGGACGAATGTTCTCCGGTCGGAAGCGCTTGCGGCGAGCCGCCGATCGGAGAACAGTATTGCTCGGAATACATTTCGCAAAGCGCGCCCGCTTCGCTCGCGGCCGGTTCCACCTCCACGGTTTCGGTGACCATGAAGAATTGCGGCACCAAGACCTGGACCCCGCCCGGAGGAGGGGATATAAACACCAACCTTGGTTTCAAGCTGGGTTCCCAGAACCCCCAGGACAACACCACCTGGAACCTGGCCCGCATCGGCGTGTCGAACGCGGTCCCCAAGAACCAGACCGAAACATTCAATTTTGTCATCACCGCGCCCTCCACGGCGGGCACGTACAATTTCCAGTGGCGGATGGTGGACGAGTTCGTGCGCTGGTTCGGGGATTACGCGCCCAATCTGCAGATCGAGGTCGGGGAGGCCGCGCCGCCGTGCCAAACGGAGCAGGTTTTCACGCTGGCGAGCCCCGAGATAGGGCTTCAGGAATATGCGCGGGGAGGCATGGGCAACTGGACCTCGAATTTCGTCCTGGAACCTTCTTCGGACGGCTCGATCGCCAATTTCGATCGCAGCCAAAACCGGGAGACCCTCCGGCCGGCTTCCGCACCGCTCTATTTCTCCTCGGGCACCAGCCGGGGCCTGGTGCTCTACGCGCCCCCGGGCAGCCTGGGGATCAAGAGCGTCTCCTTCGATTTCAGCGGGAACTACGACAACAACATCATGTATCTGGGGATGGATGCGGTGAATTACGCCGGAACGCGAGGCTATATAGACGTCTGGAAGAACGATGTTTGGGGTTTTAACTCCGGCAGCCGGAACCAGGACTTAAGCGGCATCGGGCGCGCCTCCTGGATCCAGTTCCTGATGTACGCCCGAAGCAATTACACTTATCCGGACGCGAACTGGAACTGGCGCGGGGACGTGAGCAATATCCGGATGACCGTGTGCATGCCTAAGACCTTGGGTGTGTCGCTCACCGCCGATCCGGTCGCGGGATATTCGCCGATAAACGACGTGGATCTCGCCGCGACCGTTTCCGGCACCGCGAGCGGCCCCATCACTTACCGGTTCGCCTGCGACTCCGGCGATCCCTGGGGCGCGCCGATCGTAAGCTCTTCCGCGACCTATACCGCCTCGAATTATTGCGACTACGCCTCCGCAGGCACCTATATGCCCAAAGTGGAAGTATCGCGGGACGGCCTAACCGCTTCCGCCAATGTGGTCTCGCCCGTGGTCGTTAGCCCGCCGCCGCCCGCGAACTGCGACTTCAGCGCTTCCCCGAGCCGGGTCACTTTGCCGCCCACCCCTGCCTCGGCCGTTCTGGATTGGTCCTGCACCGGCGTGCCGCCCGGCCAGAACTGCGCCATAAACCAGGGCATCGGCTCGGTAGGTTCCTCGGGCAGCCGGAACGTGAGCGTGTCCCAGACCACCACCTACACGCTGAACTGTTTGGGCGAGGACGGCGTCCGGCGCGATTTCGAAGCGACCGTGCGCGCGTTCCGGTTCTCGGAAGGCGTTTTGAAAGAGATACCTCCGGTTAAATGACGAAGAGAACCGAACGGCCAAAAATAACTCGGGCGGGCTTCACCCTGATCGAGCTTCTGGTCGCGATCGGGCTTTTCTCCGCGGTGGTTTCGATCTCGGCCGGAGGACTGGTGCAGGCCTTCCGGACCCAGCGGCAGGCCGCCGCCCTCATCTCCGCGAACAGCAACGTGAGCCTGGCCCTGGAGCAGATCGCGCGCGAGATCCGCACCGGCTACGATTTCTGCAAGACGGTGAATTGTCCGAACCAGAACCAGCTGTTCTTCAAGAACGCGAAGAAGCAGTCCGTCGCCTACTGCCTGATAGGCGGTTCCATCCAGAGAGCGGTGGGCGCGGTGACCTGTTCCGGCGACACCTTCCGGAAGATAACCGCGGACAACGTGGAGGTGAAGGACCTGCGCTTCCGGGTGTTGTGGCAGTACCCTCCCGGCGGAGCGCCCGGGGACAATTTCCAGCCGCGCATCATAATCTCGGTCGGGGTCACCTCCAAGGAGGCGTCCCTCAAGGACCACGCGGTCTACATTCAAACCACCGTGAGCCCCAGATTACCTTTGGACGACGGCTCCTCCTAGGCCTAAATGCTATAATCAAAACATATGAGCACCCGAACGTGGCAGAAGATATTCCTGGGCATCGGCGTCCTGGCGCTCGCCTGGGTCCTGATCCTGGTCCTGGACATCAAGTGGCCGGGAGGGGAGCCCCCTCCGGCCGATCGGCAGATATATATCTATTCCTTGTCCGGTTCCGTGACGAAGGCGAGCGGGGACCGCGTGATCTTCCAGGTTCCGCGTACCGTGACCGCGAGCGGCGGGGCCTATGTGCTGTATGACGAAAGATCGGCTCTGATCGCCGATTACACCCGCGTTTTCCGGGCCGGAGAAAGCTCGCCCGTTCCGGCGGGAGAGATCAAGACCGGCTCACGGATAATCGTTTATACCCGCAGCGATCCCGGCACGACCAGGGAATTTCCGGCGAACCGCATCGAGATCCTGAAATGAAAAGGAAGGGACAGGCGATGATCCTCACCATCCTCGCTCTGGGCGGGACGGTGGTCGGCGCGACCGCGATCGCCGGGCTTTTGATGACCTACCAGATCCGCCAGAGCACGGATATGGGCAACTCCGCGAAAGCCATCTTTGCCGCGGATACCGGAGTGGAGTGGGGTTTATACCAGTTGTTCAATCCTCAGACCTCCCTGCCGGGTCCGGTCCTGTCCGATCCGGGGGGGAGCTACGTCCTGAACTGCTATGAGAACGCGCAATCCGTCGCGACCACTTCCTGCAAGAGCGCTTCCACGACCATCATGCGTTCCCTGGGAGTTTCGCGCGGAGTGAGCCGCGCGTTCGAGTTGGATCTCACGCCTTGAGTTTCCAATCGGGTTTTTCTGCGGGTATAATGCCTAAGAACCGCAGGGTTCTTGAACGATGCCCCGAGAGATCCCGGAAAAAGTCCGCGAACGCGCGGCCCAGTTGCGCAAGGCGATCAACCATCACC
>Ga0209542_10015765_pt1 | contig 12628 bp, 17 predicted proteins | sample RifCSPhighO2_01_FD_184028 | JGI IMG/M metagenome (GOLD analysis project Ga0209542, IMG submission 184028) | Soil microbial communities from Rifle, Colorado - Rifle CSP2_plank highO2_0.1 (SPAdes) (version 2) | ecosystem: Environmental > Terrestrial > Deep subsurface > Rock core/Sediment ...
AGCAAATATTAAGGTGATTGGAGCAGGTGGCGCCGGCAACAATATGGTATCATGGTTATACAGGAAGGGAATTAGAGGTGCAGAAATTATTGCATGCAATACCGACCAGCAGCATTTGAATATAACAGAGTCCGACAAGAAGTTCTTGATTGGAAAAGACACAACGCGCGGTCTTGGATGCGGCGGTTATCCCGAGCGTGGCGCGGAAGCAGCTCAGGAAAGCATGCAACAGCTCAAGGAAACATTGCGTGGTTCGGACATGGTCTTTGTATGCGCAGGTATGGGCGGCGGTACAGGAACAGGCGCTGCGCCAGTCGTTGCACAAGTCGCACGCGATTCTGGTGCAATTGTCATTGGCACAGTAACAATGCCGTTTAAGATTGAACGTGCGCGCTGTGACAAGGCAGAATGGGGTTTGCAGCAGCTGAGACAGGTATCAGACACTGTCATTGTTGTTGATAACAACCGGCTGGTTCAAATTGCAGGCAACTTACCTATTCAGCAAGCATTTGCAGTTGCAAACGAATTGGTATCTACGATGATCAAGGGGATTGTCGAAACAATTGCAATACCAAGTCTCGTCAACTTAGACTACGCTGATGTCAAGGCAATCATGACCAATGGCGGCGTCGCAGCAATCGGCGTTGGCAGCTCAGACACAAACAACCGTGTTGAAGAAGCGGTCAAAGGTGCGTTAAGCAATCCGTTGCTCGACATATCATATGAAGGCGCAACAGGAGCGTTGTTACACATCACCGGCGGACCAGACATGACCTTGGACGAGGTCAACAAGATAGGCGAGCTTGTGACTGAAAGCCTTGATGATGATGCAAATGTCATCTGGGGCGCGCGTATCGATGACGGCATGAAAGGCAAGCTGACAGTGATGACCATTATCACAGGTGTAACATCACCATGGATACTGGGCAAAGCTGACCCACGCAGACCGAGTGCACATGCGCGACAGATGTCCAAAGAGCTTGGGATTGAGCTGCTCTAAGCAGCTTTTTTTATGTTCAAGTCTTGCCCGGAATTCTCCCAATGAGAACCACCCCCAAAAACGGGCAAGATGTGCCCCTGCCGGTCCGCAAGGACCACAGGGTTTTTTATTTTTTCATACATAAACATTAAAGGGTGAAGATGGTTTTTGGATAGTTGAAGTTCCAAGTTTACCTGGGTGCATAACACAGGGAAAAACAATTGAAGAAGCATTGAATAATGCACGTGAAGCGATTGAATGTCACATCGAAGCACTGGAAAAATCAAAGATACCAATTCTTTATGACACATCTGAACTTGTTATTGCACAGGTATGAAGCTTCCACGAATTTTTGGTTGCAAACATGTTGCCTGAAAATTTCATGAAACTGATGGGAAAATGAGCAAAGTTTTGTTGAATTAATCACCACCCGACAATAGTAATTAACGATAAGTTTAAAAAGAGAATAGCTAATTTTAGAGGTTATGACTTCAACCAATCCTGTGGAAGCAAATGAATCGCCTGAACTGCATAATCCAGAAAAAACTGAAACTCGCGAGACATTAGAGCGAATTGCTGAAGCAGCAAAATTAGAGGACCCTCAAGCCGCAGCACGCAATGTACGAGCAAAATCAAATAGTCTTTCTGATACCGTTTTTGGACTTATCACGGGAAGTTGCGCAGCAGTTTACGGAGCATATGCAACACTTGCCAATACAGAACTTTTAACGAACAATACTAAAGAGATTAGATGGGAACCTTCATTCACTGGATTTGGAACAGTTGCAGGAACAGCACTCGCAGCAAGCGGGGTTGCATATTTCATTCCGAAAGCAGCACGTAAAGTGAGAGAATGGCTGGTTAATTTGCCGAAAACAGATAGCAGACGAAGAAAAATAAGTAATGGGCTTTGGACAGCCAGTATAGTTACAGCGTTGGGAAGCGTAATAGGACTTACGTCATTGACAAAATACGCAATGGATGGAAAGCCAACCTTCTTAGGAATTCCAGGCAAAAGAATCGCTGCGGCTCTCGCCGAATTTCCATCTGATGAATATTGTACACTGCTTCGCAACAGTCGGTATTTGTCGGATATACCTCAGAATGGATTTTATGTTTCTGGAGTCACCGTTACAGGAAGAGTCTTTCAAGGGAGAGTTTTGATTGACGAAAACCAAGCATTTGAACGACTTGCACACTGTGACATTTCAACGGGAGTAGACGAAATTATGAAAGGGCACCACAACATCCAGGATAAGCATGCACCACATCCAGAATCAGACAGAGGGTTAGTTCTCATCCAAAATCACGACTCGCATATGCCACCTTATGTTGTTTCCGGCAAAAAGCCAAGCTTAGAAGATTACGTCACGCTACCTGGCACTGAACTTAAATCATATAAGACTCAACATGTTCGCATCAAAGACCTCGTGGTTCAGACAGCTATTTCACCAACCTCAACGACACTACAACCCATTTTTGGCGAGCCCATTTCAGAGGCAGTAATCGAGATGACGACGTCAGAGCGGAATTATGTATCTATCAGCACGATTATGAATGATCTTCCTGAAGTACCCAAAGGGAATTATTTGGTATATGCAACACCAATCAATGGGAAAATACGACTGCGTGCACGAGCCGAAGATGGCGCTGAGCATGACATAAGTCGATTTGCGTCCGATGCAAAAATAAATGACTGGATGAGACAAAAATTGAAAAACTTTTTAACCACTGCAGAACAGTTGTACGACAAAGGAAAAAATGCAAAATGAATTCAACGACCGAAACCATATGTACCGTGAACTCGGCGCAGAATATGTTAGGGAAAGACGACGTTTCGTTCCAGGCTACGATACATTAGTTCAAAGTGTCGTGAACGAGGTTCTTCAAGTCAATCCGCAAAGAATTCTCGACGTTGGAGCAGGAGTAGGTAATATTGACGAGAGAATTTTGGAAGTGCTGCCACAAGCACATATCACCGCAGTTGAACCTAAATATGCGCCAATAGTGCAGAAGCTCTTCAAAGGGGATATCACTATCATCGAAAAAAAAGTTCACGACGTATCACCCGAAGAAGTTGCGCCTGAAAGTTATGACGCAGCTATATGTAATCTTGTGCTTCACAATATCCCATTAGAAGACAAAAAAGGAAGAGACAAACAAGCGGCATTAAAAATAATGTATGACGCACTTCGTCAAGGCGGCACATTTGTGTGGGGCGACCTGATAGACTATGACAGCAAGCTGCAAGAAGTGTTTGTAGGACTACGCCATCTGCATGCATTCGTGCAAGGAGCAAGATACAAACATGTTATCGATGTAATGAAAAAAGAACGCGAAGAAGATAGCAAGTTATCAATCGACGCAAGCATTGGTTTGTGTGAAAAACTGAGATTTAAGAACGTACGAGTGCTCACAACCTCCTATGTTGGCACGTGGGCAGCGTTCGCGATGGAAAAATGACAACGCAATCATTTGCAACAGTTGATGAAACTGCCAATCACGCACTTTTGTTAGTCCACTGTTCAAGACAATATGACCCGACACAATTACTACGCCCACGTATAAGACATCTTGCTGCACAATTTCCTCCTGAAAAAAGGTTTGTATTACATGATGATGAGAGAGTAGACGTAGATTATCTTGGATTCGAACCTGCATATGGTTCATATTCATACCTCGGCGAAATTGGGGATAAATCATTTCTTGAAGAAGTAGTGAAAGCTGAGGAAATAACGATAGGTGGCTGCGTTGGAAACTCATGCCATCACACTGCATATGGAGAAGTTGTGAGGGAAGCATTCAGATTAGATCGAGACACAAAGATTGTGTTACCGACAGATGCGATTAAAGAACCATATGGATTGGTAGATAGGTACACGATGCGTAATTTAATCGAACAGGATAGCGACGACACTCTTCGACCTCGTTTATCATGGCTTGCTGTCCAAGGCTTAACTTCACCAGAAATACGCACGCTGAATGTTATGATAGAATATATGCGAGCTGTGGTACAACACCAGACGCGAGTAATGATTGACAGCAGGGCTATTTATACACCATCAAAACATCATGGCATCACCGTAGTCATCGACAACACGTCGTTACAGGGGAGTCCAAAATGAACCTCAATGACATACTAAAGAACACGGCAGTAGTAAAAGCGGAAGAAGTAATGATGAGCACTATCGTCACGCTGTTTCAAGAGCGACCAGCCTACGAAAAAGCGCAACTTGCTGGGAGCATGGGAGCAAAACTGCTTATATCACCAGAATTTAAGGGACGATTACCGCTCGGAACAGATATAGACTTCGTTTTTGATGGAATTCCATCCAACCTGAAAAAAGACCTTGCTGTACGCAAACTGATTGATTTTGCAGAAAGGAGATACTGCAAGCAGGGTGTAGTGGAAACAGTAGCCTACAGCAAACATGAGGTTTACGACCTGCCCGAAAAAAAGTTCGACTTAGTAGACACATTCATAGGGAGTATGGGATCTCTAAGATTACCCGATCTTACTCCGGTGTCATTCAACTATGATCCTGAAACTAGAACGCATGAGCTTCGAGTAGCACATCCTGGTTTTCTCGCAGCATGCTGCCTCTATGCAGGTGGTCTCAAACGTCTCAATCGATTACGATTTATTCTTGAAACCTCGATGAAAGACAATCATTTTAGAATAGATTATTACAACATTGCGGAAGCATGCAGGCATACTCTTGATATCAGCAACGTCGGAGAAAAAGATATAGAAGAAACACTTCGACATGCGAGACATCGATACGGACATGACAAACTCTATATGGACTTTATAGGAAAAGCTGTCCAAACAAAATCATGACCATCAACCTCATCGGCATCGGATTATCTGACGAAAAAGATATTTCAGTCAAAGGACTTGAAACGATTAAAAAATGCAGCAAAGTATATCTGGAAAGTTACACCTCATTATTGCAAGTATCAAAAGAACAACTGGAAAAATTCTACGGAAAGAAAATTATTATCGCAAACAGGCAACAGACAGAGAACAACATGCAGCGAATTCTCGATGAAGCAAAAAAGGAAGACATTGCATTGCTCATCATCGGTGATGTTTTTTCTGCGACAACACACATCAATTACAGCATCGAATGTAAAAAACAAAATATTTCATTAAACATTGTCCATAATGCAAGTGTATTGACTGCAGTGGGAGAGGTTGGTTTAGAACTATACAAATATGGAAAAGTGACGAGCGTGCCATTCGCAGACAGCACAACGCCAATAACAGTCATTGAATCAAACCAAAAAAATGAGCTTCATACGTTAGTGCTTCTCGATTTAGACCCTGAAAAGAAAAAATTTCTCACCATTGCAGAAGCAATGGAGCGATTAAACATTGCTCAGAATGAAATAATTGTAGCTTGTGCACGTTTAGGATGCAGCAATGCTCGGATAGTCGCAGGCAATGCAGAAGAAATAAGAAACACAGATTTTGGCAATCCCCCTTATTGTATCATTATTCCTGCGCCAAAGCTCCACTTTGTTGAAGAAGAAGCTCTGCAGTTATGGAAGCAAAAATAAATAAACACAGCCAATTTCATCCGTGCATGATAATTTCAATCTCCGGCAAGCCCGGTTCGGGTAAAACAACCGTTGCCAACATTCTCGCAAAGCGTCTCCATTGGCCTCAATATTACATTGGTGAAATACGAAGAAAGCTTGCAGCAAAAAGAGACATGACACTGCAGGAGTATAACAAGTTAGGCGAAAAAGATTCATCCACAGATACTGATGTTGACAAATATCAGGAGAAGCTCGGCAAAACAAAGGATAATTTCATCATTCAGGGCAGGACTTCATTCAAGTTCATTCCTCATTCAGTTAAAGTGTATATCAATGTCGATTTCAGTGAAGGCGCGCGCCGTGTCTGGCAAAGTCTGAAAGAAAATCCTGTTGCGAGAAATGAGGGCGACATTCCCACGCTCACTGAATGCAAAAAAAGCGTGCGCGAGCGTATTGCAAGCGACAAAAAAAGATACAAAAAATATTACAACATTGACGTCTACAACAAGAAACATTACGATATAGTGATTGACGCGACAAAAAAAACGCCAAAAGAAGTTGCGGACGATATACTGAAAAGGATAAAGATAGTGTCAAGATAAGTGCAAACGTCAAGCAATCAGTTCACAAACTGTAATGGATGGACTCCCCGTTTGATGTTACGAAAGGAAGAAAAAAATATTTCGTTACGTAACGTTTTTTTCACCTTCCTTCTGCTCCAACGACCACATTAGATGTGTGGAGTTTTTCGCAACACACTGAGATGAGCATTACCAAATGTACGCAAATATTTTTAAACCACCACATCTCAACCAAAAAAATGCCACTGAAAAAACAGGATTTTGTTGAACTTGATTATACCGCGCGTTTAGAAGATGGCACTGTCTTTGACACAACCGTAGAAAGTGTCGCAAAAGAACATAAGCTTGATGACAAGAACGCAAAGCACAAGCCCGTTATTATCTGTATCGGTGAATCGCAGCTTGTTAAAGGATTGGATGATGCTTTGATAGACAAAGAACCCGAAGGCAAATTTAGCGTAAAACTTAATCCAGAGCAGGCGTTTGGGAAGAAGAACGTTAAGCTTATTGAGCTCGTCCCCATAAGCACATTTCACAAGCAGCAGGTAATGCCTCAACCGGGCTTACGGGTGAATATTGATGGAAGAGTTGCAATAGTCCTAAGAGTAAGCGGCGGTCGTGTGCTCGTTGACTACAATCATCCGCTTGCAAATAAGGTAATTACATACGATGTAACACTTCGAAAGAAAATAAACGATAAGAAGCAGCAGATTGAGAGTTATCTTGCGCACGCATTCCCGTTGCCATGTACAGTTCAGGTTAATGAGAGAAGCGCAACGGTTGAAACCGAACACAAACTGCCCAAAGAGCTGACAAAACCGCTGTCTGAAAAGATGAGTACAGTCGTTGGCATCACCGTTGAGTTTACACAGAAAGTAAAAGAAAAAAAAGAAAAGGATACGGCAAACTCATAATATGTCAAAAACCACTTCAAGATTCACAACACTAATTTGAGAAAGATTATACAATTCCGTGGTTTTTGAGCATCCGCAGAAACAAAGTTTCTTGGAAACCAGAAATGTGCTCATTTCTAAGTTCATCAGCTTTCCACTATGAAAATATACTGATGGAAAGCTAAATGTTTAAATAATCAAGCAGTTCCTAGTCACAGGTGAGAGCGTGGTTGAAAATTCTGTAGCACAAATCCAAATTGCGATGCCATCAAAAAATGGTGTTGCGCATGATTTTACAATCAAAGAGCAGTTCAAGCGCTCAAAGCTCGACATTGATGCAGAGCTCGAAGCACTTCTCGCCCAACAGCAAACGCGCATCAAGGTCGTTGGATGCGGCGGCGGCGGTAACAATACCATCAATCGTATTTCTGAAGTAGGTATCAAGGGAGCAGAAACAATTGCAATTAACACTGATGCTCAGGACTTACTCTATACAACAGCAGATAAAAAAATTCTGATTGGTCGAGAATTGACACGCGGCTTGGGCGCAGGTTCAAATCCACGATTAGGTGAAGATGCTGCAAAAGAGCAGGAAATCGAGATTAAGAGAGCCGTTGAAAACTCTGATATGGTGTTCATCACCTGCGGATTGGGCGGTGGCACGGGAACGGGCAGCGCACCGGTGGTTGCACAGCTTGCAAAGAAGATGGGCGCATTAACAGTCGCTGTTGTCACGCTACCATTCACAATGGAAGGTAACAAACGCTGGGAAAACGCACAGATTGGATTAGAAAAGCTCGAACAGATTGTTGATACGCTTATTGTGATTCCAAACGAGAAGTTGCTTGAACTTTGTCCTGATTTACCGTTGCACACGGCATTTAAAGTTGCGGATGAAATATTAACCAATTCGGTCAAAGGCATTGCAGAATTAGTCACTCGTGCCGGTCTTGTCAATTTGGATTTTGCAGACATTCGCGCAATCATGGTCAATGGCGGTGTCGCAATAATTGGTGTTGGCGAGGCAGATTCACAAGACAGAGCAGTTGAAGCAGTCCAGAAAGCCTTAGACAATCCGTTGTTGAATGTTGATATTAAAGGAGCAACCGGAGCATTAATCAACGTCGCGGGGGGCGAAGACATGACACTGGACGAAGCACGAAAAGTGATTGACACCGTTGCTCAAAACCTTGACGAAGATGCAAAGATTATCTGGGGAGCACAAATTTACAAAGATTTACAAAAAACAATTCGTGTCATGCTTGTGATTACGGGAGTTAAGTCAGACCAGATATTAGGAAAGAACAATACGTTGTCGCAGAAGAAAAGGAGTAACCTGCGCAGTGAATTGGGGATAGAATTTGTTTAAAAACACCAAACCTAAACCTTTATAAATATCCGCCAATTTCAAGCTTATTTCTTATGGAAAACGAACAGCAGCCAGTTGGAGAACCGCAAGTGTCTGAACCTGTCCAAGTTATAGAATATGAGTCAGATACAACAGAACCCGGTAAAATGCGCTCATACTGGATACGTTTCAGGCGTTTCATCAATGAATGCAAAAGAGTCATGAAAGTCATTCAACGCCCATCAAAAGAAGAGTTTATCACCACTGCAAAAGTGTCTGCAGCAGGCATCGCAATTCTTGGCTTGCTCGGCTTCATCTTAAGTATGATTCAACAACTTGTGATATAAAATGGAAGAAAAAGCACACATATTTGGATTAAGAACGACAGCAAACAGAGAAGAACAGGTCATGGACTTCGTTACCTCAAAGATGAGAAAGCTGCCGGGGAACGTCTATGCGATTATTCGCGCTCAGGGCATGCGCGGCTATGTGTTCGTTGAAGCAGCAACACGAACCGACGCAGAACAAATGACAGCTCGCATTCCATATGCTCGTGGAATTCTTCCAAAGGAAATCCAGTATGAAGAAATTGACCACATGCTCGAACAGGTCAAAATAGAGCGAAATATTCTCAAGAATGATATTGTGGAAATAGTATCAGGTCCATTTAAGAGAGAACAAGCAAAAGTCATGCGTGTCGACAAGACAAAGGAAGAGGTTGTTGTTGAACTGTTACAGGCAGCAGTACCCATTCCAATTACAGTACGCATGGACGCGGTGAAAGTCATTCGCAGAGAATCAGAAGAGACGACCGAAGAAGCCTAAAGACTTATAAACAGGAGTTTTAGCCAACACGATTATGCCAAAGGAAAGAGTTAAAGCAATGGTTCAGGGGGGTAAAGCAACAGCTGCACCACCATTAGGTCCTGCACTTGGTCCACTTGGCGTTAATATTGGTCAGGTTATTGCAAAAATCAACGAAAAAACAAAGGATTTTGCAGGCATGCAGGTTCCGATTGAAGTCATTGTTGACAGTTCTTCCAAAGCATTTGAAATTGAAGTGGGTACACCACCAACGAGCGCACTTTTACTGAAAGAAGCAGGCATCGAAAAAGGCTCAGGCAATCCATTGACAGATAAAGTTGCCGATGTTCTTATCGAACAGGTTATCAAGATTTCTAAAATGAAGCAGGATGCTTTGTTGGGCAAAGATACAAAAGCCAGAGTAAAAGAGATTATTGGCACCTGCAACAGTATGGGTATTTTAGTTGAAGGCGTTCCTGCACGTGACGCAATCGGACAGGTAAATGCGGGTAAATTTGACGCTGAAATTATCGCAGAGAAGACAGAGTTGTCACAGCAAGAACTCAAAGCGCTCGAAGCAGAAAGAGTGCATCTTAAAGAAGAGCTTGAAAAGAGAAAAGCAGAGTTCGAAACAAAAGCCAAAGAAATCATTGCGCAGATGCAGGGACAGGAAAGAGGAAAGATCAAGGCAAAACTCCTCGAAGCAAAGATTCCAACGACACTTATCGAACAGCTCTTACCAGTCGAGGCAGCTCCTGCGGGTGCAGTACCTGGTGCTGGAAAACCTGGCGAAGCCAAGAAAGCCGAAGCGCCGAAGAAGGAAGAGAAGAAAGAAGCCAAGCCGAAGAAGTAGTTTTAATTTGTTACAAATACCCAAACACTTGTGATAATTGCGTTTGCTGCTTTTAATGAGAATTGACGGGTTTTGTAACTATAAAAATCTCAGCTCTCTTTTGCTCATCAAATATCCTACCATTGCGGTTGGGATTTTTATTTCTTATTTTTTTACGTATGTGACATAGAAATGTTTATATATTAAGTTAACTAGTAGTTATACATGTTAAAATCTCGCGTAAAGATAAAGACATGGGGACACTCTTTAGGGTTAATAATACCAACAGAGATGGTTAAACGCGGTGGATTAGATGTACATGATGAAGTTGAAGTTACAATAGAAAAGAAAGGCAACGTAATTCGTGAGGCTTTCGGGATGATGAAAAATTTTCCAGTGCGAGACAAGCGTTCCACTGAACGAATACTCAAAGAAATTGATGATGAGTTCGAATGAAATATTTTTTAGATACATATGCTCTGATTGAAATAGCAGAAGGAAATAAAGATTATGCCAGATATGTGGATGCAGATGTAGTCACCTTGAAAAATAATATCGCAGAACTTTTTTATTTTTATCTCAAGAAATCTAATAAAGATGCAGCACAATACTTTTTTACCATCTTTGGAAAGGTTGCATTTGATGTAAGTTTAGAGATTATTCCACCCGCAATGAATTTTCGATTTCAACACGCAAAAACGAGATTTTCTTACACGGATTGTTTAGGATATGCCTACGCGCTTGAACATAACAGAATTTTTGTTACAGGCGACCGTGCTTTTCAGGGTTTTCCTTCGGTTGAAATTGTGAGATAAGAGAAAAGAAGTAGTTTTTAATTTCTTATTTTTTGTCTATTCGGTTAGTCACAGAAATTTAAATATATACAACCAAAAGAATTCTCTTTGTTTCGTTTGCACCAAAGAAAGACGAGCAGGATATCATAGATTTTGTAAAAGAAAACATGAAAGAATTGTTTAATTATCTACGAAATTTCTAAAACCTATGAATTCTGCCATGACGCATATCTTCAAAGCTCAATTTGAGCTGCACACACGCATCATCAGCAATTTCAGCTTTCTTTAGCAGAGCATCATACTCGTCTTTTCGGATGGTTATTAGTTCTGATTCCATACAGTATATCTCATTTCTTTATTTAAATAGTTTTGTAAGAGTCCGAAGCAAAGCCGACAAAGAGATAGCTTCTTTTTCAATTTCTTTAAAGTTTATTCACAGAAGTATTGGAAGATTAATATTTAATCATTGACATCCATAGAACACTCAAAACAGTGCCTATGGTAAACAAGATTGAAGAAATTCGAACCAACGGATTTAGCTTGTCCTCTGGCTTCTTGATAAAATAATAAGGCAAACCGATGATTACTGTCCCAATGAATGTAATGAGTAATGAGAAAGAAAGAAGTGTAGGAAGCATAGTACTAAATGGAATGCCAAAAATAGTAATTTCACGAGGTCCCATACAATAAGAACCAGGCGAACATCCTGAATTGTAGGATAGAACTATCTGAAACAAAACCAATAGAACAACAACGATGAGTAATATCACATTCGTTCTATTGAGGCTCATGCTATGAGAGATGTTTGAATTCTTTAAGAATGTTACGATAGGTTCAACTCTCCCAGTCGTTGACGCTACTTCAGGAAGAAAAAAACATTTTTACGTACGTACTTTTTTTTCGCCTTCCTTCTGCTCCAACGCTACGATCAACGATTACGAAGTTCCTAGCGCAAACCTTATATATCAATTATAACTTCTATAACAATAATAATAGTAATAAAACTTATTAGAGTTATAAATGACACGCATCAACATCGAGATTCCACCTGAACTGCACAAAACATTAAAGATAGAAGCAATTAACGCAAGCAAGCCACTCAAAGATTACATTGTCGAAATATTGAGGAGGGGTAAAAAATGAGATGGCTCGAAAACTTGTTTGGAAAAAAGTATTTGGATTGGGACGAATATCAGCAAAAAGTTCATAACATTGAGCAAAACTATTGGAACACCTACGCTCAGTCGCGCGGTATTAAAACATCGAAATGAACATGGAATGGCACAACAGTGAAATAAAAGAGGTATTGGCACACCTAAAAGTAACGCCGGAAAAAGGATTAACCAATCAGGAAGCTGAAGAGCGGCTACACAAATATGGCTTGAACGAAATACAAAAACACAAAGGGCCGTCTGCGCTTCGCATCTTTGCCGCGCAGTTCACATCGCCGTTAATATGGCTTCTTCTTGGAGCAGTGGTTGTTTCTGCGTTCCTCGCTGAGTTCATCGACGCATTTGTCATTCTTGCCATTGTCATTGTTAATGCCATTCTCGGATTTACACAAGAGTATAGAGCGGAGCGTTCCATCGAAGCACTACGAAAGCTAGCTGCACCAAGAACAAAAGTATTGCGCAACGGACACATGGACGAAATTGACAGCAAATACATCGTTCCGGGAGACATTATTTTTGTTGAAACCGGAGACAAATGCCCTGCCGATGCACGGCTTGTATTCATCAGCAACTTACAAACACAGGAAAGTGTATTGACAGGAGAAAGTACCCCGATTGAAAAAACAACAGGTATTGTTGCACGCACAGCATTAACGGCTGACCAGAAGAACATGATTTTT
>Ga0209542_10015766_pt1 | contig 12627 bp, 18 predicted proteins | sample RifCSPhighO2_01_FD_184028 | JGI IMG/M metagenome (GOLD analysis project Ga0209542, IMG submission 184028) | Soil microbial communities from Rifle, Colorado - Rifle CSP2_plank highO2_0.1 (SPAdes) (version 2) | ecosystem: Environmental > Terrestrial > Deep subsurface > Rock core/Sediment ...
TTCCAATTTCAGCTTTGAAAAGATAATGAGAATCTGACAGGAAAAATCAAGGATAGATTTATGCTAATCCTCAAGGATTAGCTAATATGATTCTGCATCACGAACAAAAGCTCAGGATAAATATATAAGGCTAAAAGCACTATAAAAATAAGGTGGCAGCAGCATGGATAAGTCTTATCAACAGTTTAGTCGGAAGAGGTATCATCACAAGCCAATTTTTTCTAGGAAAGATATAATTAAAACAAAAATAGGTCGTGCATATTTTGCTTATACTCTTTTTGCTCTAGAACACAAAACAATAAATGAATGTAAAGCAGAATTAGAAAAACCAGAATATAAATATAATCAATGGCTTAGAGAAGTTCATCATGAAAGAGTGCAAAGAGAAAATAAAGAAGGAATTAAACCAACATCAACTCAAATTTATCTTAGTCTTGCTGAATGCTTAATGATTCCAGCAATACAAGCTTTAGATGGAATGATTGGCTATTGTCCAGATATCTCAAACACAACTCAAGAACAACAAAAGTTAAGTAAACCTTAATTCTTTACATCTATAATCTCCTACAAAACCCAAATAGGCTCCTCATGCTCGCCTATTTACTATTAACTTATTGATAATATCAAGAAAACCTTTAAGGTTTTCTGGATGATCCAAAATTGAAACGCATTTCAATTTATGGACATTAAAGGAATAACCGAGCAAGCGCAGGTTATTGGGCAGTCAAAGTGGGTAGCAGTCATATTAAATTCGATAGTTTACTTAACAACAAAAACAAAAATAAATATAGCTTATTCCAAAGAAAAAAGAAATAGAGATTAATAATCAATAATCCTTAAAAACAAAGAATTTCTAAACAAATAATGTCAAATATATATCCCATAACAATAATGGATAAAATAATTGGAAGACTAGAATACTGGTCTACATACAAAGCTTCTAAGAGTCTAAGAAAAGAGCAAAAAATAAATATAGAACCGCCCTCATTAGAAACTTTTATAGAAAACGCGAGGCAAAGAAGAGAAACCCAACAAATGCAATATGAAAGAGGAAATGAAAAATAGTATTATATTTTTAACGATTTGATTAATTCAATAAACTTCGCTTCGCTCATTTCAATAAGTTTTAAGTAAGCAGGACAAGGCTGAAGAATTCTTCGCAATGACTGAATAAGTCTAACAATACTCGAACCACCTCTAACCAAATTGTTTCAAATTAATCAAAACGAGAAATAATTGCCGAGCATACGCAGGCAATTATGCAATCACTTAATTTAAAAAGAGTTATTTCTACATATCTCTATCATGTGCACTGAAAAAGATTACAGCGGAACAATAACAGGCAAAATAGGAAAAAATGCAAAAACAGCTTCAGCCAAATTAAAAACAGAGTCTATAATAAAAAACAAACCAAGCATACAAGCCCAAACAAAGCCAATTGGAGTTAATGATACTGGCATAAAAATCAACGATTACAAAAAAGCAGGCGAAATAACAAAAAAAGTCGTGGAATATTCCAAGCAGCTGATAAAAAAAGACATGTTTCTTTCAGAGATAGCCAATAAAATTGAGGCAAAAATTCTTGAGCTTGGCGGAGAGCTAGCTTTTCCTGTAAATCTTTCTATTGATGATGTTGCAGCGCACTATACCCCAACACTTCGCGATGAAAAAAAAGCAAGCGGATTAATCAAAGCAGATATCGGAGTTCATGTTAATGGATGCATTGCAGATACTGCATTCACACTTGACTTAACTCCTGAAAAAAAATACACAAAATTAATACAGGCAAGCGAAAATGCATTGAAAGCAGCAATAGAAATAGTAAACAAAAATAAAGAAAATACTACATTGAGCCAAATAGGAAAAGCAATTAGCGATGAAATATCCAAATTAGGTTTTTCTCCGATTGTAAATCTTTCAGGCCATGGACTAGACGAATTTGATATTCATTCAGGACTTACAATTCCAAACTATGATAATTCTTCAACAAAAACTCTTGGTGAAGGAGTATTCGCAATAGAGCCTTTTGCAACACTTTCAACAGGCTCAGGAACAATTTACGAAGCAACAGGCGGAAATATTTATCACATAACAGGAAGCGGGCAAGTAAGGGATAATTTTGCAAGAGAAGTTTTAGAGTGGATTTTAGAGAATAAAAAAACTCTTCCTTTTTCAAGCCGTGAGCTTGAAAAACAATTCGGCATAAAAGCCCTCATAGCAATCAGCAATCTTAAGCGCGCAGGCGCATTAGAAGAATATCCTCAGCTAGTTGAAAAAACTCATCAGCCAATCAGCCAAGCTGAAACAAGTTTTGTTATAAGCAACGGACAAGTTGAAGTACTGGTGTAGTTATTTATTTCTATTCCTTTCCATTAATTTCTAAATTAAATTGTAAGAATGATTCAGTAAAATTTGACCTTCTTTAAATACAATTTTAAAAGCTAGTTACATTAATAAAACGAATGGAAAAAGCCGAATTTATACAGGCTTTTCAGAAGTTATTTAGTTTTAATTACCTTTTCTACATCAACAACTATTCTTTATTATATTATTAATGTTATATGAAATCACTTTAATAACCGGAAATCTCTTAATGATTTCCTATCTAGCAAATAACTAAAACAATACGATTAAAGTTATTTGCTATAGTAATAAAAAACTGAACAGAGATAGTTTTCAGTTTATTCAAACAAAGGCAAGTTTAGTTGCTGAGATTCTGGCTGAGCAGGTTTTCTCTCATCACCGATTTGTTCTATTCTTCCAAAAAGAGCCTGAATAAGATAGTCTATTTTATCTTGCTGATAAAATTTTCTTTTCTGCTGCGAGGTAAGAGATTTTTGCACATTAAGAACAACTTTTCGAAGGTCTTGCATCCTAAGCAAATTCATTCTAGCATAAGCTCTAGTAGCCTCAGTTATTGGCGGATATCCTTCGATTAACATATATCTGCTATTTTTTCCGAAAAAATTATAATTTCCCATGGCTGAAGCAATAATATTAAGGCCATCAACAAACTGCTTCTCGCTAAATCTTGCAGAAAATTCAAGACCATATGAATATCTTCCTCTGTTCATTCCGCGTTCAACAATTTTAAATTTCATAAAATACCGCGTTATACACATTTTAAAAATATTATGGGGCTAGAGAAGATAATTTTTATCCCAGATAACTTCCATTCTCTTCTATTTCTCCGGAAGCCTATCCAATTCATCACCCGTGATAACATAATGCTCACTCTCTGTAAAAATCTCAATAGGTTTAATCTCTTTACCTTTCTGCTTTTCTTCTTTTAATCGATTATAGATTTTCTTTGCTAGATCATAAAGAACCGCGCTAAATAATCCGCCAGCAACATTAACAAGAATTTCGCTAACAATCGAGCCTTTTTTCGACTTTAGCTCAAAATCTATTTTTCCTTCTTCAACATATTCAAAAAGCAGTTTAGAAAGATAAGCAGAATGTTCCACATTCAAATCTGCATGAATATTAAAAACACTTTCCTCTTTTTGAATTAGAATTTGTTTCATAAAATATAAACAAGAAGATTATTTATATATTTTTCTAACCTAAATAATTAGGACCTTCAGACCCATTAGGCAAAGAAGACTTAGCACTCTTCAGATAATCTTTTTCTATACTTTTATATCTTAATTCTTCTCTCTTAGAAACAGAAGGTGGAAACTTTTCCATAGCTTTTTCTATATGCTTCATTTTTATTTTTTTAATGTTTAAATCTTCTCTTAAAGCAATCATTGCAGCCTCTCTTAAAACCGCGTCTAAATCTGCGCCAGTATAACCCTCTGTATTTTCAGCAATATCATCAAAATCAATTCCTTCCAAAGGCATGCCTTTTGCATGTATCTCTAAAATCTTTTTCCTAGCAGTTTTATCCGGAATAGATACATAAAGAACTCTATCAAATCTTCCAGGTCTAAGTAAAGCCGGGTCTAACATATCCGGTCTATTAGTCGCAGCGATAACAGTCACACCTTCTAAAGGTTCCAAACCATCCATTTCAACCAAAAGTTGATTAATTATATTATTATAACCTTTTCCGCCAGAACCATATTCATCAGATCCTCTTCTGGAAGCGATAGAATCTATTTCATCAAAGAAAATTATACAAGGAGCAACTTGTTTTGCTTTTTCAAAAACTCTTCTAATTGCCTTTTCTGATTCTCCGACCCATTTGCTAACAATCTCTGGACCTTTTATAGAGATGAAATTAGCTTCTGATTCAGTCGCGACAGCCTGAGCCAATAAAGTTTTTCCTGTTCCGGGAGGCCCATAAAGCAATAATCCTCTTGGCGGCCTTATTCCAAGTCTAATAAAGATTTCTGGTTTTTTAATAGGCAATTCTACGGCTTCTTTAAGATCTATTTTTATATTTTCAATACCACCTATATCTTCCCATCTAACTGTTGGAGTTTCAATTAAAACTTCTCTCATTGCACTTGGATTAACAAATCTAAGAGCGTCTTTAAAATCTTTATGAGTTACTTCGAGTTTGTCGATAATACCCTTACTAAGTGGCTCTTCTTTTTTCCAATCAATATCCGGATAAATTCTTCTTAAAACATTAATTGCGGCTTCTTTACATAACGCCGCCATATCTGCTCCAACAAAACCATGAGTAACTGAAGAAATCTCTTCTAAATTAACATCTTTTGCAAGAGGCATATGTCTTGTATGAATTTTAAGAATCGCCAATCTTCCAGGTTTATCAGGAACTCCTATTTCGATTTCCCTATCAAATCTCCCCGGTCTCCTCAAAGCCGTATCAATAGCATCTATTCTGTTAGTTGCACCAATAACCATAACATTTTTTCTGTTTTTCAATCCATCCATATGTTTAAGCAAAGACATAACTGCAGTATTCAAAAACTCATTCACGCCACGATCTTCTCTTTTAAAGGCTATAGAATCCAGTTCATCAATAAAAATAATGCTCGGTGCATTTTTTTCAGCATCATCAAAAAGTTTTTCTATATTCTTCTCAGTTTGCCCATGTAGTGCTGAATTAACTTCTGCAGTATTAAATTCTACAAAATTAGCTTCTGATTCTGCAGCCACTGCTCTTGCAATTAGAGTCTTACCTGTTCCGGGAGGCCCATACAATAAAACACCTCTTGGTGATTCAATTCCCAATCTTTCAAAAATTTCGGGATGTTTTAAAGGTAATTCAACCATTTCTCTTATTTTTCTAATTTCATCTGTTAATCCCCCAATATCTTCATAAGTAATATCTGGTGCTTTGCTTCCATCTTCACTAACTTCTATAGCTTTACTCGACAGTTGAACTTCTGTATTCTCAGTTATAACAACGGGCTGATTAGGATTAGTATTAGCAACAACGAATTTTATTTGTTGAACTCCACCAATGTTTCCAAATCTACCAAATTCCCCTCCAAGACCCATCTGACCTAATTCTTTAAAAATATCTCCAAAAATATCATTAGGATCCATCAGGCCATCGCCCATTGCATTTCGTCTTCTTGTTGTTCCGCCAAGCACTAAAATATCTCCTTTAACAATCGCTCGTCCAAGCAATCCATTTCTTAATGTTTCAGGATCAGCTTCAACCATTATTCCTTTTTGAGCAGGCGCAATCAAAACTTTTTTTGCTTCTTTAATTTCTGCTCGCTTTACGCTGACACTCTCGCTAACTCCTGTTTTCGCGTTTCTTCTTAAAATTCCATCAATTCTTATTATTCCTTCACCAACATCAGCAGGATATGCACGATCAACAATAGCAACAGTTTCTTTTCCGCCTTTAATTAAAACAATATCTCCTCGCTTGACTCCAATTTCTTTCATAGTTTCCATGTCAATTCTAGCAATTCCTTTATAAGCATCATCTTGCAAAGCTTCTGCTACTCTTAGTTTTGTCAGATTATTTTGTTCTTTTTCAGCCATGTTGTTTTTTTTTTTATTTTCTACAAAAATAACAATCAGAAATTCCGTGAATTTCTGAGTATTAAAAATCTTCAGGTTGAACCCGAAGGGAGTTTGTAGATTTTTAATTTAGTTTTTATTTTGAATATTTACCCGAGTTTTTAGTTAAATAATTTCCTGAAAGACCATAATCAGATCTTTCACCACTATAACCTGCTCGTATTGTTGGAATATTTACTCCACTATAATTATTGCCTGAACCCGAGTATCCACATCTTCTGCATGCACCATTATTTCTTAAATCATAATTTTCCATTTTAATTTTCTTCCTCCAAATCTTCTTCTTGTTCTTTATTTTTTGCTTTCAAAATAATACTTTTATTTCTTTCAGGATGGCTAGAATCATAAAATTGTTTTGCATGTAAAATAGGTTTATTATTTCTTACAACATGAACTTCTCTTGATTTAACAATTCTTGAATGAACACGATTATTATTTTCTCCTTCGTTATCAAACTCTTCATTCATTTCAGGAGTATTAAACATCAAGCTAAGCCTTCCTGCATCTTGAAAAGATAATTTTACCATGTTATTAATCATATTTTCGCTTTCTTTCATAAAATCAACAATCTCTCTTGGAATAGATATAGCATAGCTGTTTCCAACCATTCTCATTTTAACTTCAAAATCCTTATTCTTAAGCCTCATAAATTCATCATATTCATTCTTATCAACAGGATGAATAATCGCTTCATTACATTTTTCGCATTTCAAAGCGCGAAGATTAAATCCATTTTTAGAAATAAGAATGGGTTTCATAACCTTGCTGCATTTCTTGCATAAAATTGCGTTATCAAATATGTCTGTCATTTTTTATTTGTTTTTTCTTCAAAATATACTTGTTTTGAAGAGCCAGAAAATCTCGGATTTTCTGGATTTCAAAAATCTTCAGGTTGAACCCGAAGGGAATCTCGTAGATTTTTGAATCTGTTTGTTTTTTCGTCGTATTTAGTTTTTTAGCTTTACTTGGGTATGGCCATACCCAAGCTGAAAAAAGAGGTTAGGTGTATAATGTATACACCAAGATGTATATACAACATAATGTATACTTTATAAACATTTCTATTCTGCAGAAAATAGATTATTACGCTACCTCGCCAGAATCCTCAATTTCACGAGCTTCATTAATCTCCTCTTCACCCTGCGCAGCAATCTCTCTCAGCGAGAGAGTAATATCATCCATTTTTCTGTCCATATTTCTCAAAGAAACAGCAATGCTCTTCAAACTATCAAGAAAATCTTTTTCTGTAAATGGATCCATGTTATAAAAAATAAATTCATTAAGTTTAAAAATCCTTCCTAATTAAAAAAACTATGAAGAAAATATGGGATATGCGAAGCCCACAGAAAATAAAAATCGGCGGAAACTATAATCCTAATAGACTAGATCCTAAAACATATCGGGAAGTAAAAGAAGCGTTAAGATTATCATTATGCAATCTCGGCTATAGGGTGCCAAATCCATCAGTTCTATTATTACCTGTTTTACTCGAAGATCAAGAAGAATACACTTTTCGAATAGGAGTAATAGGCGGAGGAAATAGTTCTTCACATCCCGTAGCTTCAAGAAAATCAAAAGACAGCATGCTCTGGCTTTTAGAAAATGCACTTAGAGAAGCACGCGAACAAGGCTATAGGCTCGAAGAACTTCCAATAAACTTATCTTAAAATCTAAGTTGGATATACGGCAGATTTTGAGAGATAGAAAATGCTAAGCATTTTCTTTATTTGAAAACCCTTAAAAACACCCTCATCTTCATCTAAATATGCAAAAAGAGAAATTTAGTTTTAAAAAAGAGCCAAGTTCTAAAAATAAAATTAAAATATTCTGGAACTGGCTCTGGAATTCGGATTCTATCTGGAGCTATGTTGTTTTTTTAATTTTAATATTTATTTTAGTTAAATTTATTTTTCTTCCAGGATTAGGCTTAATTTTTGGAACATCGCTTCCTCTAGCAATAGTTGAAAGCTCTAGTATGGAGCACTATGCCCTGCAAACCTCGAGCGTAAATTTTGATATTTGTGGTAAAATCTTTCTGGAAAAAATCTTTTTAGATAAAGAAAATTACTGGGATACTTGCGGAGACTGGTATACTCAAAATACGAATATAAGCAAAGAAGAGTTTCAAAGTTTTAGTTTTAACAATGGATTCAGAAAAGGCGATGTAATGATTATTTTCGGCAAAAATCCAAAGAATATTAAAATTGGGGATATAATAATCTTTGATTCAGGAAGAAACCACCCAATAATCCACCGAGTTATTTCTCTTAATCCAATCCAAACAAAAGGCGACCACAATCCTGCTCAACTAACTGAAGAAAAAAATATTAATCCAAACCAAATAATTGGAGTAGCAAAAGCGAGAATTCCTTATATTGGCTGGTTTAAACTCTTCTTTTTTGAAACTTGGCAAAAATTAGCAAAATAGCAATAGAAGTTCCTATCACAGCCTTTTTAAACCATCTAAAACCCGTTATGGAATATGGAAAACAAAAATATCGGCTGGCTTATTGTGGGCATTGCAGGATTTATAGGAATAATCATAGCTATTTTTAATTTTGGTGTAACTAAAATAATTGGCGCAACATGTTCTCATGGACCAAGCTGCAGCATGTATGATACTTTAAGAATACAAACTTGGATAAGCATAGCTATTGCACTTGTAGTTCTAATAATCGGCATCTTCTTTATATTTGCGAAAGAATCTGAAAAAGTTATTGTAAAAACAATAAAAGCTAAAAAGAAAGAGATTGACATGAGCAATTTAGATAAAGATGAAAAAGAAGTTGTAAAAATAATTCAAGCAGAAAATGGGGCAATTTTCCAGTCAACCCTTATGGAAAAGCTTAATATAGGAAAAGTTGGAATGACAAGAATGCTCGATACTCTTGAAGCAAAGCAGATTGTTGAAAGAAAAAGACGAGGCATGAACAATATAGTTGTCTTGAAACAATAAAAAGAAGGATTGCTGCCGAAAATTTGCATTTTAGCAAACTCTCTACAAACTCAAAATGCGAATTTTAGTTAGGGAAACATTGGTTGCCCTGGCAATGTAACTAGTTTCACCAAAGTCATTATAAACAAGCTTATTATTAAAAAATCATGAAAAACGAAAAAGATGCATCCAGCTTTAAAGGGAATAGAAAACGATGAGAAGGATACAAAAGATAAAGATACAAACTAAAATAAAATGGAAAAAATATATTCAATAAAAGATATGCATTGCAATTCTTGCGCACAAATCATAGAGCGAGCTCTTAAAGATAAGGTAAACAAGATTTATGTAAGCTATGCAGAAGAAGAAGCAATAATAGATTTTGATTCTGACAAGATAAGTGAAAAAGAGATTTTAGATAAAATACATAAATTAGGTTATGAAGCAAAACCACTGAAAAGTGTACAAGAGATTAAGCAAATGAATAAAATAGCTAAAGACATCTCAGAATTAAAGGCTGAAACAAAAAAAGTAGAATCCTTAGAAGAGGAGATAGAAGAAAAAGAGCAGGAGATAGAAGAAGAAATTAAGGATTTAAAAAAAGATAACTTCGGTAAAAATGAAGAAAATAAAAATACTAACCAAGCCACAAAAAAAGATTGGATTCTTATGGGGGTTATAGCATTAGCAATTTCTATTGTCCTATTATATAAATTTACAGGATTTAGTTTTTCTAATTTTAGCCTTCCAAATATTCAAATTCCAGAACTTGGAGAGAAAACAAGTTTAATATTATTATTCTTTGCAGGGATTCTTACAGGTTTTCACTGCATATCTATGTGCGGCGGCTTTGTTGTTTCTTACACAGCAAAAAATGCGCTGAATGGATACAAAGGCTTTAAACAGCATTTAGTTTATGGCGGTTCAAAAGTTTTATCTTATGCAATAATCGGCGGTATATTTGGATTAATTGGTGGAGTGTTTGCATTTAGCATAAAATTACGAGGAGTAATTGCAATTCTAGCAGGAGTATTTATGATATTATATGCTCTAAGTATGTTTGGCTTTAAGTTTTTCAGAAGATTTCAGTTTAATCCTAAATTTTTAACAAAAGCCGCAACAGAAGCAAACAGCAATGCACGTGGACCATTCAAAGCGCCATTTATTACAGGATTATTAAATGGATTATTTTTAGCATGCGGCCCACTGCAAGCACTATATCTTTATGCAGCAGGAACAGGAAACTTTTTTACAGGAGCAACAAGTCTAGCAGTATTCGGATTGGGAACACTTCCTGTAATGCTCGGCTTCGGAAGCCTTGCAACAGTCATAAGCCATAAAACAACAGGAAGAATACTAAAAGTTTCAGCGATTATAGTATTAATTTTAGGCTTAATAATGCTAAATCGAGGATTAGCCCTAACAGGAAGTAATTTTAGTTTTGAATCAATAAAAGCAAGTGTAAGCGGTGTAAGCGCAGCAAGTTTAGCAAACTCTGCAAATTCAGATATAAATAATGGAATTCAAGAAATAAATATGGAAGTCAGTACTTCAGGATATTCTCCAAACTCATTCGTTCTTAAAAAAGGAGTTCCAGTAAAATGGAATATTAATGTAAAACAATTAACAGGCTGTAATAGTGAACTTGTTGTCGGTCAGTATAATATTGATAAAAATCTCAAAGAAGGATTAAATATTATAGAATTTACTCCAGATAAAGCTGGAACAATAACATTTACTTGCGGAATGGGAATGTTAAGGGGAAGCTTTATAGTTACAGAAGATGGAACTGCTACACAACAACAAATTCAAACAGCAACACCTGCAAAAGGAATGCAATGCGGCGGAAGTGGTGGTGGCGGATGCGGATGCGGAATGTAATATAAAATGGAAAAAATATTAATTATTGCAGGAATTTTAATAATTGCCCTATTATCCGTTGCGACCATAATGACATTTAGGATAGTTTCACCTGAAGAAATAACTGGAAATATAATAGCAGACAATAATTGGGAAAAATTAACATTAAAAGTATCCATTCCTTGTGGTGGACATGCCTCCATAATAAAAAATGAACTTAACAAATTAGATGGAGTAGAAAAAATAGAATATACGCCCATAACAACATTTGTAGTCTACTATGATTCAACTAAAATTACCGAACAGGATATCCTGAATCAGAATATTTTCAAAGATTATCTTGCTAAGAAAATAAACTAAAGGGAGGTAAAATGAAAAAAACTTTTAACATTAAAGGAATGCACTGCGCTTCTTGCTCAAAGATTATTGAGATGGAATTAGACGGAAAAGTAAATTCAAGCAATATTGATCCTAAATCTGGAAAAGCAATAATTGATTTTGACGGGAAAAAAATATCTGAAAAGCAAATTGCAGAAATAATAATTAAAGCAGGGTATAAAGTTGAATAAGAATAAAATGAATAAAGAATCTTTAATGGCCGTAGCAGTAATTATTATCATTTCTTTAATTGCAGGAGCAATAGCAGGAGCTGGAATTTCTTATTACCTCTCGAACCAAGAAAAATCTCAAGATTTCTTAATAAAAGAATTTTATGAAATTGAAAATGCAGTGTATGTAAGCCCGCACAGCTTAAGAGTAAAAATGAGCAAAAATGATTCCAATTTTACGCTTGTAGATTTAAGAAGCCCGGAAGAATATGCCAAAGAACACATAAAAGGAGCAATAAATATTCCAGCATATAAGGACGAAGAAACTCCAGATTATAATGCAGAAAGATTAATCTCCCAATTTTCAGAACTTTCAAAAAATAAAGACCTTATTGTTTACTGCTATAGTGCACCTTGCATGACTGGAAGAAAAGTTGGAAAGATTTTAGCCGAAAATGAAATTTATGTCAAGCATCTTGGTATTGGCTGGAATGAATGGAGATATTCCTGGATATCTTGGAATCACGAGTATGAATGGAATATCACAAATGTTTCAGATTATATCGAAATAGGCAACTTAACTTCTGGAAGTTATACGACAGTATGCTCTTCGGCAGGATTGGGATGTTAAAAATAGGATGAAAAAAGAATATATATTAAAATATAACAAAGAATTTATTATTCAAATTGCCTTAATTGCAATTCTTTTATTATTGATAAGCTATAATCTAGGTAGAGTTTGGGGCAATAATATAAGTCTAAATACTAAAAGTATAACGGGTTTATTTACCTCTAGTATAATTCCTTCTGGAACACCCAGCATTTACGGCAAGGAGCTTGGAATACGATACGAGGATGTATCTCCAAATGATCCAGTAAAAGCAGACCAGACTATTGCCATCCTTAAAAATCTTGATTTAACTTTAAATCTGGAAGGCGAAAATCTTCAAAGGTATATCCAAACATTAATACAAATTTCCTGCGAATACTGCTGTGGCGCAAAATCAATAATATTCTCAAATGGCCAACCAGCATGCGGATGCGCGCACTCTTATGCTATGAGGGGCTTGGCTAAATACCTTTTAATAAATCATGGAAGCGAATTTACTGATGATCAAATTCTAGAAGAACTTGGCAAATGGAAAGTTCTTTTCTTTCCAGGAATACACGAGACAAAAGCAGAGGTGCTTAAATCAAAAGGGATTAAAGTAGATTATATTAATCTTACAAGCAATAAATATCGCGGAATTGAGCAAGGGCAAACAAGTTCTGGAGCTGGAATGGTTGGGGGGTGCTAAATGAAAAAATTAAATGATAAAAGCATAAAAA
>Ga0209542_10015768_pt1 | contig 12626 bp, 10 predicted proteins | sample RifCSPhighO2_01_FD_184028 | JGI IMG/M metagenome (GOLD analysis project Ga0209542, IMG submission 184028) | Soil microbial communities from Rifle, Colorado - Rifle CSP2_plank highO2_0.1 (SPAdes) (version 2) | ecosystem: Environmental > Terrestrial > Deep subsurface > Rock core/Sediment ...
CAGGAATTCAATGATATTGTCAATGAAGTTCAGTTGCGCAAGAAAAATTTTGAAGAAGGGGCATATTCAACAAAAGACATATTCAACCCGTAAATTTTTTTATCCAGTGTCCCTGCTAGGATTGAACCCAAAATTTCTTGGTCTCCCGCGCAAGGCGCGCCCTGAGAGATTTGAACTCCCGACCCTCACGTCCGAAGCGTGATGCTCTATCCACTGAGCTAAGGGCGCGCTCTATGCGGGATAAACTCCGCCAAATGTGATACTTTGTCCATTATCTCGTCTCAGCGATATCTTACGGAGAGCTAAGCGCATTGGATAATAAATGGGTCGTCTAAAGGACGACATTAGAACTATCTTATATGATAGCGAAGAATTAGTAAAGATTCCATGGGTTTAGGGTAGCGTAGGGTAAAGATTATTTTTGATAAATGAAGTTTTTTAAACTAATTAAGCAAAACAAGTTAAAAAAACTTTCGTTTATTATTCAATTCTAAAAACTTTATTTTTTTCTATCTTGATCTTTAAGGGCAGCGTTAATTTACCTGCAAATTTTTCTTTTTCCGTCTTATTGAGCCACCCAATCCCGAAGAAATCATCATTTTTATCATGTAATAATCTTACGTCATACATTTCATCTTCATTTCCGAGAACTACGCCATTATTATTTACTGATTTGTAATCATCCAAAAGATTTTTGGAATAATAGCAATGCAGTCCGCCAAATGACCCATTTATTTTAGCAAATTCTGGCTCATAATTACTCGCATGAGTTGAAAAAAATAAATAGTAAAAACCTTTATGAAAAATAATTTGAGTTGTTTCAATTTCATCATAAACACCTGGAGAAAAGATTGGAGGAAGTAGTTTCCAATCTAATAAATTATTCGATTCAGCAATGGCGACGCATCCATTATATTCTCTTCCTTTATTTTTTTCTCTTGCGGATATAGTCATATAATATCTTCGAGATTCGGGGTCTTGAAAAACAAATGGGTCGCGCCAAGCGCCAATCTTGCCTAACTTATTTTTTTGGTTATCAATATAATAATACTTTTCGGCCTCTAAAATTGGATTATTTTTTACTTTTTCCCAATTAATCAAATTATAAGAAATAGCTAATCCAATTTTTTGAATCCATTTTTTGTCCGCGTTCTTATTTCTTCCAGTGTAAAACATGAAATATTTTCCATCCTTTTTGATAACACTGCCTGTCCATAATGCGAGATTGTCCCAAGAGTCATTTCCCCCGGGTGTTAATGCCACCGGGAATTCTTTCCAATGTGTCAGATTATCAGAAACAGCATGACCAATAGTAACATAACTATCATGTCTTTCTTTAGGGTCTTTTGATGGGGCGGCTTGCAGATAAAAAATATGGAATTTTTTGTTATCTTTAATTAACCAGCTATCCCACAATAACTTTCCTCCAGGTGAATAGTTTTTGTTCATGATTAATAAATAAAAAAATTATTCAACTTTTTGATAAGGACTGTCTTTTTTCTCTTATTATTTTTATCTTCTCGGCTCGCAATAAAATTTCAGCCGCTCTTTTTATACTTTCTGCCGCCTGGTGCTGACCGGGTTCCTGCTCAATATATATCGCCTTGATAGAACCGTCCGGCTGTACAATTTTTTGAAAACTTCTCCTTCCCCTTTTTTTGACAGTTAGGGCTTCTCCAATATATTTTTCAGCTTCTGGCTTATAACCACCTACCAAAACAGAATTAAGCGAACCAGAGTGAAGAAGCATTTCGACATCATTGCCGCTATCTCCCGCGACAATTCCTTGCTGGATATCAGATAATTTAGATAAGTAATTAACAGTATCTCCCTTGGCTATAGGAAGAACATCAAGACAATATTTTTTCACGACTTCATCTGGAGACAAGGTGCTATTATAATTTATTTCCTCGCAGATTATTACCGATTGACTTGGAAAATATTCTTGAGCCATTTTTGATATTTGCTCTAGCGATTGCCGATCAGCAAAGAAATAGAAGCTGATCTTAAATGATTGACATTTTGCCGTTTTATCCGCCAGCCATGCAGATTCTATTTCTGGTATTTGAAAATCAAACCTGCTTTCCGGAGATTTGACTGACAATTCTTTTATCAAATCGAGTGATTTTTTAACTAATTCCTCCCTTTCAAAGCCGCCTTCTGTTAAAAGTTTTTCGAAATATTCATCTTTCTTATATTCGTATTTTCCATCTTCTGATTTATGAAGCACCCATATTTCTGTTCCAACCGAGCCAGCGATAACCTGGAAATGGGGAAGTTCTCCGGATTCAATTCTTTTATGTACGCCATTGAAATCATTTCCTGTGACAGCGATAATCGGAACATTTCCCTCCTTCGCTTTTTCGGTAAGATATGCCATTGCATTTTCTTTGCCGGCTTTATAAAACGTATTGTCAATATCAGTGAAAAGCGCGGTGGTCTTTTCATTTCTTTCTCGTTGAACGCTAAGCGTTTCCATTAACTCTGAACCATGATAGGTTTCATATAACATTTCAAAACCTTCTTCTTTTTCAGTTTCCTTTTTTTCTTTAATATGAAATTTGGAAATGTTTTCAAAATCAACCATTGGAAAATAAATTTGTTAATGTTTTAATTATAATATAATTGAATTATTACCTAAAACTTACAATAGGGTGACTAGAGGGAATCGGACCCTCATACCTGGTGCCACAGACCAGTGTTCTGCCATTGAACTATAGTCACCATAACTATAAAATTTCAAATTTCTAATTCCTAATTTCTAAATAAATTCAAATTCATTATTCTTAATTCATAATTCCTAATTCAAATTTTTGTCTCCCCGGAAGGAATCGGACCTTCATGTCCAGCTTAGAAGGCTGGCGCTCTATCCATTGAGCTACGGGGAGCAAAATTACCGGTGCGCTATGAGGGATTCCTCCTCGCTCCGACTCGGAGTCCGGGCGCTACACACAAGAAAAGCTGCGCTTACTCGCTTCCTACTCGCGCCCTTCGAATCCTTTGCTACTTACCAAAATTATACGCGAAAATATTTATATAGTCCTATTGTTCTGGTGCGCTGTGAGGGATTCGAACCCCCGACCGTTGGCTTAAGAGGCCACTGCTCTACCAACTGAGCTAACAGCGCAAGGGAAATATAAAAATTAAAACTAAGAAAGATAGTAGCATATAATTTTTATCAGGTCAATGAATTTTATTAAATATTATGCTCTTTTTTATATTGCCTCCATTGCTTTTCCGACCAGTCGTCCGGCTTCTCCGTAAAAATTTCTCCCGGATGAGGATATTTATTTGGAGAATCATAGGAACTGTTGAAAATATCGCTTATAATCTGTTTGCCGTCTTTATCATAGACATTTTGGGTGAAGGTGGCCTTCATTGAACCGTCCGGATTTTTTTCAGTGATTTTCGGCCCGATTATCTCTATTCTTCTTCCGTCGTCAGTTCCATAAAACTGGAAAATCAGTTCCGTTCCTTCAATTTTCGTCTGGATTAAAATATATCCCGGAGTATTGTTAATAAATCTAAGATCAGGGCGGGGAACATAAACGGTCGCATCCAGCCCTTGGGGATTATAGTATCGGACGGGGTAAGCGTGATTTCGGCGCGCCGTTACCTTAAGCCCGCTATAAATGGCGGCCCGGAAAGTTGTGGTGGAAACCTGGCAAACTCCTCCTCCGAATTCCGGTTCGGTTTTGTCCTTCTTGATTACCAATTCCTCTTTATAGCCGTGTTCGCCGTCAACTGAACCCAAGACCTTTACGAAAGAAAATTCTTCCCCCGGTTTTATCAGGACGCCGTTATAACGGCTGGAGGCGACATTGATGTTAAAAATCCTGTTTTTCGGCGAGCCCCTGAAATTTGACTTTCCCTCGCCGATTAATTTGTTTATCTTGAGTTTTTCAACATCCTCGGAACTCAACGGCGGCGGTATTTCCTTGTAAGGAAGCTCTATTGTCGTTGCTGTATTGGATTTTTTTCCATTTTCCAAAATCAATTGCTGGGATATTTTTTCGATTCCTTTTTCAACATCCAATTCTATCCCATTTTTACTGGGAGATGCAATGACTACTTTTCCTTCTTCAACGGCAAACGAAGCATTGATCGGATCCCTGTTGACTTTTCTTTTCATGTCTTCCAGGGAGGATCTTATGTTTTTTTCATTGGCTTTTATTTTTTCATATTTTGATATTTTCGCGGTTTTTTCGGCCGTTAAGGTAAGACGGCAAAAAACATAATCGCTGCCGCAGTAGCGGATATTTTCAATTTCGGAAATTTTCTGGGTATCGCGCGAAAGATAGGGGTCCCAGATGACCCAGTTGGCCAGCTCTCCGGAAGAAATTTTTTCTTCGTATTCGGAAACCTTTAATTTTATTTCCGGAAGAGCAGATTCCTTATAATTATTTTCCTGCGCCAAAACAAATCCTGGGCAGATAGCTATTGCCGTCGCAAAAAAAAGTTTCAATAAATTTTTTCTATCCATACTAATATCATATTATCATAACAAATAGGTTGTTTCCATACAATTAAAAAAGGGAGAGGATCCCTTTTTTAAAACTTAGTTAGTATTGCATTTAGAAGCCCCTGACTTGAATTCTCTTTGTTTTGGTTGTGTCGGCCTTAGGAAGGCGGATGGTAAGTATTCCATTTTTAAGCGATGCCTCGGCTTTCTCGGAAATAACATCAACCGGAAGCACGACTGATCTTGAAAAAGAACCCCAGTAGCATTCCTGATAATAATAATTATCACCCTCCACAACTTCTTCATTTTTTCTTTCACCTTTGACGGTAATCATATCGTTTGTAATTGATATATCCAAATCTTCCGGCTTTACCCCGGCAATTGTCGATTTTATAACAATGTCGGTGTCTGTCTGGTAGACGTCGATGGTCAACTGCCCTTCCGACTCGTCCGACCAACTTTCATTGCTGATTGGCGCGTTTGATGGCTTTCGCACTGTCATTTCTGTTTCCTCGGAATCAGAATAAACCGGCATTCTTGTTTCTTCGCCTTCTTCAATTCTTCGTGAACCGGTAAGCCGGTCGAAAAAAGATCTTTTTTCTTTTGTCATAATTGTATAGTTAATGATCAATGACCAATGCCAGCGATCAATAACCTGGAATAGTGAATTATTAACTGTTTTTATTATAATTCAAGTTTTATTAAGATGCAAGTTTTTTGTTAATCCTCAATAAATTCGCAAAATTAATCAGGAATAAGACGGCAAAAAGGGCTATAATGAAGGGATTAATTAAAAAGTTTCTGTATTGCGAGAGAATGTTGTAAGATAAATGAAAAAAAAGAGCCGGGATAATCGCGGCAAAAAAAGTGCCGATTTTTCTTGGATTCAGGAGGACGACGACATAGCCCATGAGTCCCGCGGTCATAATATGAAGCATGAAAATTTCAGCAATATTCTGGCGGAAATAATTCTGGCTTATTAAATTTTTGTTGACGCTTCCGGCAATCAGCGAAATTTCGATTATTGAAAATCCCAGCCCCAGAATCAGCGAATTTATTATCAGCATCCTTCCCAGCGAGAATTTTTCTATTTTATGGGCGATAAAAAAATACTTGACGGATTCTTCCAGAAAAGCGAAAAGGAAAAAAAATAAATACGGGCTGATGCTGTTTTTTACGGAAGTGATATTAAGAAAATCGTCAAGATTTATTTTTTTACCCGCGCCAAAAACCGCCAGAATTATAATCATCAGAAAAACCTCGGCGATAAGCGCGCCAGTGGCGGCGATAATTCCCAGAAATAACGATTCGATTTGCTTCATTTTATTTTAATTCTTCTGAGTGTCTTCTTACTTCTGCCAGCTTAGCTTCCGCTTTTTCCAGATTTTCTTTTTGTTGCTTAACCACCTGACTTGGTGCTTTTTTGATGAAATTCTTATTCTTTAATTTAGTTTTGATATTAGCAACGTATTTTTCCAGATTCTCTATTTCTTTCTGGTATTTTTTCTTTTCTTTTTTAATGTCAACTAATCCCTCGGCGGGAATATAAATATTGATTCCGGCTACCGTGCGGTGGATGGAATTTTCAACTTTTTTCCCATCATTTTTAATTTTTAATTCATCAATGCCTGTTCGCAAGTTTTTAATTAGATGTTTTTGTTCAGTAATTAATTCAGTAATACCGGATGCGGCATTTTTAGCGTCAATTATTACTTTAATTTTTTTCTTAGTATCAATTTTATTTTCCACGCGTGCGTTACGAATGGCAGTTATTGTTTCTTTTATAAAATTAAAGTTATCAGAATGGACAGCAGTGTCTCTTTGTGCTCCCAAAATATGAAATTCCGAATATCTCGGCCACCCTCGGGTCATTAAAAATTTATTTTCTCCTATTTCTTCCCAAATATATTCCGTAACAAAAGGCATGAAAGGGTGCCATAGCTTTAAAAGATTTTTTAGTATTGAAACTAAGATATAGTTTTTTGCATTTTCATTTTTTTCTATTTTACTAGCTTCTAAATACCAGTCGGCAAAATCGTCCCATGTGAAATCGTGAAGTTTTTCTCCAGCTTGGGAAAATCTGAAATTTTCTATGTCCTCACTTACAGCATGAATTAATTGTCCCATTTCACTTATTATCCAGTAGTCAGCCAGCGTTAATTTTTTATTTTTTAATTGTAATTTTGATTTTTGATTTTTGATTTTTGATTTTTGTATAATATACCGACTAATGTTCCAAATCTTGTTGGTAAAATTACGGAAACTTCCGATTTTTTCTTCATTTAATCTCACGTCATTTCCCGGAGTGCTGCCAATTATCAGGGATAGGCGAATTGAATCTGTTCCATATTTTTCCGCCACATCCAGCGGGTCAATAATATTCCCCAAACTCTTGGACATTTTTCTGCCTTTCTCATCACGCACCAATCCATGAAGATACACTTTTTTAAAAGGAACTTCTCCGTTCAAAAGATAAGTGGACATCAGAATCATGCGGGCCACCCAGAAAAACAAAATATCATAGCCCGTTTCCATAACCGAAGTTGGATGATAATTTTTGAGGTCTTCTGTTTGATTCGGCCAGCCCAATGTTGAAAATGTCCAGAGTCCTGATGAAAACCAGGTATCCAGCGTGTCCGGATCTTGTTTCCATCCATCACCCTTTGGTGGATTTACATCGCAATATATCTCTTTTCCTTTATACCAAACAGGAATTTGATGGCCATACCAAATTTGTCGTGAAATACACCAATCACGCAGATTATCAATCCAGTGAAAATATATTTTTTCAAAGCGCTTGGGAATGATTTCAATTTCTCCGGAGCGGACGGCGTTCTGTATTAGTTTTTTTAAGGCGGTCTTTTTATCTTTTTGTTTAAATTCTTTGTTGACATCAATGAACCACTGTTCCATTATCTGCGGTTCAATAATTCCTTCGCCACGGCTGTTGATAGCTATGCTATGCTCGTAATTTTCTTCTACTCTAGCTAACAATCCTTTGGATTTAAGTTTTTCGATTATTTTTCTTCTAGCTTCAAAAATATCCATCCCGGAAAATTCTCCGGCAATATCCAGAAGTTTTCCATCGTAGCTAATAATTTGCTCCTTGTCGAGATTGTGCCGTTTGGCGATTTCAAAATCTACCGCGTCATGCCAAGGGGTAATGGTCATCACGCCTGTTCCAAAATCCATATCGATGGCCTCATCCTTGATTATAGTTGCCGTTATCGGGCCATTAATCCATTCCAATTCGATTTTCTGTCCATGCTCGTATTGTTTATACCGTTTATCTTTCGGGTGCATAACGACATATTTGTCGCCGAATTTTGTTTCCGGGCGGGCGGTGCCGATTTCAAAATGCCCATATTTCAAATAATAAAAGTCGGTTTTTTCCGTTTTTCTTTCCAATTCATCGTCGGAGACAGTGGTTTGAAGTTTGGGATCCCAATTGACAATCCGGTGCCCGCGATAAATAATCCCATCATCATACATTTTCTTGAAAGCAGTGCGGACGGCCAAGTTTCTTTTTTCATCCAGAGTGTAGGATTCTCGACTCCAATCGACGGAAGCGCCCATTTTTTTCATTTGCCGGACAATGGTGTCATGGGAATTCTGGGCGAATTTTTCCACCCGCTTCAAAAATTCTTCCCGTCCCAAATCGTGCCGGGTCTTTTTTTCCGTTTCAAATAATATTTTTTCCACTTTTTCCTGCGTGGCGATAGCGGCATGGTCGGTTCCGGGAATCCAGACAGTTGTATCTCCTTTCATACGATGGTAGCGCACCATTAAATCTTCGACGGCCAGCATGACTGCGTGCCCGATGTGAAGATTTCCCGTTACATTAGGCGGAGGAAGGATGATGGAAAAATAATCCTTATTTGTGGCAACTCCATCTTTAACGCATTTTTCCGGACTAAAATAATCGGAGTCCTCCCATTCCTTGTAAATTTTATCTTCAACTAATTTCGGGTCGTAAATTTTGGGAAGTTCTTTAGTCATATAAGCTAATATTATCAGGAGAGAAACTATTTTTCAATAGATAAGATATTTTTATTCCTGCTAAGCAATAATGGATTAATTACATATTTAATTACGTAATTAAATTTAGTGAAGTTTCAAATTCGCGTCGGCCTGGAGAATTTTCCAGTTATTGAAAGATTTTTTTCTTTGGGCGGGGGACATATTCTGCCAGCGGAAATAGCCGGCGGCGGCGATCATAGCGGCGTTGTCAATGGAGTATCTGGTATCTGGTATCTGGTATTTGGTATTTTGAAGATTACTTTTTATGGATTTACCAAGTTGTTTGCGAAGTTCCTGGTTGGCGCTGACTCCGCCGGCGAGCATTATGGTTTTAGGATTATATTTTTTAGCGGCTTTTATGGTTTTAGAAATTAAAACGTCAATTACCGCTTGCTGGAATTCATGGCAAATAGTATTTAGTATCTGGTATTTAGTATTTAGTATATCTTTATTAATTTTCTGTAATTCTTTTACTTTGTATAGAACGGCGGTTTTGAGCCCGGAAAAAGAAAAATTTAAATTATTGGAATTTATCATCGGTCGAGGGAGATTAATTTTTATTTTTGATTTATGATTTTTGATTTTAGTCGCCATTTGGGCGACGATAGGTCCTCCGGGATATCCCAGTCCCAAAATTCTCGCCACTTTGTCAAACGCTTCGCCGGCCGCGTCATCCAGCGTTTGCCCGACAATTTCATAATTCAGATGATTTTTCATCAAAATCAATTGCGTATGTCCGCCGGAAACTACAAGACATAATATCGGAAAATTCGAAATTCGAAATTCGAAATTCGAAATTCCGCCAATTTTATCAAAGATAAAATTGGCGTAGATGTGTCCTTCAATATGATGGATCCCCAAAAGCGGCTTTTTCCAAACATAAGATAAAATTCTGGCGGCATCCGCTCCAATAAGAAGAGCCGGAATAAGTCCCGGTCCTTGAGTAACCGCGATTAAATCAATTTCTCGCGGTTTTTTGCCCGCTTCGGCAAAAGCCGTTTTTAGAACGGGAATTATGTTTTTCAAATGTTCCCGCGCGGCCAGGTTGGGAACCACTCCTCCCCACTTGGAATGAAGTTTAACTTGCGATGAAACGGTATTGGATAGCGCTTTTAATCCTGTTTTGTCAGCGCTGATTATAGAAGCCGCCGTCTCATCGCAGGATGTTTCAATGCCCAAAATAATCATTTGCTTGATTTAGTTGATGATTTATAATACCATTATATGACATTTTGTCTATTTTTATGCCAAAAGGTAATAAAAAAAACAGAAGCGATCGGACGGTTTTTATTGGCATGGATGAATATCAAAAACTTAAGCGCGCCGAAGACAATACTATAGCGAAAATGATAGGGAAGAAAGCTCCCGGAGCGTATCGGGAAATAGAAAAAAGATACCAGAAAAAACTTTTTACCTATATCTATCATTTGGTGGGAAACAGGGAAGAAGCCGAAGACATCCTCCAAAATGTTTTTGTGAAGATGTATAACAATATTAAGCGGTTTGACACTAAGAGAAAATTTTCGTCATGGATATACAGGATTGCCCACAACGAAGCGGTTAATTTTTTGAAAAGGAAAAGCAAGAAGCAATTTGTTTCCTGGGAAGACATCACGGTCAGCAAAGATAAGCTGGAAGCCAGCAGCAAGGAAATTTCACCGGTTGATTCCTGGATTAAAAAAGAAACTAAAAAAGAAGTGCAGGACGCGCTCAACAGATTGCCGGGAAAATACAGGGAAGTGCTGGTCCTTCGCTATTTTCTTGACAAGTCGTATGAGGGAATAAGCGAAATTCTGGAAAAGCCGATCAATACCGTGGGAACGCTTATTAACCGGGCCAAAAAAAAGCTTCTTCAGGTGATGAAAGAATTATGATTTGTAGCCCTAAGGGGAATCGAACCCCTGTTACCAGGATGAAAACCTGGTGTCCTAACCACTAGACGATAGGGCCATAAATTGAAAATTACGCTAATCACAATAACATAATAATTAGTACTAATCAAGATTCTATGGAACCCCGTTAGGAATTCGTGTTAGGATAGAATTAAGACGGGGAGAACATAAAATGATTAAGCATTAATTTCTAACGGGGTGGAACATACTGGACAGCAAATTTTTGAATTTTTGAGGCATTACGGTTATTGGATAATGCTTCCCTTGATGATTATTGAAGGGCCGGTGGCGACCATTATGGCAGCAACGCTTGCGGCGCTAGGCGCTTTTAATGTTTTTATCGTGCTTATTTTTTCCATCTCGGGAGACATCATTGGTGATGTTATTTTATACTGGCTGGGATATAGGTACGGAATATCGTTTGTTAATAAAATCGGCAAATACATCGGCATCACGGAAAAACTGGTTCTGAAAATGGAGAAATATTTTGAACGGCACGGAAGAACAACTATTTTCGCGGTCAAATCAACGACTGGGCTCTGCTGGGCGACCTTCACGGCGGCGGGAATCGTAAAAATGGATTTTAAAAAATTTTTAACTTACTCATTTCTAGGCGGCATCGTCTGGAGCGGATTTCTAGTGGCGATGGGGTATTTCTACGGTTATCTTTGGCGCGAGATAAAACAGTATATTGATTGGATCGGCTGGATGGTGGCTTCGGTGGCGATAATATCCTTCTTTATTATTACTCTTTATAAAAAGTGGCAGGCTAAAAAGATGCTGCGAAATAACAACACGCAGTAATCCCATTCTTTTTATTTCGCAAAAACACTTTTTTATTTTCGCTTGTTTATAACATAATCCTCCGGCCGGTGGATTGTGTTATATTTTATTTGCCTCTGTATATCCTATATATTATGGTTTTTTTGGAATCTATCGCTTGACTTTTTGCGGAAAAGAATATAGAATCATATTTCAAAGTTGTTTAACAATTTAGCGCTAACTGCGTAAAACCGAGTAAATAAAAGGAGGTTTGCCGTGAGGAATTTAATCGCTAGAATTCTTTTGATTTCTGATTTCCACTGGATGGTAGTTCCGCCCTGGAAGCAAAAAGGACAGACGAAAAAAGGATTTTTTGGCCATATAATTGAATTTTTTATCAGTATTTGGAAGCTATTTAACAACCGAAATACGGTGAAGGCCTTGAGTAAAATATCTCAATTGGGGTCGTTCACAAGAGTTATTTCACTAGGCGATTTAACTGAATGCGAATGGAATGAAAGAGGCATGATTCTTTCCAGTGATGTCAGGGAACTTGCCGAATTAAAAAAATTAATCGAGAGTTCAATAAAAGCAAAAAGAGAAGATTTTCACTATCTTGCCGGCGATCATGAACTGGGCTACATACTACCATTAAGTTGTGATCCGGATGGAGGAATTTCATGGGAAAGCATTGGTAATTTCCAATCGGTATTTAATTCATTATTTTCCGGGTTCACCATCGGCGAAAATCACTTTTTATTACTGTCGTCGGCACTTATGACCCTGTCGCTTCATCACCTGTCAATTGCAGAAGCAAAGAACATTTACAAACTTCAGGAGGATCAGAGAAATTTCATTTGGAATTTTTTGGCTGATAAAAAAAAGGATGACAGGATATTTATTTTTCTGCACGATCCCGATGCCTTGGAGTTATTTAACGCTTACGCGAATATTTTTGGAGTTATGAAAGGCATAAAATACAAGGCGTTCTGCGGCCATATGCACGCGGAAGAAAGTTTAAAAAACTATAAAAACCTCGGAAAAATCGCCAACGCCAAAACTGTTTTTCAAAAAATTGTCCGCTGGTTTTTCAACCGGACGGAAAAAGGAAAAAAAGTAATGAAATGGGCGAAAGAAAACTTGAAAAAAACTGCGATTTTTAAAAAATATGATCTTCAGATTGTTCCGGCTACCGGAGGGATGATGGGAAAAGGAGGAGGATTTCTCATTCTAAATCTCTATGATGACGGAAGTTATGAGATTGAAAAACACAAAATATAGGAGGTGATAGAAATGTTTATTCCGCCTGAAACAGGATACCGTTTTCCAAATGAATGGATGGTTGCCTGGATAATAATTATTGCGATAATTTGCGCGGTATTTATATTCGGGCCGCCAATTCCTCATTAAATAAAGGAAAACAAGAATTTTTAAAAGGACTGCTGAATATAAGCAAGTCCTTTTTTCTTGCCCAAAAAAGCGAAAAGGAA
>Ga0209542_10015771_pt1 | contig 12625 bp, 16 predicted proteins | sample RifCSPhighO2_01_FD_184028 | JGI IMG/M metagenome (GOLD analysis project Ga0209542, IMG submission 184028) | Soil microbial communities from Rifle, Colorado - Rifle CSP2_plank highO2_0.1 (SPAdes) (version 2) | ecosystem: Environmental > Terrestrial > Deep subsurface > Rock core/Sediment ...
TAATTATTGCAAATTTATAGCCAAAATTTGGAAAAAAGATCCGAAAAGGCATCTCAAACGGGCATTTCGTAATTCACGGTAACTTAAGTCCACTTATCGGATGTGATGTCTACAAGTGTTAAGAGTCAGTAGTTGCCGTTACCATTTTTACCGTTCCCTTTCTTGCCATCGCCGTTTCTAATCTTATTTTGCAACTTCTTGATTTCTTCTTTAAGTTCTACCATTTTTAATTCCCTGCCAACCATGGTTTTATTTAATATTTCTAATTCCTTTACCCGATCTGCAAGCTCTGCTGTGCGCTTTGCCACTTTATCTTCAAGAGACCTGGTATATTCGGCCAATTTTTTTTGAAGATCACTTTTTTCCGTAATGTCTTCCATGGCAAAGATAATCAATTGCACAGAGTCAATTTGCCTGGCATTAAGCCGGATTATTCTTTCCCCGATTTTTGGAAACACATGCTTCACTTCATAATTTTTCACTATTTTCTTCTTGGGCAGGATATCTTCCAGTAAATTCCTTAATTCAGCAATGTCCCATTGGCCATCTCCCAATTTATAGATAAATCTACCCCCTGTTTCTTTGGGTGAAACCATAAAATTTTTATAAAAAATCGGATTCGCTGAAATTACCCGAAGATCGGAACTAAGAATTAAAAACGATTCTCTGGCAACATCAACCAGCGTTTCCATGTAATGCAAGGCAAGCTCTTTGGATTTTTTTACCGCTTCCTGATTTGATTTTTTTTCTAACATGTTTAGATACTTTTAATTATTATCAAGCTGAATAATCTTTGGTTGAGCCAAAAATCATTCAACCAAACGTATTCGACCTTTTAAACTAATAAAAATTTCTCATAGTTTAGACCTGATTAAAGGTTTCCGTTAGCGAAATGCGTAAATTTCAGAGCGAAAATTTGCTATAATTTTTAGTTTTACCTGTAGGGTAAGACTAAAAATTATAGCAAATTTTCAGCTGAAATTTTCGCGTTTCGGTAGGAAAACCTTTAATCAGTAGGTCTATTATAATAAAAAAGCCGCCAAAACCCAAAATTAGGGGAGGCGGGGTCAAAACAATCCCCCTTAAAAAAGCACTCATACAGAGACGGCGCTATCTTAATAGTATGCATGGTATGTTGTTATTCTTGTGGATAAATTTTTTCTTAGGGCTCATCCATTAATAACTTGCGCGCTTTCATCCAATCTACACGCCATCTGCGTCCCAAAAAATAGTATGCGTAGTTTTACTACGCCCCCTATTTTTTTGAACGCATCTGGCGCGCATCTTGGCGAAACTGCATCAAGGTATTAATGGATGAGCCCTTAGTTATGCTTTATTTTCCTTTTTTAGCACCTCTTCAATTTTATCAACGACATCATGAATTTTCCAGTCCGATTTTATTAAATAATGCAAAGGTTTTTGCGCGACCATGTCTTCTATTAAATGTTCATTGGTGGCGCCCAAGTTAGTCAGAATAATCACGGGAACATTGGCCCCCCATGCGTCCTGGCGGATTTTTTTTAACGCGGTCATGCCGTCCATTTCGGGCATGAGTAAATCAAGCAAAATAAGGTCGGGGTGGCGCGATAAGGCAAGATCCACTCCTTCCACGCCGTTTTTTGCTTCAAGCACCGGAAAATTTTTGGCGCGCAAAACATCCACGACCGCGTCCCGAAGACTTTTTTCGTCTTCCACCACCAATATTGTTTTTTGTGTTGTTGTTTCCATAGTATAAGGTAAATTAATGATCTCGCTTTTTTAATGTTTCGTCAATTTTTTTTACGACGTCGTAAATTTTCCAGTCCGATTTAATTAAATAGCAAACCGGTTTTTGGGTAACCATATCTTCAATAATTTTTTCTTCGGTGGCGCTCAAATTGGTAAAAATAATTACAGGGACATTGGCCCCCCATGCGTCCTGGCGGATTTTTTTTAACGCGGTCATGCCGTCCATTTCGGGCATGAGCAAATCAAGCAAAATAAGGTCGGGGTGCTCTGAAAGAGCAACACCTACTCCTTCCACGCCGTTTTTTGCTTCAAGAGCAATAAACTTTTTAGAACGAAGAGCCGTCGCGATAAAGCCGCGAATATCTTCTTCGTCTTCCACCACTAATATTACTTTTTGTTTTTCCATATTTTTATTGTACCTTGAATTACGAAATGATTCCAGCTATTTATGAGGTAATTTTTTTACTGGCGGCATAGCAAGCGATAAAATTAACCATAAAGAGCTGGAAAATTTCTTTTTAAATGGTCATTTCGTAATTCAAAGTAATATACCCGATTTAAAAGTAAATACTACTGCGCATTGCGGAAAGAAAAGCTCACCTTCTGGCCAAGCGCTTTTTCGTATCCGGACACCAGGAGCGCGATCACCCTGGATGGGCTTTGAGTTAAGGATAACACCCTGCCGGTTTTTTCGTCAATTTTAAGGCCTTCGATGTGAGTGGCAACGTCAAGCGCGGCGTCCCCCACCCGCAAACGCATTTGCATAATCGTATCGCTTAAAAGTTCAAAGAAAACCCGCTGGTCGCGCGGAACGTTTGAATAATCAAACGGAATAAATGTGGCATACCGGCCGCTCCTGCGTCTTTTGGCGAGCAAAGCAACTGACGCCACGATTAAAATACTTACGATAATGGTAAGCCCGGCATAAAGGAAGAAATCACCCTGGAATAATCCCAAAATCTTGTTTTCCACCAAAAAAGGAAACTGCGTGGTGGCGGGCACCAGTTGGCCCTGATAGGTAATAGAAGTCTTGGCAACATATTTTCCCGGAGACGTATTGGGAGAAATTTGGATGGTTTTTATAAAACTGGCGGTAGTTTCAACCGCTACCGTTTCATTGGCGGCGTATATTTCCTCTCCCCGGCTATTAAAAATTCCGTATTCTACCAGCACATCAACCCGCTTTCCTCCGCCAAAGTTTAACAATTTGACCGAAATAGGCAAAATCTCTCCCGGGGCCACTTTCACGGTTAATCCCGCGTTAGAGGTTTCCACTTTTGCATTTTGAGTGGTTTGGTAGTCGCTGGCGGTTTGGGCAACTACGGCGGTATGAAAAAATAAAAACGCGCAAAGCAGCGTCGGCAAAAATACTGACAATACACCCACGGGATTTAGACGTTTTTTATTTAACATCATGGATAAGCTTATTTATTTTACGTTTTCGCCATACTCGCTTTGCCTCAAAAAACAATAAAGAAAGCAACATCACTGCGGCAAAAATAATGCCTACGAATAAAAAGATGTAAAAATTCTGACGAGGATGAGACACCGCGGCCTCAACAGTCACGTCAAAGAGCGGTGGATTTTCTGGCGATGCGGCGATTTCTATGGTTGGCGACGGCGTCGTCGACACCGCTCCCACAACTTCGTTGATGGTTGTATTTTGAGATTGACCTACCGGAAGATTAGCAATTGGCTCAACATTATTGCTGATGCCCACCTGCTGTGGGAGTGGATTAGCAATGACGGGATTTTGCGTATTGGTATTTTGCGCGGTAAAAATGACTCTGCTGCCGCCAAACGAAGCCGATGCAAGAGGCGACGCCGGCGAAACCGAAGGCGCTGCCGGGACAACTCCCCGATATGCTCCTCCAAACAAAATAAATCCGCCTCCCGACATGCTCTGCGACGACAAAGGACTCCCTCCCGATTGATTGCTGATGCCGTTGCCAGAACTTGCGCCAGCTATGCTATTGACCTGGTCGTGCACAAAAAACCCGTTGCCCGACTGAACCGCAAAAACGCTCGCGGGAATTACGAACATTCCCAGCATAACAAGCGCGATGCGTATTGGGTTATGGTTATTTTTTTTCTGGTTCATTTTTAACATCAATTGGATTTACCGACTCTGCGGGACTTGGCGGCTGGGTTGCCGTTTGCGGCGGACTGTTAATGACGGGCCCCACATTAATAATTTTATCAGCGCTTGGCCGGTATAAAATAACCTCTTTTTGAAATATTAAAATTTTATCTCCATTTTGCGAATTATCAAAAAAGGGCTGATTTTTCTTAAGGGCTTCTGCATCGGTAACCGTTGCGATTTTCGGCGTATCGCTGGGCAACTCAATTAATTTGCCTACCGCGCCAATAATATCTTTGGCCTGCTTTTCAATTGCCTGCTGCTGGTAGTTTTGGCTTTTAATTTTGTAAAGCTCATAGCTTGAATAGGCCGCAACCCCGGCGACGGCAAAAAACAACACTGCAAAGACGAAGAAAAATAATTTTTTTGCAAGGGATTTCTTTTTTGACAATGGGATTTGTGTATCTTGATCTTCCATAGCTAATTATCTGATACATCGGCTTCCTCTGCCGATTCAGGAGGTAAAACCGTAGCCGCCGCATCCAAGGCAGGGACGGGCGCCGGTTCGGAAATTTCTTGTTCTGGCAATGGCTCCTCTATAGCAGGCGCTGGCTCCAAAGTGGATTCGGCAACAGGTTCTGGGGCGGACTCGGGTGATAACACCGAATCTGAAACAGGCGCGGACGCGTCAAGTGTTTGTGGCTCCTGGCTATGTTCTTGCGTTGGCAGTGAATCAGAAACAATGTCCGACTCGGGCGCTAAAGATGGTGTCGCATCATCCTGATTTTGGAGCAGCTGATCAAACTGATTTTTGGTGATACAGGTTTCTCCTTCATTGCTCGCATCGCCGACACAGAGCGTTTTTTGATGGCTTTTATTTGCAAATATTTCGTCAAAATATCCGCGAACAGCGGTAACCCGGGCCGCCACAAAATTTGCTATTAATTTTGCGTCATCAATAATCTGGCTGACAATTAGGTCAAAGGGATTTTTTGGCGCCTCAACTTTGGCGCTGGCAGCCAGGAGTAAAAGTCCATTGTCCGCAAGGTCGGCCGCATCGCCAAAAAGGGCGTTATCAACAGCTTGAACATCTCCAGATTCTGCTGTCTTGTCCGGGGGATCATCAGACCACACGCGAATGTAATCTATGAAAGTGGAACGGTTATTGGAAGCAGCCATGCCATTTCCGATGCCAAATCCAAGCCCAACAGACGAACCGGGAACCGTGCTGTGGGTTGCCTGAAGCACGCCATCCGCATAAAATCGGGCTTCGGGAACGCCGTTGTCAAGCTCAATGCGCACGGTATGCATGGCGCCCGTACCTGCCCCGGAAATAGAAGTAACCTGCTCGGCGCCGGAAGCGCTTCTGGTCACCGCTTCCCATGTGGTGTCGGCGGATTTCTTGCGGAAAAACGCCTCATTTGCCCCTTGATTGGCATCAGATTCAATGGCAGCATTGATGTCAATATCATAAAAACCGGCGAGCACTCGGTGGTCGGTATCAGTGGTTGCCTGAAGGCGAGACTCAAAAACCGGATTAAGACTGCGTTGAGTAACCGAAACGCCGCCGGTACCGATAAATTCAGATTCGTCAGCGGTGGGGCTGGGATTAGAAAGCTCTGCCACCCCGGAAGCGCCTTCAAGGGCAACGGTGTCTATGCTGCCAGAAGACCCGGAAGACTCGTCAAAGGTTAGACCATAGGCAGGTCCATCAGAGGTGACAGCGCCCGCATCGGACCTGGTTAAAAAATCCTGCCAAAACATATTCCAAGAAGAATTGATACGCCCGAAAACGTACAACTGGTCACGGGCAAGTGTGTCGGGTTTGCTGGAAGACAGTCCCCCCTGGCCAATAATTAACCTCTCGTCGTCCAGCGGATCTGCCGTTACATTTTGAATGCGCAGCAAGTTGCGGGAACCAGGGCCCACCACCGAAAAGGCCGTGCCATTGGTAAGCGAAGCGGCGCTCAAGGCAAAACCGTTTCCTGTAGTTAATGAATTGGCATTAAAGACAAAACCGGTTCCGCTTACCGCACTGGAAGAAGCGGTAATGCCGGAGGTTCCGGCATTAAGATTGAGGGCGGTTGCCCCTGTGGCGTTTCCAACGGTAACCACCTTGGCGTTGGCGCCGGTTCCCATGTTCACATTGCCGGTGGCGCCAGAATCCAAAGTCACCGCATTGGTGGTGTCCGAAAGAAATGAAAGGGCGCCGGTGCCGGTGATACTTCCATTGGTGGTACCCGTTCCGCCGTTGGCCACGGAAAGCGCCGCGCCAGACCAATTACTGTCGTTAATTGAGGAAAGCGTTGCCAGTGAACCAAGTCCCAAATTAGTTCTAGCGGTCAGTATATTCGCCAAATCAGAAAGATTATTGGCTGGGTCAAGCGGAGTAAAACCAAGCGCGTCTTGTTTACTATTAAACGTTGACCAGTCCACGCCAGCGAGAAGCCCGCGACTCGTGGCCGATGAATTTGGAATATTAAAAGAGTGGACACTATCTGATGAAGAAATTGAAAAATCGACGCCCGCGGTTGTCGCTACAAATGTCTGCGAGGACCCAGTTTGGCCATTTAACGAAGTGATGCTATCGCCAACCGCCACCGGGTTCCATGCAGTACCGTTGTAAATGTACGCCGTACTATCGGTGGTATTAAAATAAGTTTTTCCTGAAATTGGATTTAAAGGGTTGGCCGCCGCCGTCAAAAGACCGTAGGCGGTGTAAGCATAGGGAGCCGCGTTAATGGAAGTGCGCGGCGACATTTCACCGGTGGCAAGGGTGATTATCTCAAGCGATAAAAAATATTGCTCGTTAAATGACAATTGATTAAGAGATCCTGCCGTGCCGCCGTTTATGGTCCCCGAACCGATTGAAATCCCAAAATAGCCATTCACAACGCTTACTCCGGTGTGCGTTTCGTCGTATAAAAGCGTGCCAGCCGAGGATGCATCATACACGCGAACGCGCATGGTGTGGGTGCCCGTTTGGGGAGCGCCGGCGGTGTTGGTAATAAATCCTTCATAACCAATGGTTTGCGGCGCGGCGTCTACGCTAAAACACACTCCAAAAAAAGCCAATCCGCACAAAAATATGCATAAAAACCTTTTGACCATAATGCTTAATTTTACAATAGAAATATGTCAATCACAATGTGGATAACTTACGCCTGTGGCAAATAAAAAACCCATGACTTGCGGGGCCCGGGAAACACTTCGTAGATTTTTATTTTTTAGTGGTTTTATTTTGTTTTGTAATCGCCAAACTTATATTCCGTGCATTAATCTCCATTTCTGCCCACTTGGCAAACCCCATGAGCATATCCTGGTCTTCTTTGGAAAATTCTCTTGGATTAGTGTCCTTAATACAAAATACCCCGATGCGCTTTCCGTCCGGACCCAAAACGGGCACTCCCGCGTAAAAACGTATATAGGGATCACCCATTACCATGGGATTGTCAGAAAACCGTTCGTCTTTTTTTGTATCTTCTATGACAAGAATTTCATCTTCAACTAATGCATGGCCGCAAAAAGAAATTGCCCGATCACCTTCAGTTTTTGAAAGCCCCTGGCAGGACTTAAACCATTCGCGATTGGAATCAATAAGAGTCAGAGTTGAAATAGGCACATGAAAAATTTTAACGGCCATGCGAGTCAACTGGTCAAACCGCTCCTCGGGCGGAGTATTAAGCAGTTCAAGGGCGTACAGCGAAGCAAGCCGCTTTGGTTCGTTGTTTGGGATGGGCGCTTTTTTCATGTTTTATAGCTACCTTGAATTACGAAATGCTTTCGAGATATTTTCCCAAAATTTTGAGATAGAAATTTGATAGAATTTTTTACCGTAGCCAGCGGCTACGGGAAAAAATTATAGCGGATTTATAGCCAAAATTTTGGGAAAAGATCCGAAACTCGCCTTTTCATGGGGCATTTCGTAATTCAAGGTAGCTACTATCTATTTACCTTTCTTTGGTTTTCTTTTTTCATCTTTGCTATGGCTCTGGTCTAATCTTTTGGCCAAATTCCATACCCTGACAATCATCTTTTGCCTAAAATTTTCAACATGCAACTTGGCGTTTTTAAACTTTTGAGAAAAATATTTTTTCATACATACTAATACTACCGCGTTTTCATTGGAAAAACAACAGCTCCCCTAGCAACTATTCACCTTTTTCCAGTGAATGCCGAACCATATCTTGTCAAAACCAAGTGGGTGCCGACGAAACTGATACCTGTAATACAAGAGAGAATAAAATAGAAAATAACCTTATTTTAAAGAATAAAAAATCGTCTTAAGCCGGCGATTTTTTAAAAACTACTTTAGACCTCCTTTATACTTTGAATTACTATAGATAAAACATTCCAGAATCGGACTTAGAATCGTCAGAAAAATTGATGCATCGTTGTTGTTTTGGAGCTTAAAAAACCACAGATGTAGCCATAGCTACATTGAGGATTTTTTAAGGGAAAAACAACACGAGGCGCAATTTTTATAGGTTATCAGTCCGATTTTGGAATATTTTATCTATAGGTCCAAGGGCGCGATTATTTTTTGAGTCATGCTTGGATTTTATCACAAACAAAAACCCAAAGTACAAGCCTTGGGTAATTGGTTGTAAAAGTTAAGATAAATGCTTTGAAACTAACTTTGTCATTTCGAACATATCAACTACCGCCTTACCGCCAAATACCACCTTTAATTTATCGTCAGCTACGATATTTCTTTTTTTCTGTGGGTCTTGGAGGTTGTTCTTTTTGATATACATCCAAAGTTTTTTTACAACTTCTGACCTTGGCATTGGTCCCTTCCCCACCACTGCTTCCAAATCAGCGGTAAGCTTTAATGGTTTCATAAACGCCGAATTTGCTTTTCCTGGCATATTTTTTATTTTTTAATTACCGTGAATTACGAAATGCTTTCGAGATATTTTCCCAAAATTTTGAGATAGAAATTTGATAGAATTTTTTATCGTAGCCAGCGGCTACGGGAAAAAATTATAGCGGATTTATAGCCAAAATTTTGGGAAAATATCCGAAACTCGCCTTTTCATGGGGCATTTCGTAATTCAAGGTAATTATATTATTTTATACGTTATGGGTTTCTGGATAATTTTTAAACTCCTGTTTGGTTGATTTTCTTACATACTTTTCTTTTACTGTCGGCAACGTGCCAAGCCATATGATAAGAGGTATCCTTAATTTTAAAGACCAGTCAGAATCTTTTAAAAGAGGCTTCTTTGTTATTTGAAAAAGAGTAAGACCAGCAAAGGTGGTTTGTAGGTTTAAGGGAGATAATCTATTGTGTTCTATTAAAAATTGCTCCTTGCTAATCATATCAATCATGATGCCAGTGTACCATAGTTTTCGTCAAAAATCAATCGGGTGTATAAATTGACAGGAAATCAAGTTTACATTTTACACTTTATTTACCAAAAAATCGGCTAGGATTTACAAAACCGATTCTTTGATAAAAAAGTTATTTCTTTTTTTTGCCCCCTTTTGACTTTTTCTTTTTTGCAGCCATATTCTTTATGCGCTATTTATTTTTTTATTTTTCTTCGGCCTTTAAGTTATTATACCAACCTGCAAAAAATAAATAAGAGTGGATAACTATTTTATATTGAATTACGAAATGACCTTTGGGAAGAGCTAAAAATAATTTCGTAATTCAAAGTATTTTAATAAAATTGCGCTCGCCCTAAAGCAAGATATATCCTTGCTTTAGGGCGATGTTTGTTTGTCATTATCCAATTCTATTTCCTTTTTTATTTCTTCAAATTCATTTTCAATTTCCTTCAAACGAGATTTACTAATTTTAATAAGACCTACCGCCTCTTTAACTTTTTTTAACCCTTCCTCTACGTCAACCTCTTCTTGATTATCAAACCACTTGGTAATTTCCGAAAGACGCTTAAGATTAGTATTTAAATTTTTTGTATCATCTGGCATATTATTTATTTTGGTTAATTTTATTTATATTTTTAACCTCTGAAATAATTTCCCCATCGGAAACTATTAAATTTAATACATCGCCTATGGAAACATTATCTATATCTTTAACTATCTTATCATTCAATTTTGCAATACTGTATCCTAATTTTAAATGCCTTTCTGGATTATTTGAGAATACAACAGCTTCTGAATTATTTAACTGCTGACCGGTTTTTAGCGCAAGATTCCTAAAGCCACTAAATATACTTTGACGGGAAATACTGATATTCTTCCCAATATTTATCAATTGGTTTTTAAAATTCTGCATTGACACTATCAAGCCATGCCGGATTGTTTCATATGCATGCATCACCGAATCACTGTACTCTTTCACTACTTCCGCTGATGCATTAATGATATTTATAGTGTCTTCCAGATTCTGCCCGTATTCACTCATTATTTTCCTTTCCTGTTTTTCTATCAGTAGCGCCGCCCTGTCCCAGGACTCATTCAATGCCACCGTTGCTATGCTGGGAGTTGAAACTTCACGATCAGCAGCCAGTGAAATCAATGGCGCATCTTTATCATGCCCTATGGCTGCAATAACCGGCACCGGGAAGCCAGCAACCTCCCGAACCAGCAGCTCATTATTAAATGCTTGCAGTGATTCAAATGAGCCGCCTCCCCGCATGATAACCAGCACTTCAATATCCTGTTTTTTAAACATTTTAATGGCAGACAGCAAGTCCAAGATAGCTTCTGCGCCTTCAACCCTAGAATCAATCAACTTTATTTTAAACCCATGTTTTCCAACATTACTTAAAAAATCTGACCAAACTGCGCCCTGTTTTGATGTAATGACCCCCACTCTCTGAACGTAGTTAGGAATGGGTCTTTTTTCACTTTCGGCAAAAATACCCTCTCTTTCCAATCTCACCTTTAATTCTTCGTACTTTTTCTTTAACTCCCCCTCACCTGCAGGCTGTATTGTTTCTGCAAGAAAAGATAATTTACCGCTTGCCTTATATATACTTGGACACCCATAAGCAATAATTTTCACTCCTTCCTCCAATTTCATACCGTACATTTTATATCTCCCAGCCCAAATAATGCAATTAATAACACTTTGGTCTTTTTCATCTCTCAAAGAAAAATAAACATGACCACTTGGTCCTACATCTACCTTCCCTACTTCTCCAATAATCTTTACAGAAAATTCCTCTAGTCCTTTATTTACCAAATCAATATATTCAGAAATTGTAAAAACTTCATCTTCCATAATACTGTTTGATGGAAATTCTACTTTTTAAAAACTGTTATTTGTCCTGTCATTGCAGCAGAGCAATAACTTCCTGATCGCTGACTTGCGGAAAATCCCGGTAGTATGCGCCGACTGAACCAAGAAAAGGTTCAGAATCGTCAAGAGTTATTACTTCGTCAACTTCTTTTCTTAGTTTGGCAACCACGTCACGGGGTGCCACAGGAACAGCAACAATAATCTTTTTTGGCTTTTCTTTTTTGAGGAACTTTATCGCTGCAAACATGGTCAACCCCGTGGCGATCCCGTCATCTACGATAATTGAAATTTTATCTTCCGCTAAGATATGCGGCTTATCTTTTAGGTAAAGACTCTTGCGCCGCAATGCCTCCTGTTTTTCTTTTTCGGCTTCCTTTTTCAGCCATTCCGGATCAAGTAAGGCTTTTTCAAATTCGTTGCAGAACAGATCTCCTTCCTCGGTTATCGCGCATACCGCATATTCCGGGTTATCGGGATGGCCTATCTTTCTTGTCGTAATGATATCAAGCGTCGCTCCTAATTCTTTTGCAATCTCGTAACCTACCACCACTCCTCCCCTAGGCAGTACATATACAACCGTATCGGCGCCCCGATAATCCTCAAGTTTTTTAGCAAGTAGTTTGCCTGCGTCTTGTCTATTGATGATAAAAAACATGGGTTACTTGTTATTCTGGTATTTTAAAAAAGAGTATAGGGTAATTCCAAATATGCCGGTAAAAAAAATCATGCCTAACAAAGGACCTGATAAGTTCGATAGAGAAGACGATACCTGCGCCGCAAAGATTCCTGAGAATATCATCCCGATACCCGAAGCTACCAGCACCGTGATTTCTTCCGTTTTTGCCTGAATGATATTCCAGCGAAAGAGCATGAGCATAAGGGCGACAAGAAAAAATAAGGCAAATCCATACCAATATGCGGGAATCCCTAGGAAGTGATAGCATGGTGATTCAAACGCGCACTCATCGCTCAAGAGGCCTATGACAATAAGATAGCTGGTAAATACTATTCCTGCTGCGCTTAAGATAAATGTTATTCTCTTCATGCTTGTCGATCTTGGTTAAGAATATATTTGCTCATGAGAAGTGAAATTAAAGTTAAGATGAAGATTGCGACGTAGAAAATCAATCCCAATGCGCACATTGGCAAGCCAAGGGAATATACGCCAAACCCCCTGCCAAACAGAGTCGGCAATTCTCTGGCAGTAAAGTAACCTGCAAAAAGAATTCCCAATAATGAGGTTATCAATAGTATATTTTCTGCTACTCTTTCTTTTATGAGTTTAAAATTCCAAAGAGTAGCAGTAATCGTGATAATGGCAAACAGAGTAAAGCCATAGTAACACGCAGGATAACCGAAAAAGTATGGACACGACTCGCCGAATGCGCAGGTTTTGCTGAAAAACTTTACAGCGCTGAGATATCCTGAAAATAACATCCCCGCTATCCCCAAAGTTAATATGACCTTTTTCATAAATAGACCTGTCCCTAAATAAGGTTTGTGACGAAAATTGTAGATTTTGAGCGAGAAATTTGATAGAATTTAGGACTTACGCGTTTGAGCAATTTTATGGCAAATATATTTGAAATATGATCCCA
>Ga0209542_10015773_pt1 | contig 12624 bp, 14 predicted proteins | sample RifCSPhighO2_01_FD_184028 | JGI IMG/M metagenome (GOLD analysis project Ga0209542, IMG submission 184028) | Soil microbial communities from Rifle, Colorado - Rifle CSP2_plank highO2_0.1 (SPAdes) (version 2) | ecosystem: Environmental > Terrestrial > Deep subsurface > Rock core/Sediment ...
CATTTCTGAGCATGCTCAAGAATCCGAGCACACTTTGTCTTTAGCTCAAGATTCTTGACACAGCAAGCTGTGGGGTATTAAACACAGATTTAGAAATAAAAAACACAGATGATAATTTAGTTTATTAATAATGTTAAAATATAGCAGGAAGAAATCTGCTTATTTTTGGAAATCTTTTAAAAATTTGTGTCATGATAACTTGACAGCACCCTATTAATTAATAATAAATTGGTGAGAGATATTAATTATCTCAGTAGAAACTCATTTTATCATTTATTATTCTTATAATCTTCAAGAGAAGAAGATTTTTAAATACCCATATCTTAAAAGAAATATGAAAAAAGGTGCATTGCTATTAATAACATTATTCGCAATTATATTATCTTTATCTTTGATTTCAGCAGAAGTAAATGACACAGTCTCAAGTTTAAATGTAGAAAAAGCATATACTTGCCTTAAAAACAAAGTAACATCAAAAGGCAATTGCAATGATTTAAGTGCAGAAGAGCAGGCCTTTTCTTTGCTTGCTCTAGCATATGATAAAACAAGCCAGGGAAACTGCAAATCTTCATTAGACTTATCTTCAAAAGAAAAGACTTGCTGGCCAAGCACAGGATGCAAATTAAAAGAAACAGCCCTATCAACTCTTGCTTTAAATTATATAGGACAAGATTCATCAGATGCTCAGAGCTGGCTTATTGCTCAAAATGCAACTCCAGATGATTTAGTATGGTATTTGCAAATTGAATCAAATGAAAAAACAACTTGTAAAATCTCAATAGATTCTGGAGCAGATAATGAAATAACTATTGATGAAAATAGAAAAATAAACAGAGATGCAGGCAGCTGCTTGACAAGAGCACAAGATAATTATTGGCTTAAAATTTCATCTTCATGTTATAATAAAAAGTTTATAGTTTCATGCGACAAGCAATTCCTTACAAGCTTATTATATAAAAAAGAAAACTCGCAGACAATTTTTGTTTCTTCAAAAACTTCCCAAGCTTCAGCAGGGGGAAGTACAGAAGAAAAAGTAAATGTTAAATGCTTTGCTTCTGGGAGCAAATGTGATTATGAAGGTAGTTTATGGGCTGCTCTTGCATTATCAAATTCTAAGCAAGATATTTCTTCATTCCTGCCTTATTTAAGTGCATCTGCACAAGATAATGGAAAATATCTTCCTGATGCATTTTTATATACCTTAACAGGAGATGAAGTGTATGCTAATAATCTTTTAAGTCAGATGACTCCATCAAAATACTGGCAGGCGCTAAACTCCCCTTATAGCAAATATTATGATTCTGCCCTGGCTTTAATGTCGCTGTATGCCTATAATTCTCAAGATATAGAAGATGCTAAAAATTATTTCTTATCAAATCAAGGAAATGATGGGTGCTGGGCAGGAGTATCAGATACATCTTTTTTATTATACTCTATATGGCCAAAATCCCCTGCTAATATAGATTATGCAAATACTCCTTGTGTTCCAACAGGATTTTGTGTATCATCAGGAGATTGCGATACTGCAGGGGGAGAAAGAATTTCTAGCTTGCATTGTACTGCTCCTGGAAATATTATCTGCTGTTCAAAAAATGCTATAGTTAAGCCTTGTATAGAAAAAATGGGAACAATCTGTACATCAACTCAAGAATGTGCTGGCTCTTTTGTGACATCCTCAGACAGCAATAATTGTTGTGTGGGTGAATGTCAAGAGCCCCAGCAATACACATGTTTAAATTGCAAAGCATCTTGTGACTCAAGTGAGGCAGAATTAAGCACAGGCACATGCCCATTAAATGAAATCTGCTGCGGATCAGCAGGAAAAAGCTATTGGTGGATATGGCTTTTAATTATCTTAATAATTCTAGCTGTCTTAGCAATAATATTCAGAAATAAATTAAGATTATGGTGGTTTGAGTTTAGAGGCAAGTTCAGCAAGAAAGCTCCTCCTGCCCCGCCACAAGCCCCTCAAGGATTAATAAGAAGGCCTTTCCCTGCAGGATCCGGGCCTAATCAACCTTCATTCCAACCAAGACAATTTTCTCCACAAACCCAAAGGTCTGTATCAAAAACTTCAGAATTTGATGACACTCTTAAAAAATTAAGAGAGATGAGCAAATAATTCTAGCAAGATTTATTAATCTAATATTATTGATAGTTTTATGAAAAAGAGTGTGTTGCTATTGTTTTCCCTTGTCTTATTGTCAAATCTTTGTTTTGCTTTGGAGTTAGATATAAAAAATACATATTATCCTTATGAAACTTTAATAGCTTCTTTTTCAGGAGATTTTATCAGCAATCCTCTCCCAAAAGATATTTTATTCTATCAAGATTACAAGCAAGTTTCCATAATTTCTGATTTAACAAAAATAAATAATACAATATATGCTTATGCTCTTCTTCCAGGAAGCCGGGGAAATTATACTCTAATTATTAATAATACAATATATAAAGAAAACGGGACAATAAAGAAAGAAAACTTAGAGAAAAATTTCACTATATCCTCTTCAAATAATACAAATGATTCTATAATTCAAGTTAAGCCGGGATTTATAACAGCAAAAGGAAATTTTTATATTTCTCTGGAAAATAAAGGGCTGAAAAAAAACATCAGCATAAAGTTTTTTGATCAGGAGAAAGAATTTTCTTTAAGCCAGAATGAAACCAGAAAAATATTCTTAACATCTTCTGGAATAAAAGAAGAAAGAGGAGAAATTAAGATAACCTCTTCAATTATCTCTTATAATATTCCTGTTAAAATTATTCATACTGCTGTAAATAATGTGACACAGGACTTTCAGTTTGCCTTCAAAGACAAAGAAATTAATGCAACACTTCCTATTGATAAACCCAAGCTGTTTACAACAGAATTATTTAATTATGCTTTTGCCAATATGTCTGATATAATTCTTGGAGTTGAAGACGCCGGGGGATATGTAAAAGTTTCTCCTCAAAAAACAAATATCTCTTCAGGAAATAGCATTAAAGTCAATATAACAATTGAATCAAGCAAACTAGGGGAATATTCAGGCAAGATTTTCGCCCGCTTTCAAAACTTAGAAGCTAATATCTCTATTTTTTTAAATTTCACAGACAATAGAACTTCTATTGTCACAGATTCATCTGATATTACAGCAGACTGCAAAGACTTGGATATTTGTGATATAAATGAAAAGTGTTCAAAAGATGAAATAGATGGAATTTTAATAAAATGCTGCCCCGGTATTTGCGAGCCTGTAGAATCAGGCAGCACATCTTGGATAGGAATAATTATTATTACTGCTGTTATTCTAATTGCTGCAGGCATCTTCCTGTTTATAAAGTTCAAAAAAACAAAAAACGCTGGAGACCTAATCAAGGAGCAAGGACAAAAATATGAAGAAATAATCAATCCAGATGGAAAAGCCAAATAAAAATATAATAAGGCACAGCATTTCTCTATCGAGCCAAGGCATAGAAGAAATATCAATATCATTCAATATTTATTCTATACTTTTTTAATTCTATAACAAGCAGGATATATAATTTAAATTAAGAGGCAGATATATATTTTATAAAAAATAAAAAGATAATTAATAAATCATCCAGCAAAAGATAAATTATCTTTTCTTTTTTCTGCTTTTCTTGTCAGGTTTATCTTTCGGTATAGGCAATATATTTGCAGGAACTATTGGACCTTGAAATCTTCTTAACTGATTTTCAAGAATTTGTATTTTTGAATTCATTGCTTTTGCAATCTCATCATACTTGTGAAGCCTTCTTGCAAATTCAGTCATCAAAGTGCTGACTTCAATATTTGTAAGCTTTATGTTTTCAGGGTTTATAATTTCTATATGAGAAGGCATATATTTTGATACAATATAAAATAATTTTTCTAAGCTGCATTTAATTTCAACTTCTGCAAATGCGGAAAACATCTCTATTTTCATATTTTTATTAATTATTTTTTTAGGCTCATGTATAGTTCTTTTTATAAGCTTTATTCCTTCTTCTGATTCCAAAACTGCCATTAATTGGTTTATAGTATTTTGTAAGTACTCTTTTGGCCTTCCAATCATTTCTATAACCATTGAAGTTTCTATGTCCATTATATTTTAATAATTTTAAGTTTTATAAATGTTGGGGAAATTGGATAATGTCAAGTTATCAAGGCATGAACTATAAAAAATATCCAGGAAATAATTTTCTTATAGATTATATTCAATATTATTAATAAACTAAATTATATTCAATATTTGTTATTGCAGTTTGTTTAAGCAAAGTCTATTAAATATTTTATAATATTTTAATAGTATTTATAAAATTGGTGATATTACAATAAGTTTACAATACCAGGAAATTGAAAACTAAAGCTTTTTCCATAAATACAATCCAATTAAAATAATGCAGAAAATAACAAAACCATAAATACCAACAATCTTGATTTTTTCATTTTTTGAGATATATTCTTTTTCCCAAGATAGATAAACAATATCCTGTTTATTTTCAGTATTGTCAACATCAGATGTCTCAGCTTTAGGATTTACTACAGACTCTTGAGCTTTCTCTAAAATTACAATTCTTTCATCAAATATTGCTATGCCTGCCTGGCTAGAATATTTCCTGATTTTTGCTTTAATTCTCGCAATTCCAGAAAAATATTTATATTTTGAATTAATTTTTAATTTTACAATAGCAGTTTTATTTCCGGGCCCGGAGATTACATTATCTAAAAAATAATTGCTGTTTCTCCAGCTGTCATTATTATAAGTATCAGATATTATTGTATCATTTTCTTCAAATGTTATATAAACCTTTAAATCATAATCATAGTCTTTAAGATTAAACAGCCTTACGTCAATATAAATCTCTTTACCATTTTCAGTTTCATTATCATAATCTATTTTTATATAAACTTCTCCAGAATTATCCTGCGCATTGTTCTGTGTTTTATTTTCAGGAGTTTCTTGAGTTTGATTTTCTATACATCTATTTGCATAACCTTTTGTAGAATTTACAAAACTCCAGTTTCCACAAAACTGCCAGCTTCTGTTATCATTTCCAGAATCTGAAATTTTAGGAGTTTCATCTATTATTGAATTATTAAATATCAAGTAAATTATTTCATTAGAATTATCAAGCCATTGTCCTGTAAAATTTATTATAAAATAGCCTGAAAACTCGCCTGTTAAATTAATTGTGCTATTATCTCTATTTTTAATAATATAATCACTTAAATTAATTGCATTTTGAGAATATAACTCAGCCCATTCATTTCCTGGGTCTGTTCCTTCTGGATTTAATTCAACTTCACTTATTTTGATAGCACTAGCAGAAGCAATCAATAAATAAAAAATTACTAATGCCAGACACCAGGAATTTTTTCTCCGCATATGCACTTTCCTCCTTTAAGATTATTTTTTATAACAGAAAATCCTCTTCTCTCAATTAAAAGTTTTTTGCATTTAGGGCAGTATGTGTTATTTCCCTCTTTATCTGGCAAATTTCCTACATAAACAAATTTTATTCCAGCATCTTCTGCTGTCTTTTTAGCTTTTCTTAAAGTTTCTAAATCTGTAGGCTCTAAATCTGCAAGCTTATATTGTGGAAAAAATGCTGTAAAATGCACGGGCACATTTTTTCCCAGATTTTCTACTATCCAATTTACTAATTTTTTAATTTCTTGTTCTTGGGTATTTAATCCAGGAATTAACAAGTTTGTAAGTTCAATCCAGACTTTGTTCTTATGCATGATTTTTATTGCTTCTAGCACAGGTTCTAATCTTGCACCGCAAATTTTTTTATAAAATTCATTATCAATTGATTTCAAGTCTATATTGCTTCCATCCAGATATTTGCATAATTTATTTAAAGGCACAGGATTAATAAAACCATTACTAACAGTTACATTTTTAATCCCTTTATTTCTTGCTAGCTTTGCAATTTCGTAAACATATTCCCATGAAACAAAAGGTTCAGAATAAGTATAAGAAATAGAGGGGCATTTACATTCTTGTGCTTGATTAATTATATAATCAGTTTTAATCTCTTTGGAATAATAAACCCCCAACCCGGATTGAGACAGAGTCCAATTTTGGCAATTTTCACATGAAAAATTACAGCCATTCATTCCAATAGAAAGAGATTTTGTTCCTGGCAGGAAATGATATAAAGGTTTTTTCTCTATTGGGTCAATATTTATTACAGCAGGCTTATTATATGTTAAAGCATAAAGTTTTCCATTAATATTTTTTCTTATTCTGCATTTGCCCAGCATGTTATTTTCAATTAAACAAAAATGCGGGCATAACTGGCATTGTATTTTGTTTCCCAGTTTCTTCCAGAACAGAGCTTCTTTCAACTCTTCCATCTCTTTTTCAAGAAAAAGATAAATATAAATTTATCTGATAGTGTAAGATAAGTTGCAGAATCAACACTATTTTGTTCTCAAACCCTGAATTTTATAGCTTTCTATATAAATAGAAAGATTTATAAATACTAAAGATAGTAAATAGAAAGACATCGAGGAGATAAATTAAAAATGAAAAAAACAGAAGCAGTATTCAGGGAAATTTTGTATCAGGCAATTGAAAACAAGAAGTTTAATTTAACCCAGTCAGAACTCTCCAAAAAGTTTGGATTAAGTTTAAGCATAGTAAATTCAGCTGTTAGAAAATTAAATTCAATAGGCGCAATAAAAATTTCAGCACGAAGCTTTAAAATTTTAGATATTAAAAAAATTCTTTATTTCTGGGCTTCAATAAGAAATTTGGAAAAAGATATAATTTTCAAGGCAAGATTAGAGTTGCCTGTCCGTGAAATAGAAAGAATAATGCCTGATGTGTTTTTTACAGCATATACTTCTTATAAGTTAAAGTTTAATGATGTTCCTGCTGACTATTCTGAAATTTATTTGTATGCTTCTCCAGAAGAGCTTGAACAAATAAAAAAAAGAATATCGAAGCTGAAAATTTCTGAAAACAATTTAAATTTATTTATACTAAAAAAAGACAGTTTATTAAATCTATATAAAAAAATCCCTCTTGCCCAAATTTTTGCTGATTTGTGGAACTTAAAAGAATGGTATGCTAAAGAATTCATAAAAGCATTAGAAATCAGAATAGGAGAATAAAATGGAATACTGGAATTCAGACTTAACAGAAAAAAGCTGGCTGTTGCTCCAGGAATTGAGGAAAAAATATAATTTTATTCTTATTGGAGGCTGGGCATCTTATCTTCTTACAAAACAGCAGAAATCAAAAGATATTGATATTGTAATAGATATAAAAGAGTTGGAAAAGCTAAAGCAGGAAAACTTAATAAAAAATGACAGGCTGAAAAAATATGAGATAAAATTCCAGGATATTGATGTTGATATCTATCTTCCTTTTTATTCAAAACTTACTTTTCCTCTTCAAGAGTTAAAAGAATATGCAATAGAAATAGAAGGTTTTAAGCTGGCTTCTCCAGAAGCTCTTTTAATATTAAAGCAGGGAGCAGAAATAAACAGAAGAAACTCAATAAAAGGCGAGAAAGACAAAATAGATATTCTCTCTATATTATTTTTTTCTTCTATTAATATCGGAGAATACTTAAAGCTTATAAAAAAATATTCTTTAGATAATTATAGAAGCGAGTTAGTCGGCATCCTAAAGAATTTCAGGGATTATAATGTTCTGCATTTAACTCCAAAAGAGTTTAAGATAAAAAAAGAGAAACTGAGTAAGGAACTGAAGAAAATATAGAAAAATTACTAAAATTTATATATTCATTAATCCTGCTGTAATTATGGGTATAATAAAAGATGTTATTGCCGGATTAGTGGTGGGCATTTTTCTTGGCTTAGTTATCATGATGTTCTTGCTTATATTCTGCAATCAAGAAAACTGCATAACAATACAAAATACAATTTATACAATTGCTTTTTCAGCCGCAGCAGGATTAATAATGGGTTTTATTTTAGGAATATATTTTAAAATCAAAAAGCCTAAAGGCTAATCAGCCTATCTTCTATAAAAAACACAAAGGACGCCCCACACTAAACAGGTCGGGTTACAATTCAAAACTGACATATAAAAGGGTTTTAAGAGCCGATAATATTTTGTATATTATAATTATTATTTCTTTTCTGTATTTTTTCAATGTGAAGAATGCAAAGATGTTAGAGCGGTATTCTAGAAATGAGATGAGACATATATCAAAGGACGCTAAAAATTGAGCAATTGTGCGCCTTTGATAGATAGGATATCAATAAAACTGCTCAATTATTATTGTCAAAGACTATACTTTCAAAATTAATTATGGGACAGCCCGTAAAGGTTGCAGTTTTAATCTCTGACATAATTAATTTCTAAGCCCCTGATTACTTCTATATTAATAATATTGATATTCAAGAATAATAATTTTTAAAGCAGCAATTATATCTTGATAATCCTAAATTTTAGGAATCTAATAAATCTTCATAGATTTCTTTTTCAGTTTTTTTTCTTTCTTCACCAAACATCTGTGAAAATCTCTTGCCTTTTTCCTGTGCTGTTTTCAAGTTTAAGCCCCAAAATTTCCCAGTATCTTCTAGCTCTCTAGGATTAAGAAAAAACCATCCTTTTCTGTTGAATTTTATACCTATAACTGGCTCTAAACCAAAAATTTCTGAGAATACAAGAAAATCATTAATCTGCTCTTTTGTAATATATTTATTCTTGCTCTTAGTTGCCTTGCACTCAATACAAAACTTCTTGCCTTTTTTTCCCGCTATTAAGTCGCAAGAAGTATTATCCATCATCCCCGAGCCAGCTACTCTTACTGCTCTAAAGCAATTATCAATAAACATCTGATATAATTCTCTTTCTGCATTTGCACCTTTTTCTTTGTTGCCCATTTTTAACTCATAAAATATTTTTGATAAATTTTATTTACTAATCTTTCTTTTTCTGAATGGCTTAATTTGTCTTTTCTAACAATGCTTTCTTCTATTCCTAAATGAATTATCTCATGAATAATCATTCTATAAGAATATTCATCAAGGTCAGCTCTAATAATAATTGTTGCCTTATTTAACTTTTTAGTCCTGCCCGGCTGGTTTCTTAATTTTCCATCAAAAGCTCCATAGCTGGGAAAATAATCCCCCCAGTTCCATATGATGTCAGCCTTATCTCATAATTTTTAAAAATCTTAAAATTATAGTCTTTTTTAATAATTATTAAAGTATTATAAACTCTTCTCCAGCTCTTTTTGAATTTTTTTATTTTTTTCCAAGCATTAAGATAAATATTTTTATTGTTACTAAATTCTTTTTTTAAGTTATTTTTAGGGATTTTAGGAGAATATCCATTTTTTTTATAAAGTAAGTATTTCTTTAACAATTCATTAGTAACATAATCTCTCTCTTCAGATAGGCTTGGTATGCTAAAGTTTAATAATGCCTCTTTTCCCATAAACTACTTTAGAAATCTAGGTTTTTAATTTTAACTTATTGTATAATAAATCTTCTCAAAATATAATATATTCTTCAATATCTAAATAGTTAAAAATAAGCTTAAAATAGTTTAATTATGAATCTGGCCAGAAATATTATCTCTATTTTGATATCTCTTCTACCTTTGCAAGCTTTTGCCCAGCAAGATGAAGATTTAGAATTAGAGGCATTTCCAGAATCAAGGCTTACTTTTCATCAGGAAGTTGAAAAATCAGCCAAAGTTTTTGAAAAAGAATTTCATAAAGCTCTTCTTAGAAAGCAGGATAATCTTGACAACACTCCTGAATTTGATTCTCTTAGAAAAGCCGAGCTGAAACAAGCCAATCCTCAAGCATTCTCTTTTGCTTACAGCATCACTGAAAAAGAAGAAAGAAAAATGAACAGCTTAATTGGAAGAGTGGTAGAAAATTCACTTGATGACTGGATTGATGCAACTCCTAGAGCAAGAGCAATAAAATATGACATTACTCATCTCATAAGCTATCGATTGGAAATTAAAGGTCCAAAAGTTAATGGAGATGGCGAGAATTTTTCAGAATTGGCAGAAGAAAAAAGAAAGCAAAAGAAATTGGCTGATGAATCAACAAAGAAAGAAATTATAACTTCAATTTTTGGAAAAAAAGTTGAGGCTGATGTTGGAGCAGGCTTAGTTAGGCCAGAAGACAGGCTTGTAGGTTTAGGAGCATATGCAAGGCTTAAAAATCCAGACATAGGATTTAGAATTGATGAAGCAAGGCTGGAAATTGACACTCTTCCTTCAACAACCCTTACTTGCACTAAAATTCTGTCAGAAAATTGGTATGCTCGTCTTAAAGGGGAGCTAGAACTTGACTCCTATGAATCTGGATTGTCTTTTGTAAGAGAATTTGGTGAGTCTGGCAAGGTAAGAAAAACAAAATTATCTTTTGAAGCAGGACATTCAACAGAAAAGCAGGCTTTTCTTGAGGCTAAGTTTATTTATAGGTTTTAGTTTTTTATGCGCTATTATTATCAAATACTAAGATGCCTCTGCTGAAACTTCACGTAGTTTGTGATTTGGCGGGACACTAGATTTTGGCTATTTTCCATAGTAACTCAAAGTGTTTTCTGTAAGCATTGGCTATGATTTCATTATCTATTACAAATGTAAGAACATCCTGCCCATTATAAACAGTTATTGCTACTAAGGCTCCGCAAACAGAAGTAGATACGGGTTGATCAAATTCTTTAGGTAAATACTTACTTTCAGTGTATTGGAGTTTATTAGTAATTTTAATTCTTTCTTTTGCATCATAATTAAAGATATGCCTAAGAGAAAGTTTTCTTTTTGCTCTTTCTTTATGATACTCTTTAAAGAATGCTTCCATTTCCAAAGCGTTTTTAGGAACACCAAAGACTACTCTTTCCTTTCCTAAAGTCAAAAATTCATTAAGAAGATTCTTCCATCCTCTCATTCCTTCTATAATCCTCATTTGAGTGGGGAACATAGATGAAGACTGCATGGATTTTAGCAGTAAAACCGAATTCTCAACAGCTTTTTCTTTATTCTTAAATTCTTTAATTATTAATTCAGGTGAAAATGCACTAAATACTTTTGATTTTTTCCCCCGAGACTCATAGATAAAGCCCTTTGTCTTTAATCTTTCTAATGCTTGATAGATGTTTGGGCGGTAGTTATGGGTAATTTTAGCAATTTTACCTACAGAAATGTTTGGATTGGAGATTACTGCTAAGTAAGTATCTGCTTCAACTTTTGATAGTCCGATTATATTAAGTGCTTCTTTAGCATCCATTCTAAGGACAAGCCTAGCGAGTATAAAAACCTTACTATAACTGTATTAGTTGTAACTACAACAAATACTTATTAATGGGATATTATTAAAGAAGTTATGAAAGGCAAATTATTATCTGGAACATCTTATAAAGCAATATATAATTTTTTAGAAGAAAAGGGTTTATACAGAAGATCAATTGACCCAAAAATGCTTCCAAGATTTGGGCTATTAGAACATTGGCTGGAAGTTGATTATAAAGAAGGAATAACTGCTATCCTAAAAAAGTTTGGCAAGCCCAATGACAGGAGAGGTACTAGAGGAAGACAGGGAGAGATTTTGATTTACATTGCTAAATATTCGCTTAATTCTAATAAACTTAAAAATCTAAGCGGTCGGATTAGCTTAGAAAAAGGCAAATTGGTTGAAGAAACTATTATTGAAGGCGTTTATACTTGGAAAAATCCAAACCCAGCAGAAAGCTGCGGAGAATAATAAAATGACAAAACAAACCTTAGAAAATGAATGTTGTATTACTACTGCATTTTATGATGATAGTACTCTACTGAAAAAAATACCAACAGCTATGGTCAAAGGAGCACTAGGGCTATATACTGAGTTTGCTCATTGGGTTTCAGAAGGATATCAAATATTGCAATTTGACCCTTATCACTCCGATTCATGGCCTCTAGAAGATTGTAATATTGAACCAATTGTAGGGTTGCACAAGCCTGTTCTGTTTAGTGACATAACGCGAAATCCTTTAGTATGGGATTTGGAAGCAGAAATGAAAAAAATAGGTGTAAATCCTAGAAATAAGGAAGCGAGTCTTTACAAGATACATGTTAAATACAGTAACCATGATTTACGAAGAATACAAGGTTTATTTAGTGCTAGCAGAAGAACTCCGCAGGAAGTAATAGAACATGCCCTTCATATTCAAAGTGGGGTAGCGAGTGCTCTTAAATATGATTATGAATTTTGGATTAACTGTCAAGGAACTTTTAATATAAATGATAAGATTTCTGTTGCAGAATATCTTTAAATAAATACTTTATTCTGTCACAGCAAAGTCGTCGCCTGTTTTTAAAAGCTCTAAAGACCTTACAAATTTAACAAAATTGTACTTAAATCCGTACATAAAAATCCAGAAAATATCAATTTTCTGGCTCTCTCGCTTAAGAGGTAAGTTCAAGATAATGGACAAAATTAGCTATGTCAGAGAAGACCTCTTCTCTGAACACCCAGAAAACCCAAAATCAGCTCAAGGTTTTCTTGGTTTTGTGTTATAAAGGGATTTAGTGTCCCCCTGATTATCACAAAATAAATTATGCCCTCGCCGAATTATGTATGTTCTTGAGAATTTTCAAGAACTTTTTTGTTTTTTATTTATTTCTAAATCTGGGTTTAATACCCGCA
>Ga0209542_10015774_pt1 | contig 12624 bp, 18 predicted proteins | sample RifCSPhighO2_01_FD_184028 | JGI IMG/M metagenome (GOLD analysis project Ga0209542, IMG submission 184028) | Soil microbial communities from Rifle, Colorado - Rifle CSP2_plank highO2_0.1 (SPAdes) (version 2) | ecosystem: Environmental > Terrestrial > Deep subsurface > Rock core/Sediment ...
GCGAGCGGATCGGGCCCGGGCCGGAGCTTTTGCCGCCCATGGTCTTGAGCCGCGACCCGGCCGGGCGGATCAAGGAATAATCAAATTCGACATCGTTGCCTTCAAACCAAGTCTTAAGCCCGAAGGAAAGGGCATCCGCCCAGCCTTCTTTGCTGTCGGGTATGACATATATTGGGAGTTTTTTTCCGCTCTGCCGGATGATCTGGGGGAGGCTCTGGATGTTTTCACTCTCCACCGACCAGCCCACGCCGGTGCCGCACATAGAGATGTACATTATCTCGGCGAAGTCCTGCAGGCTCCGCGGCGCGATGAACGAGCAGTTATAGGCGCAGACGTTAGTCCGGCGGGTAGCCTTGCCGGCAAACTGGAGCAGCCGCATCGAGGGCATCGCTTCCTGCTTTAAGATCGCTTCCCGAACCTCGGCGTATTCCTCTTCCGAGAGCTTGGATCCGACATTGTCCCGCATGAAGGCGATGTAGCGGTCTACCGTTTCGATCCACGTTTCTCGGCGGCCTTCCTCGGGGATCCAGCGCGCGTAGGTGCGGTAATATACGAATTCAGCCAGCGGATTTTTAAAATATTTCTTGCTTTCGGCCACCAGCTCCCTCACTCTCTCCGGCACGAACCCGGCTTTCTTTCGCACCAGCGAGCGTTCTTTGCGGTACAGGATATAAGCCTTAGCTGTCTGCAAAAATCCGGCGCCGATAAGCTCGTTCTCCACGATGTCCTGGATGGTTTCCACATGAGGAATAAAAGATTTGAGTTTTTTTTCTTTTTTGAGCACTAAGAGCGCGTCTAAGACCGCGATCATGACCGAGCCGGCTTGTGATTCGCCTCCTTCGCCAGCCGCATGCATGGCCCGGGTGATGGCCCGAGTGATGCGCTTCTCATCGAAGGGTACTACCATGCCGTCGCGCTTCTGGATTAGCTCTAACTGGAGATATTTTTTTTTCATAGCTCTGCGCGGTTAGTTCTAAACACGCCAAGCCCGGAAAAAGTTTCCAGTTTTTTGTTTTCCACCACAAAGGTATAAATTGCAGGCGATAAAATCGCGGCGAAGCTTACATTGCCGAGGAGGTGCATGGCGGTAAACGAGATCTGTCCGGTGAGTGCCTGGATAAACGGCTGGCCAAAAAAAAGAGGCCCGATGGATAAACCGGTTACGATGTCGAACGCGAGCGTTCCCATAATCGCGAACTTTACATAATTCCAGGAGCTATTCTTCTTATCCTTCAGATACACTGCCACCCAAACCCCGAGAAGCCCATAGGCTAGGGCGGTGATGTATGTCCAGGCGCCGATTTTCTGTACAATAAGGTCGAAAAGGACAATGCTAAAAAAAGCGAATAAAAATCCGGCGGTCTTTCCGTAAGATTTTGAAAATGGCATCTGGGTCGCCAGGATCGGTTCGATGTTCGGCGGGCGAAAGGGGATGAGCCGGATCAAAAGACAGGCAACAAAGCCGACAACATACTTGAACCAATTTTGAGATGTGTTCATAAAAAGTTTCTACGACTGTAATAGTTGCATAGTTGCGCAACTTCTAAATTATACTCGAGTCCCGGCAAGCCACACCAGTGGATAACTCTCAAAATAGGACATTTGATTAACAAGAAATCATGTTAATGATTAAGTCAATAATAAAATATGAATATGACGCTCTTTTTCACCGCTTGACAATACCCCCTAGGGGTATATAATACCCAATATGAACACTAATAAGCAAAAGTTGATGCGCAGGCTGAAAATTCTCGAAGGGCAGATACGGGGCATACAGAATATGGTCGAAAAAAACGCCTATTGCATCGATGTCATCACCCAGACTTCGGCTATCAAGCAGGGGCTGTCCAATGTGGAAGACGCGCTAATGGAAAGCCACCTGGGACATTGCCTGGTGGACCAAATCAAGAGCGGGGAAACGGGGAAGGCCACCAAAGAAATCTTGAAAGTTTATCAGCTAAAGCGCAAATAGTTCGACAAGCTCACTACAAGTAATATGCAAACTCAAACTTACAAAGTAAAAGGCATGCATTGCGCTTCCTGCGCTTCGATCATTGAAAGAACTGTCAAGAAAATTGACGGAGTGGAGGAAGTATCGGTGAATAATGGCACGGAAAATGCCAAAATTTCTTTTGATGAAAGTAAAACAGATGCGCAGGCTTTTAATAAAAAGCTGGAACCATTGGGATATTCATTCATAGTGTCGCAGAAACATGGCATGAATATGTCTGCGGCAGAGATGGGTATGAGCGAGGAGGAACATGCCGCCCATCTTGGGCTCAACCAATCAAAAGAAGAAAAACTTGCGGAGATTAAAGACATGAAAATTAAAGTAATGTCCGCGATCCCTCTCGCGATAATTAGTGCAATTATTTTGGGCTGGGAAATATTGATAAAGTATAAAGCGCTGCCCGAGATGAGCCCCGTTTTAATGGAATTTTTCCATCATCTTCTGCCCTTGATGGCGACATATGTGCTATTCGTTGTGGGCAAGCCGTACCTTCTCGGTTTCTACCGCTTCCTGCGCTACGGCAAGGCTAATATGGATACCTTGATCGGCATTGGCACAGTGGCTGCGTATTTATACAGTTTTACCGTGACGGCTTTTGAAGAGAACCTCCGGCCCTTTATAAATGTAGACGCGACCTATTACGATGTCACGATCATCGTCATTACTTTTATTGCGCTCGGCAAATATCTGGAGGCCCGATCGAAATTAAAAACCGGCGATGCCATTGAAAAACTTCTGAACTTGCAGGCGAAAAATGCATTGGTACTAAGGGATGGCAGGGAGATAGAAATTTCAGTAAATGATGTTTTGCACGGCGACTTTATTGTAGTAAAACCCGGAGCCAAAATTCCGGTTGACGGAGTAATAACCGAAGGCTCATCATTTATTGATGAGTCGATGGTGACCGGAGAACCGATGCCGAGAGGTAAAAAAGTAGGGGATGCGGTTACTGCCGGCACGATTAATACCACTGGGTCTTTTACCTTTAAAGCCACGAAAGTCGGCGGAGAAACACTCTTGGCGCATATAATAAAAATGGTGGAGGAGGCGCAGGGCAGCAAGGCCCCGATTCAGGCGCTGGCCGACAAAATTTCAAGTGTTTTTGTGCCGATTGTCATAGGCATCGCTTTTTTAACGATCATCCTATGGCTTACGATAGGCACTCAATACCTGGGATTCTCGCAAGCGCTGTCTTATGGATTGGTTTCTTTTGTCGGCATTTTAGTCATTGCCTGCCCCTGTGCCTTGGGCCTGGCCACACCCACGGCCATCATCGTCGGAGTAGGCAAGGGGGCCAGAGAAGGAATTTTGATAAAAGATGCTGCGACTTTGGAGAAACTGCATAAAGTAGACACGGTGATTGTGGACAAGACCGGCACAATCACCGTTGGCAAGCCCACCCTGGTTGATATACAAATTTTAGCGGAAGAGGTCGGACCTTTAGGGAGTCCAAGGTCCGACCTCGGGGAGCCAGAATTCATTTCCATTCTTGCTTCGCTGGAGAAGAAATCCGAGCACCCCATTGCTCACGCAATCGTGAATTACGCGGAAGAAAAAAAGTTAAAATTAGAAAGTGTTTCGAGCTTTGAAAGCATTAAAGGGAAAGGGTTAAAAGGATCAGTGAATAACATAGAATATTTTGTTGGCAACGCGAAGCTCGTAGAAGATTTAAAAATTGCTTTTGATGATTCAAAATTGGAACAATATACCATGCAGGGCAAAACTCCGGTGATTCTGGCGACCCGGGAAAAAGTTTTAGGGTTCGTAATGGTGGCGGATGAAATAAAAACGGAGTCCAAGCAAGCGGTGGCGGATCTGCACAGGCTCGGGATAAAAGTGGTGATGCTCACCGGGGATGACGAGCGGGCGGCTAAATATATGGCCTCCTTGGTCGGCATTGATGATGTGGTCGCGCATGTTCTGCCGGAGGATAAATTGAAAAAAATAAAAGAATTGCAGGGTAAAGGGCACATTGTCGCGATGGCCGGCGACGGAGTCAACGACGCGCCGGCGCTCGCGCAGGCGGATGTGGGCATCGCCATGGCGACTGGCACGGATGTGGCCATTGAAAGCGCAGGCATAACTCTGCTCGGCGGAGATATTTCCAAACTGGTAAAAGCAATCAAGCTTTCCAAAATTACCATGCGCGGGATCAAGCAGAATCTGTTCTGGGCTTTTATTTACAACATTGTCGGCATTCCCTTGGCGGCCGGGATTTTCTACCCATTTTTTGGTTGGCTTCTTTCACCAGTCTTCGCCGGTTTCGCTATGGCTATGTCTTCAGTGTCGGTGGTCGGCAATTCGCTCCGCATTAAAAGCAAGAGATTATAATTATGATTTCACAAAAACTAAAAAATTTATTTCTCCTATCAATTCCATTCTTTATTGCTCACGGCTTGGAAGAGTATTTTAATGGTTTCTATAATATTGACTGGAGCACTAAATTAGTTTTTGGATTTTTGAATGAAATGTCTGTACCGCAAGCGACATTTTTGGTTTTCCAAATTATGCTGTGGTTAGCTCTTATAGTTTTTGCCTTCTTGATTGCAAGCGAGAAATGGCGATTGCGGCTGATGTTTTTTCCCGGAATAATTTTTATCGTTGAACTACATCACCCGTGGTCAGTGATTCAGTCCTGGAGTTATTATCCAGGCGCAATAATTTCTATTCCTTTATTAATTATCGGGTTTCTTTTTTGGAAAGAATTATTAAAAAATTATAAAGGTCAAAAATTATTAGATTAATTAAGTAATTAATTTTAAAACATATGGAATTTGATTACACCACTACAACAACAAAAAAATTTGATGAAACCGTGCAAAATGTGCAAGACGAAATCACTAAGGTCGGCATGCGTGTTTTATATGTTCATGATGTGCAAAAAACTTTAGATGAGAAAGGATTTGAAAGGGAGCCGTTTAAGATAATTGAATTTTGCAACGCAAAATTTGCCAATGAGTTCTTAAATAAGGATATCAAAATTGGCCTTTGTCTGCCCTGTAAAATAAATGTGTATACTAAAGACGGGAAGACCTTTATTTCCGGTATGCGCCCGATTGTTTTGTCACAGTTTTTTCCACAAGCCGATTTGGGGGAGAGACCAAAAGAAATTGACCAAATTATTCAAAGTATTATTAATAACGCAAAATAGGGTAAAATAAGAAAGGTCGAAATTATTAAAATTAATTGAGTTTAAAATTTTATGGCAAATTCAAACTTGGGGAAATTAGACAGAATTTTTAGGTTTATTTTGGGGATAGTATGGTTGAGCCCATTTGCCCCGCAATTTGATAATAGTGCATACGACACAATTATCTTGGTTGTGGCCTTGATTGCACTGATTGAAAGCTTCTTGGGCTGGTGCTGGTTGCATACCGCATTTCATATTGATAATAAGAATCAGTAGTGCTTGGTCTTTATTAAAAATAATGTGGTATAATCAAAACTGTGATGGGATATGGATATGGGTATAGCGGGATGATGGGCGGAGGGTTCGGTTCTATCGTTGCCATAGTGGTGATTATAGACCTGATCCTGCTCGGCGTCTGGCTCTACAAACAAATCAGCAAATAACAAACATGAAACTGCTTAATGCAAAAACCTTCTTTGTTTATTTTCTCCTGCTTCTCTATATAAGCATAGCTCTGTTTGGTTTGTTCCAGTTTAGTCATGCGGCCGATATGCCCATGAATAATTGCCCTTACGCCCAAAATAGTTTTTCAGTATGTAGCAACAACTTGGACCATATAAATAACTGGCGGCAATTCTCCAGCATCACTTTTCCGCGGATACTCGCATTTTTACTTCTGACTTTGGGAATTGTTTTGTACTTTTTCCACCAGCAAGATTTATCCGGCCCAAAACGGCATTTTTATAAATGGAAGTATTCTTTAGAAAATCAGAAATCATATTCTTATTTTCAGGAAATAATCGAATGGCTGGCACTTTTTGAAAATAGCCCATCTCTTTCATATGTAAGGCACAGCTAAGTTATTTTGTCGTAAAATTTTTAGCTGTACCTTTTTAACCCCGATTAAGGGATTTTTTACTATGTTAATCAACTAAATCTTATGGACAAAAAAACAATTGTTTCGTTAGTGGTAATTATTATCGGTGTTGGGGGCCTGGTATGGTGGAGCAAGTCTGTAGAAAACAAGGACTTAAGCGCCAATGTGTTAACCGATTCGCATCCGGCCCGGATAGGGGACACGCTGACTGCCCCGGAAACATTCTATGATTTTGGCACGATCTCCATGAAAAACGGTAATGTGAGCAAAATATTCAAAGTAACCAATTCCACCGGCGCAGATATCAAAGTGCCGAGCCTCACCACTTCCTGCATGTGCACGAACGCTTATATTCTGAGTGCCGACGGCAGTAAGCGCGGGCCGTTCGGCATGCCCGGGCACGGCGGAGCGGTGCCTAAAGCAAACGCAATGATCAGGTCAGGGGAGTCGATGGATATTGAAGTCGTGTATGACCCGAACGCCCACGGACCAGCCGGAGTCGGGCTCATTGAGCGATCTGTTTTCCTAGAGGATGAAGACAATAAAATAATTGAATTCAAAATCAAGGTCAATGTAACCCCGTAATTCAATGAAAAAAATTATTATTACAATCAGCGTTGTGCTGGCCGTTTTGATCGGGATAGTGATCCTTAAAAATAGCCCAGCAACTTCATCTATAATCTGGGAAATAAGTAGGCAGGGTACTTGGCTTCTTCCACTAGTCGTCATTTCGGCAATTCTCGACAGCGTGCACCCTTGCTCCTTCTCTATTCTGCTCATCACCATTGCCTTCCTCTTCGGCATACAAATGAGCCGGAAAAAAATTCTAGAACTGGGCGGAACTTATATTGCCGGCATATTCGCAGCGTATTTCCTGATAGGGTTGGGGATACTGAAAGTACTGCACCTGTTCAATACTCCGCACTTCATGGGGAAATTGGGGGCGACGCTTCTGATTATCTTCGGGGTGGTCAATCTCTTAAATCGCTTCTTTCCGTCTTTTCCGATTAGGCTCAAAATTCCCGGAGTGGCACACAGCGCGATGGCGAAATTAATGGACAAGGCTTCATTCCCCGCGGTGTTCGGCCTCGGGTTTCTGGTCGGTATCTGCCAGTTCCCATGCATGGGGGGACCATATCTCATGGTCATCGGGCTCTTGCGCGATCAGATGACTTACATGAGCGGATTTAATTATCTGCTGTTGTACAACCTTATTCTGATTATTCCGCTTCTTGCCGTCCTATTCATATCGGCTGATAAACTGCTGGTCGAAAAGATGCAAGTCTGGAAGCGCGACAATATTGACGGATTGAAGCTCTGGGCCGGACTGGCTATGATTATTATCGGGGTCTTAATATTCTTCATCTAATCCTTCGACAAGCTCGGGATTATGTTGAGTCACATCGAAACATAATATGATTATTGCAATATTATCTATCTTTCTGTTCACGATAATTACATGGCTACTGAATAAAAAACTGCCCATGCAAATATGTCCAATTTGTGCCGGAGTGTCGCTTACTTGGCTCTGGATGCTTTTTGGAATGTGGTTTGGGCTTTTATCTGTTGCACGGTATGAGTTTCTGACCGCTATCTTAATGGGGGCATCAATCGGAGGCATAATAACAGATTTCAAAAAATTATTTTTGAAATTTAGAAACAAAGACAAGGGAATAACCGAAAAAGTCGAATCATTAGAAAATAACTTAGAAAATTGTTGTTAACATGAAAAATAAAATCAAAGAAATCCTGGGTGCTTTGGTAGTTATATTAGTTGTTCTGGTGTTAGGTTTCTCTCCCGTTGCGCAAAAAGAACTTTTTGCCTTCAACTGGGGGAATATGGGGGTCAGGATGATGGAAGCCGGAGTCATCGATAAAGATAAACTTGAAAATCTTTATAGTCAAAAAGGCGGACTGGACGAACAGAGCAAAAAATTGCTTTATGGAGATGACAATGGAAGCATTACAATTACACCTGAAAATTCAGCAATGATGCTCAATATGCTTTGGGCGTTTGGACTGGCAAACAAGAATCCGATTCTGGAAAATGGCCCGATGATGGACCCGAGATACGGTGGGGCGGGGAATTTCGCATCAACCGGCGGGTGGATATTGGCGAAAGGAAGCGCCATGGACCATTACAGCATGCATCAATTCCTGACGCTGACACCGGAAGAGCAGGATTTGGTTGAGCGGGTGGCTAAAAATATTTACCGTCCATGCTGTAATAATTCCACTTATTTTCCGGACTGCAATCATGGCATGGCCATGCTCGGGTTGCTGGAACTTATGGCTAGAGAAGGCATAAGTGAGGCAGAAATGTACAAAATGGCGGAGAAAGTAAATTCCATGTGGTTTCCGAAAGTACAGACTGGTTGCCAGGCATAATCTTTCGTGATAAATTGTATGTTCAATGTTAAAAACATACACTTTTCATGTTTCCGGTACGCACTGTGCAGCGTGTAAAATTCTGATCGAAGATGTTTTAAAAGAACAGGGTTTTGTGAAGCGCGTAGAAGTGAATTTGAAAAAAGAAACCGTGGAAATTGAAACTGATAGCGGGCAGGGTGCGGAAGAGCTGGCAGAGATACTGACGGCTAAAATAAAACCGCACGGCTACACCCTTGCTCTTGAGAAAAAAGAGCAGGAAAATAAAAATCATGATGTGCTCTGGCAGGCGATACCCATCGGTCTTTTATTTCTGGCGCTCTTTTTTCTTTTACAAAAGTCCGGGATACTAAACCTCGGGCTGGGAGACCAAACAACACCAACTACCGGCATCATCATCGGGCTCATTGCCTCCGTTTCCTCATGCCTGGCCATCGTGGGCGGGCTGGTGCTCTCGCTCTCCGCCAAAATTTCTGAAGATAATGTTAGCGACACCAAAATCTTCACTCTCTTTCACGCGGGGAGGCTGGCGAGCTTCGCGATCTTGGGCGGGGCGCTCGGGGCGATAGGCAACGTGATCGGCATAAACTTCACTTTTACGGCCATACTAGGGCTTCTCGCCGCCGCTGTGATGATCCTCCTCGGGTTAAATCTGGTCGGTGTGTTTGCGAAAAATAAATTTACCATCCACTCCGGTATTTTCAATTTTTTTCGCAGGATCGAGCACAAAACTCTCACTCCTCTCATCCTTGGATTTGCCACATTTTTTCTGCCCTGCGGATTTACGCAATCAATGCAAGTGGCGGCTATTTCCAGTGGATCTTTTACTTCCGGCCTTCTGATTATGTCCGCATTCGCTCTCGGCACCCTCCCAATGCTTGCTTTTCTTTCATTTGGTTCGGCTTCGTTCGCCCACGGCAAGCATGCGCCGCTTTTCTTCAAATCTGCCGGAGTTGTCGTCTTGGGCCTGGGCATATTTGCACTACTGGCAGGACTGGCTGGCCTCGGCATCATTAATCCATTATTCAGTATATAATTGACCATATGAGCAAAGCAGTTGCCATAATTATAATCATTGCCTTGGTCGCTGTCGTGGGAATTATTTTCATGGGAGGTGGAGCATCCGCCCAAAAGGTGGAGATCAAAGATGGTGTCCAGTATATCACTATTGATGCGAAAGGCGGATATTTCCCAAAGACGACAAATGCGCAAGCCGGCATACCGACCAAGATAATTATGAAAACAAACGGCACTTATGACTGCTCCGCCTCGCTCGTCATCCGCGCGGTCGGGTTCCAAAAAATTCTGCCGCAAACCGGCGAAACGGAAATCGACCTTGGTATTCCGCAAGCCGGCGTTCCGCTCCAGGGCGTATGCGGCATGGGGATGTATAGCTTTGTAGTCAACTTTAGTTAAAATTATTAATTAACAAAATATAAAAATATGAACAGCGATAAATATGTTTTGTGGATATTGCGAGTCGCGGTAGCGGGGGAGTTCTTCGGCCACGGAGCGCTAGCACTCGGCGGCAAGGCGGATTGGGTCGGGTGGGTACAGCAGTTATCCGGCTTCAGTAACCCTGTTGCCACCAAAGTTATTTTTATCATTGGGGTAGTCGATATACTTTTGGCACTTATCGTACTTGTGCGCCCAGTCAAGCCACTGCTTCTGTGGATGGCCTTCTGGGGATTTTTCACCGCCCTTTTGCGCCCGATAGTCGGCCAGAGTATCTGGGATTTCATTGAGCGCTTCGCCAACTGGGGCGCGCCGCTTGCGCTTTACCTACTGCTGAAGAATAGGGAATAATTTTTGCGGAAAGAGAGACTTGTTGTTAAATCATTGCGGAGCCGGAGGGATGCACCTGTAATCATTTTAGTGTATAATGGAGACATGTCAGAGTCGTTAATATCTAATAGAATAAAATTTCCTAAAAAAGGAGTGCAAAAGAACTTCATTTTAGGAGCCCAACAAATGTTAGGTCTTACTCGCGCTGAATTTTCAAAAAAATTAAAGATCAGTAAGCGAACTTTAGCAGACTGGACCAAGGAAGAAATAACAATTTCAGAAATTGGCGCAACAAGGATTTCAAGACTAACATCGAAGCCGATTCCAGCAAATCATAAAATCATTGACTGGAAACTGCATTTTCAAAAAGCCGGGAAAATTAGAGGTAAGAATAAAATGAAAATGTATGGAAATGTGGGTGGGGACGAAGCATATAGAAAAATAAAGTGGCTAGAATAGTGGGAAAATATTGGCCAATATAAAAAGCCTGCTTCTGGTTTTAAAATTCTCACAAAAATAAAAATTCCAGAGAAAAACGAAAAATTGGCTGAATTTGTGGGTATTATGCTTGGAGATGGAGGTATCGCGCCTTACTGTGTCACAATCACTCTTTCAAATATGGAAGTAAGTTATACTCTCTATGTAAATAAATTAATTCACCAGTTGTTTGGTGTGTCTACAAAGATATATAAGAGAAAAGATGTAAATGCTGTCGACATTGTGATACAAAGAAAGCGGTTGGTTGATTTTTGTCAAGAAATTGGGTTGGTAGTAGGCAACAAAGTGAGACAGCAAGTAGTTATCCCAGAATGGATAAAAAGAAATAAGAAGTTTTCTCAGGCGTGTATTAGAGGTCTTGTTGACACTGACGGATGCTTTTTCAGACACAGTTACTTTATAAATGGTAAAAAATATTCATATCTAAAAATGGCTTTTACTAGTGCTTCCTTGCCTTTGGTATTGTCTATGAGGGAAATTTTAACAAAGTCTGGATTCGGTGTAAGAATAAGCAAGAACCACAAAGATTTGCGTATAGAAGATGGTAAATATGTTGCTAGGTATATAAAAGAAATTGGCTCGCACAATCAAAAGCATTTACAAAAGATAAAAAAATGGAAAAAAATCAGGAATGTGTTAAAGTAGTAAAGTTCGAAAAGGAGCCGTGGGAGAGTGGTCTAATCTACATCTTTGCTAAAGATGCAGGGGCTAAACCCCCTCGAGGGTTCGAATCCCTCCGGCTCCGCAAATTCTGGGTTAGAGCATTCCCGCGAAAAAATGCGTCGGCGCGAAGCGCGGGTGATGCCGCCCTATCCGCACCAAACCCAAACCCCGCCAGGATTTTCCACGCTCCGCGTGGCTCAAAAAGTATGGTTCGATTGTGAATTTTAAAGTTCGAACCGACTTTTTGGAACAAATGAAGATTTTCTTCATTTGTTTTGTCGTTAGCCAATTCCGTATTGGTAATATTGTCCTTTAGGAATTTTTCCGTAAGTTCGAACCGATTATGAGATTTTTTCTCGAAAGATGATAATTTTTCTTTGAGAAGCTGTTTAGAGCCAACTAAAGCACTTTTAGCATCGCGATATTCTTCAACCGAAAGTGCGCTTTCTAAATACGCCGACATGAGCTTCTCAATTTTAGAATCCAAAAGAGAAATTTCATCTTTTGTTTTTTGAGAAAAAATCTCACTCGATTGGACAGCTGACGATTGATCCTTTTCATTTTCTTCAATCATCCATTTTGCCCAATCAAGAGGCAAAGAAACTTTTTTGATATTTTCTTGGATTTGGGAAGTGATGATTTCTTCACGGACATATTTTTGTGCACAAGGATTTTTCCTTTTAGTACAACGAAGATAGTTATGACCCTTTTGCGTTTCGGTTGTAATAAAACATCCACATTCTCCACAACGGAAAAATCCACGATATAAATATGTTTTGAAACCAGTGTCTTTCGGTTTAGATTTCCTCATCATCACTTCCTGACATTGGTCAAAAAGTTTCTTTGTGATAATCGGTTCATGCTTGCCTTCATGTATTTCACCCCCATACCGCATCAGTCCGCAAAAAATTGGGTTTCTCAATATTTCGTGCATAACAGACACGGAAAGTTCTTCTGTTTTCATTGAACGTAATCCAAGTTTATTTACCATGTCCCTAATTTGTCGGAGAGTATATTTCCCACTTGCATATGCCTCGAACGCTTTTTTGATGTATGGAGCGCGTTCAAGGTCGGGAATGCTCTAACCCAGAATTTGCGGAGTATCTTGGACAAAGTTCGAAATTACTTCGAGCAAAATCCAAATAATTAAAATTATTAAAAAAGGACTCGGCAAAGCAAAACTAAATTTTGCGGGATTAGGATTTGCTTTGCCTCGGCTTATTCCATTAACGCCCAATTCGGATTCCACCGTGCAGGAGGGTGCGGGAGGAA